>JGI24694J35173_10000683_pt1 | contig 32309 bp, 33 predicted proteins | sample TergutCo191P1_FD_35173 | JGI IMG/M metagenome (IMG submission 35173) | reverse complement strand
CAATGACCATGCCCGATTCTTCGATCATTTTTCCGAATAAGTTACGCATCAAAGTAGACTCAGCGACAATAAGTACCGATATATTTTTCCCCGCTGATGATGCACCGGAGCTTAGAGATGAAGGCGCGTTTGAATCACGCTTTCCGCATTTTGAGCATAGCCCGTCTTCAAACAGATAAGAACCGCAAGAACTGCAATCCCCGTAAGCCGTTCCTGTACCGTTACAAATATTGCATTGAACTTTTAAATCCCCCTTTACAACTTTTCCTGAACCTTCACAAACTTTACATTTTTGTTCTTTGTACGCCATAAAAATCTCCTATTATATTTAATCTGCCTGTACAGACAGCACTATCTAAGATTTACTATCTCCCATAAAAAAGCAAAATGATATAGATAAAACGCTTGTAGTTATGGACTTTTGTTGCCTTTTCATCCCATTTCCGCTCATTGCCCTTCCCCTTTTTTCATGCTATATTTAATTTAAGAGGATAAATCAATGACTGAACGCGCTGTTTTGATAAAAGAAATTGACAAACTTCCCCCAAAGTATTTTGGCGAGGTGTTTGACTTTGTTGCCTATTTACAGAAAAAAACTCAAACCGAATATGAAAATGACGTTGACGGTTATAAAGCAATGGCTGCAGACACAAAACGCGAGCAGGAAGCGCAGGAATGGTGTAATGCTTATTTTGGACCCGTCTGTAATACATGAAACGCGGCAGTATATGGTGGGTTGAGTTCGACCCTTCTGTGGGAACAGAAATCAATAAAACAAGACCTGCGGTAATTGTCAGTAATGATATTGCAAACCAACATCTTACCCGTGTTGTCGTTGTTCCGCTAACAAGCAATGTATCTCGTATATATCCGGGTGAGGCTTTGGTAACTGTGGAAGGAAAAAAGAACAAAGCTATGACCGACCAGATTATGAGTGCCGACAAATCACGCTTAAAGAAGAAAATAGCAGAGTTGTCTGATGTTGATATAGTATTAGTTGAAGATGCCATGAAACGTTTTTTCGACCTCCAATAATTTTTTATTCTGCGTTGGCAAAAAATCAAAAAGTTTTATTACCTTCAGAATTATCCGAAAATTTTTTTTGCTGATTGATATCCGCCTCATCATTTTCTTTTTCCAGACTCTGAACAAATAGGTCTAATTTTTCGCGCCCTTCGTTATTTAACTTCGCGTAAGAGTCTGTCAAAACTTGAGTCTTATCCTTTTCGTCCATAATTCCCTCGCTTGGAGTAATAAAAATGAAACTTTTCTATGAAAATTTAAATTTTTTCATTGAAAATGTCAATATATCTAAAAATATCAATAAGTTATCACCTTGCTTTACAGATACTCTTTTGATACAATTTCTTCATGCTAAGAGGTTCTTTTGCTTAAACGGAGTTTGTCAAATCATGACTTTAAAATCAACAAAAGAGTTGCCGAAATACGAAAAAAAATGGAGCTTACACAGGAAAAATTCGCTGAACCTCTTAAAATCTCCTCCTCATTTCAGGGCGGCATTGAAACAAACCACCGCAAAGTCAACGACCGCCTAATAAAAATAATTTGCCTAACCTATGGTGTAAACGAAACATGGTTAAAAACAGGCAAAGGCGAAATGTTTGATACTGATAAAGACCCACGTCTTGAACGCATCATCAGAACCTTCAATAATTTTGAGCCGCAGCTTCAAGATTATGTAATGGAATACCTCGACTGGCTCACCTCTTACTACAGCAAGAAGTGAACTTTAAGCTGACACCGGATTTTTTATAAAGTTTTTTCCGGTTATAACTTACTGTGTTGTTTACTTCCATTAAATATTTAATCATAAAAATTATGATAACTCGAATCAATAAAATTAACCAAAATCTTTGCATTGCAAGCAGCTCCAAAATCAATATTACCTGAACAATACGGACTGTTCCAGACAAATTTTTCTGCCAAGATATGTCCTGAAGAAGTAATCCAGCGCGCTCCTGTTGAAAATTCAAGAGCCGCGATCCTAGTAGCTATATCAGCATTTTTAGATATTATTCTCTTGACTTCGGTAATAAATTCTTTAATAACCTTGTCAACCGCGCTTATTTTCTTTCCCTTCATATCGCTCGAAGTTTTAATAACAAGAAATACACAAAATGTTGGTACAAGCATTTCTACTTTATCTGTTAATCCCATTTTTTTTCCTTCTTCTGTTGGTAATACTTTCTAAATTTAATTATTACATTATAAAGAGCAAAAAATATATGTACAAAACGTGTGTAATTATGGACTTATGTTGCGTTTTTTTAGTTGCGGCAGATTAAATAACTTTTTAATTACAAGTTTTTTTAGTACAGGGAGAGACCCGATTCATAACTCTTCAATTTCTTTAATTGTTAAACCTGTCAATTTAGAAATAGTTTCAATAGGTAAATTCATTTGTAATGCGTTTTTGGCAATTTCAATAGTTGTTTGTTCTCTTTCAAATCTTAAAGCTGACGCTTCGTTATGACGCGCCATAGAGCGCAGTCGTTCCAGTTCTTTGAATTCGGGGGAGACGGTTACCGTATTGTAGGCGTTAATGGCTTCTTCCATAATTGATACCTTCAATGATTTAATTTTATCTAACTCTTCTTGTGTGTTTGCTTTAAACAATGCTAACCATAATTTTAACATATCTTTGTCGGTTATGTCATCAGGAAGTTTTTTTAATTCAAAGAAATGCAGAGTCATTTTATCGGTTAATTCTTCGTGTCTTGTTATTTCAAGGGGGCGGAATTCCGAGTGAAATTCTTTGCATTCCAATTGATTAAAGTATATTATACTAATAATTACAGTACGTGGCAGTTTTATATAATCACTTCCGCTTTCTAATGAATTAGAATACACTCTTGACCATTGAAATAATACTCTTTCGGGATAGTCTCCCTCGTCTCTGACTTGAATTTCAAGTGTTATCCTTTGATCGTTTACCATCATATTAATATCAAGACGGCAGAATTTATCACCTACCGCTTCGGATGGCATTTCGGGGTTTGTAATTTCAAATCGGCTTATGCTTTTTTTTGATATTTGCAATAGTTCACTGACTAAATCTTTTAAAAGATCGGGATTTTTCACGAATAGTATTTTGAAAAGCGTATCAGTTTTGAATGTGTATTCCAGTTTGGTCATTGTTTACTCTCCAAGTAATAAAATAAGAAGCGGAAAACAGATCACTCCCTGACACTTTTTAATTTTAAAAAGTGTCACATATATATGGGTTACAAATGCGTGGCGCTTGACTGAAAACGAAAAAATTTTGAAAAAAATTGAAGAAAAATTTTATTTAACTATACATTTTTAAAGCGGTTTTAACTGGGATCGATAAATTAAAAACCAATTCCGGCTAAAACCATCAATCTGAATTATCAATCTCAAAAACATTTTCTGCTAATGTTATTACTCTTAAAATTGTAAGTGCACCCGTTTTATCAACATTAACATCAAGACGGTATATTTCGTCCTTGCAAGTCGCGGTACATGAAGCGGTGAAACTTTCGTCTTGATTTTTTATTACTTCCATCGGGCGATACCATTCATTAATTATTTTTTGAATTTCAGGACGTACTTTTTTACTGATATATCCTTCAGTCGGCGCTTCTTTTATATAATATAAATGATTTCCCCAATTCCATTTCAGAGCAAAACGTATGTACTGCCTTACGGTGTTATTATTAATAATAAAATATTCCCTGCAATGGTTATATATATTTTCAAAAGTACAATCGTAAATTTCCCAATTTTTATATGAAGGCTTTGCGGTTTTTTTAAGACGGGCAAAAAAATCATTTTCATGAGGAGGATGACCGGGTACTCCGCTTCTTCTGGAAGCGTTATAATGTTCAAATTCACAAAGAAAAGAATACTGACTTCTCTTGATTGAAGTCTTATCAAAAGAAAAATATTCGTCCTCATAGTATGGATTTTTTTGAAGGGCTTTTATAAATGATTTTAAATTTTCTTTTGATAGACCTTCCGATATTCCGCCTAAAGCTGATGTATGATTCCATTGGCTTACAATTCCTAAAGGCGGCTCAGGCGGAAGTTCCATCTTTGAAATTTCTTTTTTATATTTACCGTTTGTTTTATTTATTTCAACAAGGAAAAAATTTATTTTTCTTTCCATTGCTATTATAAAAGCTTCGTTTCTATTGTAGCGGCTGCATAAAAATAAATCATCGGTATAAAAATATCCTTTTCCGCCGTAAGAGCCGTCATAGGCGATCAATTCTTTTTTGGAAATGCCTGCCGCATAAAATTGACAGGTTTGGATTTCCGTTTCTGTTACCTGTTTTTTCTTTTTATCATGTTTTTCTTCTGTCTTCTGATCTAAATAATCATCATTAGAAATTTCGATGTTATAATTTTTACCGGTTTTTGTTATGGTAACACGATAACTTTTCAATTTAATTTTATTTGCTTTTTCATACTCATCAATGGCTTCGTACGTAGAAAATAAAAAATAACGGTTACAAATATTTACATCATCTGTAAAATAATTTCCGTCTCCTTTGGAATCAAGTTCGTCATAAGCAAGAAACTCTTTTTTGGATTTTCCAATTGCAGAGAAAGTGCAAACAAAGTTTGTGCAAACTTCGTTTTTAACTTCCTCTGCAAGTTCTAAATTTTTCTTTTCTTTGCCCATCTTTATTTAACATCAGCCAAAGATTAATCATCCGGTAAAATATCGTTAAAAATTAAAACTGTCTGACAGGACGGATACGGCGCTGCTTCGCTGCGTTTTGATTATCATGTTTGCCGTCATAAAAATTTATATACCATGCTCTGTAAGAACCCCATGTATCTGTCCAAGTTGATGAAGACCAGTATTCTTCCGGTTTAATATTTCCAAGCCCGCGCATATACAAGTTGCCGTACATAAAATTTAATTCGTCTCTGGACGGTAAAAACCAATCATCAAAGCCGCCTGATTCGTATATTTCACAGCGCTGAACTGCCCAGCCGAAACCGCCGCCTCTCGCATGCGCTACTTGCATAATATATTCTGTGTTGTATTTTCCTTTGCCGACTCCACGTCCGCTGTCACCCATTGTTTTTTCCCATGACTCATAAACACTTTTGGGTAACGAATCCAGTTCTGCTCCCGATAAAAAAATAGAAGGTCCTAAATCTTCAAGTGCGGCTTCCAAATATCTCCAGCCGCCTATGCTGTTGCCTTTATCGTAAAAAATTAAACCGCCTGCAGGACCGGTATCACCGATTTTGTAAACAGTTGCTGCCTGTCTTGTTGTATTTGATGCCGCTTGCGTTGTCTGTCTTGTATTGCTTGACGCAACTGATGTACCGCTTCTGCTTCCTCCTGAAGAAGATTTCAATAATGCCATTATTGTTTTACCTGCCGATATATTGCGGTTATACTGAGCTTGTACCTGTGCGGTCTGCACATTCAAAGCTCTAATCCTCATACGGTAACGGTCTGCAAGTTCGCTTATCGCACCGGAAATAATAAATTGCGCTTCAAAAAATTTACCGATAGCAAGAGCATCCCTGTCGTTAACCTCGCCTGAATGCTGAATATTTTGTTCGGCACGAATCATATCAAGCTGCGCCCGATCTACAACGGTAAATATCCTGTCATTAACTGCGTTTGAGATTAATTCATCAATAATATAATCCGATAAAGCCTCAGAATCAGACTGCATATTGAGTATGACAATTTTGCTGCCTCTCGGAATATTATCGTTCAGATAATCCGAAGCGTCTCTGATAGCCATATCAAGTTCGTCAGGGGCGGTGGCAACTGTAGCGCAATTTGTTAATAACGCTATAATTCCAAAAATCAAAATTAGTTTTTTCATAACATCTCCTTAAATTTTTTTATTGAGTACTTACAACGCAGTTTCCTGCATACTTTCCAAATCTAATTATTATTATAAATAAGCAAAAAAGATATATACAAAACGTGTGTAATTATGGACTTTTGTTGCGTTTTTTATTATTACTTGATTTTTATACCTATTATTATGGAGAAAAAGCGGTAATTTTAGACTTTTTTCCGTTTTAAACAGATTGAAAAAAATTACGGGCAAATCCTGTTTTGCAATTCATATGCATCAGAACGTGCTGCTTGTTCTTTCTTCATTTTAGCTTTGCCGAAATCTCCTTCGCCCATAAATTTATCTTCATACCAGTATCCGTCTTGTACTCTTCCGTTTGCGTATGTAAGAATTCCTCTGCCGTCTCTTTTATTTGTGGTAAATTCCCCTTCGTAGACATCGCCATTTTTATATGTTAATTTTCCTTTGCCGGAAACTTGATCGCTTGAAAACTCACCTTCGTAGACATCACCGTTTTGACGTGTCACTTTTCCTATACCATGTCTTCTGTTGAAACTAAAATCACCTTCGTAGACATCGCCTGCTATACCGCGAAACATTTCAGTTGATTTCCCCTTACCTTCTTTATAACCGTCAACAAAATCACCTTCGTATATGCTGCCGTATTCTGAAGTAAATTTTCCTTTGCCGTTTATTTCTCCGTTAATAAAAACGCCTTCGTATACACCTTCGTACTTAACGGTCAGTTTTCCCTTGCCGTTGGGTTTGCCGCGTGAAACCTCACCTTCGTAAATAGAACCTCTTTCTAATTCCAATGTTTTTATTGCCATATATTTCTCCTTTTATTTTAGAATATTTTTATTTACAAAGTGTAATAAAATTAATTTTTCTTAACTCTTTTTAATATAAAATCAAACTTTTCTTTGAGTTTTCCCAATTCTTTTATATAAAAAAATTTATATGAGTATTGTTCATAGTTTTTTTTATTTTTTGGATATTCATAATCATCATAATGTTTATTCTCTTTTTTTTCTTTTTCTTCTTCTATAGTAATTACTTTTATAATTTTATATATTTGATGCAGAGTTAAATTAATCTCTAAACTATCATAACTTTCAAAATTTTCTCTTTTATGATTGAATAATTGTTCTATTTTATCTAACTCAATTTCCTCTAATTTAATAGCTTCATCTTTATTATAATTATTTGTAAATTCATCTCTATCTAAATAATTAAATATTGCATGTCTGATTGATTCTATTTCCATTCCGTTAAACCATACTAAAAGAGTGTCCTCTTTGCTTGATTCATTTGTTTTTTCCATTATTAATTCCTTATACTATTCATAATGAATAATCAAATTTTTATTTTAGTAATTAACTCTTTAATAATTTTATTAAATCCGCTACCCGCGTGCACTCACCGGAATGTACTTCTGCTGTTTTGTCACCGACTTGTATGCAGGGCGGATGATCTTTCCGTTGTTAACAAGTTCTTCGAGTCTGTGGGCGCTCCAGCCTACGACACGGGCTACTGCAAATATCGGTGTGAAAAGTTCTGTCGGTAAATCTAGCATGCTGTAAACAAAACCGGAATAAAAATCGATGTTGGCACTGACGCCTTTGTATATCTGGCGTTTTTCTCCGATTACTTTCGGCGCTAAATTTTCCACTTTTGAATATAAAATATATTCATCCTGACGATTTTTTTCTCTTGCAAGCTGTTCGACAAATTGACGGAAGATTGACGCTCTTGGATCGGATAATGAATAAACCGCATGACCCATGCCGTATATTAAACCGGATTTATCAAACGCTTCTTTGTTAAGCAGTTTAAAAAGATAGGCGTTAATCGCATCATCATCTTTCCAATCAGAAAGATTTTCCATCATGTCGCGGAACATCTGCACTACCTTGACATTCGCGCCGCCGTGACGCGGTCCTTTAAGAGAACCAAGTGATGCAACAACTGCAGAATATGTATCTGTATGAGACGATGTTACTACGTGATTTGTAAATGTTGAGTTGTTACCGCCGCCATGCTCAGCGTGAAGCACAAGGGCAAGGTCTAAAATACGCGCTTCAAGGTCTGTATAACTGGAATCGGGGCGCAGCATATAAAGAATATTTTCCGCAATAGAAAGATTTCTCTGCGGTGAATGAATCACAAGGCTTTTGTTCTCAAAATAATGACTGTAAGATTGATACCCGTAAACAGCAAGTAAAGGAAACTGCGCGATAAGACGAATCGATTGAAGCAATACATTTTCGATTGAAATGTTATCTGCATTATCATCATAAGCATAGAGGGTAAGAACGCTTTTTGAAAGAGAGTTCATCATATCCTTGCTGGGAGCTGTCATAATTGTATCGCGCACAAAATTTTCAGGCAGTTCGGAAAAATCTTTTATTAAATCAGAGAATTCTTTAAATTCACTCTTGTTAGGTAAATGCCCGAATAAAAGAAGGAAAGATGCTTCTTCAAAACCAAAACGGTTTTCGTCTAAAAAACCTTTAACAAGATGTTCTATATTAATACCGCGGTAAAAAAGTTTGCCTTCGCATGGAACAAGATCACCTTCTTCGATTACATACGAAATTATTTCAGAAATTTCTGTAAGACCTACAAGAACACCCTTTCCGCTTATATCGCGAAGCCCGCGCTTTACTTCGTATTTCCGATAGAGTTCATTGTCGATAACTCCGCGCTCAATCATTATCTTTGAATACTTTTCAATAAATTGATTTAAATTGTTATCCATGTATTGATTATATCATGAGAAAAGAGAGCTGTCACCAATAAAAAAGGTTATTTAATCGAATAAAACGGCGAACCAATGCCTTGTATCGGACTGCTCTTGGTCAATTAAGCCAATATTAATTTTTGCTGTAGTTTCTGCAACAAGCCATCTGTCTTCATTTGTTTCAAAGCGCGCGCCTGTACCGGGTATATCTGCAAGACCCATCGCATGGCTGTAATGATGAGAAAGCATGATCGCAGAACGGATATTTGCACGGGAAAGAAGAATTGCAAAAAGCACAGCGCGTGTATCGCAATCGCCTCTGCCTTCCGTAATTGCAGTTACAAGATTAATAAAATCGCTGCCGCTTAAATCCCGCTCATAATTAAAACCTTGAACAAATGCAAGTGATCTTTGCGCATATTCTCTTTTTTGAATATCTGTTGCAACAGAGTTCGCTCCTAAATTATTTGCAATAACACTTGCTGCATTTAATATGCGATCATAAGAGTCGCGGTAAATAAAACGGTAATAACGAATTGTCGCCGCCTGCAAATACGGCGTGTTAAGATATTGATGAAGAATTGCAAACTCACGTTCGATTAAAACTTGAGAAGCCTCAGCATCATTTTCGCGTATTGATGCAGTAAGCCCGCGCACGGCAAGAGGAGTGTTCTTTGCATTTCCGCGCGGAAAACTGTATTCGAGCAGAGGACCCGGATAGCGGAGTTCGGCTTCTGTCGGAGAGATAGAATCCAGCGCAGATAAATGAAATAAATCCATACCTTTGTTAGCCGCAGTTCCGTAAGAGAGGGCAAGCAACATCGGCTTTGCTGAAGCTGAGCCGGCTAATTCAACGGCAAGCGCCCATCCGTCATAATTGCCGAATTCCAGTTTCATAATCATCGCTTGTTTATCTCTGTATTGAAAAAAATCAACATCGCCGCGGTTGGAAAGTCTTGTTGTAATATCACTTGCCAAATCCTTTAAAGAATTGAAGCGTCCGTTATAGACAACAAGATCAAACATCAAACCTTGAGGATTACTAAATGAAAAGCGATCTTTTCCGTCTCCTTCGGTATAGTCATAACCTTCAGGAAGATCGATATAAAATCCCCAAGTCGGCGAATACAGGGATTCTGCAAATAAAGTTTGCAAACTCTGTTTGTGCGTAAAAAACAACGGTAATAAAATCAGAAAGAAAAACAATCTTTTCATGTTATAATTATCGGAATGAAAAACATAGAAATTCTCTATGAAGATGATTTTTCGATCATAGTAAATAAACCCGCAGGACTAGCCGTTCAAGGCGGAAAAGATGTAAAAACTTCGCTTGACAGGCTTCTTGCAGAAATCCGCACCCCTGCCCCGCTTTTGGTTCACAGACTGGATAAAGATACTTCAGGAGTTCTATTAGCCGCAAAAAACCGCGAATCGGCGGCGAGTTTCTCCAAAATTTTCGAAGGCGGAAAAACTAACAGAAAAGCTGTTAAAATTTATATCGCTGTTTGCAAGGGGCAGCCTGCACAAAACGAAGGCGTTATTAAAGAAGAATTGCAAATTCGCGGCGATATGAAGAAATCAGAAACTAGGTTCAAAGTTTTAAAAATAGGAAAAATAGAACAGGCAGATGATGCTGAAGCAGCGTGCACAGCTAAGGCAGAGTGTGACTACTCGGTTTTAGAAATCGAACTAGGCACAGGGCGTATGCATCAAATAAGACGCCACCTTGCAATGACGGGAAACCCTATTTTGGGGGACGATAAATACGGGGATTTTGCGCTCAACAAGAAATTGCATAAAACACTTAAACTCAAAAAACTTATGCTTCATGCATCGCGATTAATTATTAAAGAAAAATATAATATTGATGTTTGTGCGCCATTGCCTGAGTATTTTTCGCTTTTTATGGGTTAAAACCTGTTGATTAAAAATTTTAACAAAAAAATAATTTTTTTTCATTTTCGGTCAAGCGCCGCGCATTTGTAACCCATATATAGCTGTCACTTTTTTTAATCAATTGATTTTAAAAAGTGTCAGGGAGTGATCTGTTTTTACTCCTTATTTTAGAACTCGGAGAGTAAAAATGAAAAAATTGGAATACACATTCAAAACCGACAGGCTTTTCAAAACACTGTTTGTTAAACACCCTGACCTGTTACAACATCTGGTATCGGAATTATTAAACATCCGTCTGGAAAGTATAGAGCAATTTTTAATTACCAACCCCGAAATGCCCCCTGAAGCGATGAGGGATAAATTCTGCCGTCTTGATGTTAATATGATAGTAAACAAACAACGTGTTAATCTTGAAATTCAAGTAAAGAACGAAGGCAATTACCCGGAAAGAGTTTTATATCATTGGGCGCGTGAATATTCAACAGCGCTGCCGTCAAGTAAAGATTATAAAGTTTTACCGCGTACGATAATTATCAACATTATTGATTTTCCTCTGTTTGATTGTTCCGAATTTCACTCTGAATTTCAACTGCTTGAAGTAAGCCGCCGCGAACTTCTGTCAGATAAAATGTGTTTTCACTTTTTTGAACTGACAAAAATCCCTGATGACATAAACGCCGATAATATGTTACTATTGTGGTTAGCGCTATTTAAAGCTGATACAGAAGAAGAACTGACAAAAATAAAATCATTGGAGGTTAAAATTATGGATCAGGCAATTAACGCATATTACAATATTACAGCTGAATCGGAACTCCGCGAAAGAGAACGTTTATGGGAAAAAGCCCGCCATGACGAGGCTCAAGCTTTAAGTAATGCAAAAGAAGAAGAACGTGAAATATGGCAAAGCATTGTTGCTGATAAAGATGCGGAAATCGCTCAATTAAAAGCACAGTTGGAAGCGTTAAATAAATAAAATCTAGTAAATTCAAGAATTATTAATTTAGAAACTTATTATACGAGGGTAGAAAATATTATCATTTTTTTACAAGCAACCTTTCCAATTTATTCATCACTTTGATATACCAATTATAAATTGCATCTCTTTGATCTTCGCTGTTATCAAGTGCTGCTATATTTTCAATATCAAGGCGATCAAAACAGCCTTCTATGTTACCATACTTTTTTTCGCCTAATTTCTTTTTTAATTTGCTGTTCAGTAATTGAATGTATATATATTGTGAATCATCATTAATTATGCCTACCCAAAACAATTGTTCTTTTTTATCATTATAAATATAACTGCCGACCCAGCCGTTTTTTAATGATACATTTATCGGTTTGACCGAATAATTGTATATATCATAGGGCCAATTATCAATTAATAATTTTTCAATTATATTAATTGATCTAAGCGCCGATGAAATTGAATTGATATGTCTCTTTGCAAGTTTATATGAAGCCATATCGTTTTCCTCCAAATGTCTGTAAAAATTTTTTAAAATAAAATCGTTTGTACCGCCTACTAAATCACTGATTCTTGACCATATGATTCTATACTCAGGATTTTTTATGCTTATTATTCTTTTTGATAATAAATATACAGCGTTTATTCCTTTTATATTTTTATAATAATCTATTTGATTGATTTCTTTTCCATTATATGAATAGCTGTTTAACCTTGAATCAATTTTTACCTCTATTACTGTTTTCTTTCCTTTATACTCAATTAGTATATCCAGTATACATTCATTATCCCCAACACAAAAATTTTGCTGAGTTGTAATATTTAAATTTTTAAAATCGTCCTTTATTTTTATTTTAAAGAGATTTAATATCCATACTAAAATAATAGATTTACAATATTTTAAATAATTTAAAACAAACACAAATAATTCTGTCGTGTAGTTTTCTAATTGTAAAACTTTTGAGGTATTTTGATATTTTAATATTTTTACAAATGAATCAATGTCATTCATAAATAATATAATAAAATAAAATATTATAAAATGTCAATAGATAAAAGATAAAATCTTAATATACTCGCTATTTCTTTGAAATTTACTGACGGTTTTTCCTTAAATTGACCGCTCTTCCTTCATCGTTTTTTACTGCTTATATTCCCATATATACCATTTATAATTATCTCCTGGTATAGTAATACTTTTCGGTTCTTCGTATAATGATCCTTCTTCGTCTGCTAACTCGAAATAATTCCAGCCTTCTTTAACATTGATAGATTTATTTGTATTATTTTTTTCATCATATACTTTAATCTGACCGATGCCTGTTGAGTAAAATAACTGACAAATACCGTTTCCTTTTTGATCCTCACGGAAACGTCCTAACATTAATTTTCTTTCAGTTTCATCTTCAATAACAGGAAATATTTCAATTATACCAGATGGCTCACCATTAATTATTAATCCGTATATCTCTATATCATTAGGTATTTCAAACAATTTATAAATTTCAGAATCTTTAAATATTTGAAAATGTTTTTCAGACGGCGCATCAATTATTAAATTTAATTTTCCGTTAATAATTGAACCGGAAACATTTGCATCATCGTAATAAATTTTAGTAATGCTGCCTGTATACGGCGGATATGATTGTTCAGACATATTAAATGCAAAAACAACAGCGTCAATTATTTCTATTTTTTTCAGAACATTGTCATTTATGCCTTCATTATCAGAGCCGCAATCTTCGCAAGCACATTCGCTGCAGATGCAATCTTCACAAGCACAAATTTCTGTCTCACACTTGCAGCTGCTTTCATTTTTTTCTATATCACAAAATGTCATTGAAAATATCGTTGCTATTGATAAAATCAAAATTCCCAAGATACTAATACAATTATTTTTTTCTATTGTTTTTTTATTGCACATAACAAAATAATAAAAATAAGAAATAGCAAAGTCAAGCTTTTTTTATTTTTATTATCTTTATTTTTATTTATATTATTTTCCATACAATAAATAAAAATATTCTTTTATTTGATTAATTTTTTATATTATTCTCTTTTCATTAATATCATTATTTTCACCTAACAAATTAATTATTTTTTCTTTATAAATAAAGAGCAGACAGCAAAACTTGTTTTTGTTAAAAAACGACTGCTAATTGATTTATCAGATTTTTCCATGTATTTTCAATGTCATCTGCGCTCTGAAGCGGGGCGAAAACACCTCAATCAATATTAAATTTTTAAATACGAATTTCGTTTTTCTTTCCTTGACATTAATCATGATTTTGTGCTGAAATGAACTAATTTGGATCAAATCCAAAAATGCTATACATTTGTTAGGAGAAATAAAGTGATTGAACATCTTTTCTGGTTAGGTATCGCAGGCGCATTGATAGCGCTTTGTTTTGCATTTGTGCAAACCCGCAGAGTTTACAAATTCCCTGAAGGTAACGAAAAAATGATTGAAATTGCATCCGCTATCCGTACGGGAGCCGGTGCTTATTTAAAACGGCAATACACCACACTTACATGGTTTTTCGGAATTATGTTTGCAGTTCTCGGCGTACTTGCAATATTCGGATTGGTTAATCCGTTTGTTCCGTTTGCATTTGTAATCGGCGGTTTTTTTACAGGGCTTTCCGGTTTTATCGGTATGAAGGTTGCAACAAGAGCCAATTCGCGCACAGCGAATGCTGCAAAAGACGGGCTTAATAAAGGGCTTCGCGTAGCCTTTTCATCGGGAACTGTAATGGGTTTTACGGTTGCAGGTTTGGGGCTTTTGGATATTGCAGCATGGTATCTTCTATTAAGATTTGTTTTTAAAGTTAACCCTGATGATATCGCGCAGGTTATGATTTGTTTCGGAATGGGTGTTGCTTCTATGGCGATGTTTGCACGTGTCGGCGGCGGTATTTTTACAAAAGCAGCCGATGTCGGCGCAGATTTAGTAGGTAAGGTTGAAGCAGGCATCCCGGAAGATGACCCAAGAAACCCTGCCGTAATTGCAGATAACGTCGGCGACAATGTCGGCGATGTTGCGGGAATGGGCGCTGATCTTTACGAGTCATATACCAACGCTATCGTAGCGACATTTGCACTTGGTTATTCTGCAGGATACGGTTTTGCAGGGCTTTTATTACCTGTATTGATGGCTGTTGTCGGAATTATTACATCGATAATCGGAACTTTCTTTGTCAGGACAAAAGAACAGGCAACTCAGCAAAATCTTTTACAGTCTCTTCATATTGGAACATTTATTGCAGGCGGTTTATCCGCTGTCGCCGCATTGCCGCTAACGCTTTTTGTTGCAAATTCTGTCGGCGGGGCAATGGCGCATAACGCTTGGGGGATTTTCGCATCAATTTTAATCGGTATCGTTGCAGGTTTTATAATCGGCTATTTTACGGAATATTACACATCTGATCATTATAAACCGACACGAGAACTTGCAGAATCAAGTGAAACCGGCACTGCAACACTTATGATAGGCGGTATTTCTCTCGGTATGAAATCCACAGCGGGTCCTGTTTTAACAATTGCATTTGCTGTTATTTCATGTTTTTTAATTTGCGACGGTATGAATGATTTTTACACAGGTCTTTACGGCATAGGTATTGCCGCTGTCGGAATGTTGGCAACACTTGGTATTACACTTGCCTGTGACGCATTCGGTCCTGTTGCAGATAACGCAGGCGGTATCGCGGAAATGGCGCACTTGCCGGAAGAAGTCCGCAAAAGAACAGACGCTCTTGATGCGCTTGGAAATACAACAGCAGCAACTGGAAAAGGTTTTGCAATCGGCTCGACAGCGTTTACAGCTCTTGCACTTTTGGTTACATATAAAAATGTAGCGGAAGAAGCGCTGAAAAAAGCCGGCAAGATGGACAGACTGCTTGCAGACGGCACTCTCGATCTCAATATAATTTCTAACCCTATTGTTTTAATCGGGTTATTCCTAGGCGCAACCCTTGCTTTCATGTTCGGAGCATTAACAATAAGAGCGGTACACCGCGCAGCGCAAAACATCGTATTGGAAGTGCGCCGTCAATTTAAAGAAATAGCCGGTCTAATGGAAGGAAATGCAACACCCGATTATGCGAAATGCGTTGATCTTTGCACAAGAGGCGCGCAAAAAGAAATGATAATCCCATCGTTACTCGCAATTATTTCTCCGATAGCCACAGGTTTGGTTTTCGGTCCTGCAGGCGTTATCGGGCTTTTAACAGGTGTTATCGTAACAGGTTTCGCGCTTGCCGTTTACATGCTGACAGCAGGCGGCGCATGGGACAATGCGAAGAAGTACATCGAAGGCGGAAAACACGGAGGCAAACGCAGCGAATGTCATAAAGCCGCAGTAATCGGCGACACAGTCGGCGATCCTTTAAAAGACACTACAGGTCCTTCTTATAATATTTTAATTACACTCGCAGCGACTGTTGCAATTGTATTTGTAGGTGTTACTGTTGCGTTCTCTTTAATGTAAGAAAATTAACATTTATTAAACTAACATCTGATTTTAATCGGATGTTAGTTTTTTATTTATAATGACAAGAACACAAAAATAATATATCCTTATCAATTACAAGGAGAATCTCGTTATGAAGAAAATAATACTAACTATATTGGCAGCTCTTCTTTGCTCTTCAGCATTTGCACAAAATAAAATATCAGTTTACGATGCTGAAGGCACAGAGGTTTTTTCCTTTATTGAAAATACTGCCGATCCTGTTATGCGTCAATTGTCTTCTAATATTACTTCTAAAAGGCAGAGCAATCCTTCTGAGTTTGTCACTCTTCTTGCAGGATTTATTAACGAGAAAGCAAGCAGCGATTATGATCGTATTAAAAAAGCGCATGATTGGGTAACGTTAAATATCAGATATGACACACAATCATTTTTTTCAGGACGCTATTCTTCACAGGAAGCAAACGATGTTATAAAGAGAGGAAGCGCAGTGTGTCAAGGATATTCAGATGTTTTTAAAATGATCTGTGACGCGCTTCAAATAGAATGTATTGTCGTTACAGGTTTCGCGCGCGGATACGGCAGTAATTTATTTTCATATGAAGATACATCGGACTCAAACCATGCATGGAATATCGTAATAATAGACGGAAAAAGTTTTTTAATCGATTCGACATGGAATGCAGGTTATGTAAACGGCAGAAATTTTCAAGCAAGATATGAAACAGATTATCTTTTTGCANACCCTTCAGTTTTTATTTATAATCATTTCCCTATTNTCAGTGCTTATCAATTAATAAATCCGCCTGTAAGCGCACAAGATTTTACAAANCTTCCGCATCTTAAGCCGCGNTTTTTTCANGCGATTAACTCATGGACAGAGCTGCCGCGAATANCAGAAGTAAATCAAAATGATGAAATAGAAATGGAATTTACCGTAAATAGCGGATACGATTTCGCTTATCATATTTATACACAATCAGGAAGACAGATCAACCGTATATTCCCGTCAAGAATGAAAGTTTATAAAGTAAAACTTCCAAAATTAGAACCGGGCAAATATTTTTTACGCATTTACATTAAAAAGCAGGGAGAAAACCAATACTGGAGCTGCGGAGAATTTGGATTTAATGTGAAGTCTTAATTTTTTTATTTTTACATCTTTAGTTCATTCCTTGATCAAGTAATAAAAATAATATAAAATAAAAAATCAAAAAAGGAAAGCGATGAAAAAAGTAAATTGTTTTTATTTAATTATTCCGGCTCTAATACTTACTCTTTTTACTTCTTGTGATTTAGTAAATTATACATATGATTTTATTAATGAAACAAATCACATAATTACTATAACCGTAAACAAAGACTATCAAATAAAAGAAGGCGAAGATTTTACAGAATATAAAAAAAACCAGCCGATTTTATTATATGGATATAACACAGTGACAATTGTAGTAATAAACACAGATGCTCTAGATTTTAAATGGACAGCAGGAAGTAATTCAGCTAATTCAACTATAAGTTCCATTGTTGATGTTAACACAGCAACTTTTAAGGATAGGTAAAATGAAAACCAATAAAATTATTTTTTTGTGTTTATTCTTAATAACAATATTTTTAACAACAAACTGCGAAGAACCCGGAAATCTTAACGAGATATATTTATATCCAAAAAATTTATGGGGTGAATGGATTCGCATAGATAACGGTCATTTATGGTATATTGCAAGTAATTATATTAAAAGCGACGATTATAATGAATACATTTCCTACACTTTTAACAAACAATCTGCCAATGTTATTCAAGTAACAGAAAATTCTGCCCAGACAAAATTTTATTTATATGCATCAAGAGTACCAAACAGCAGTTTTAAAGCGTCTGTTGTGATGGACGATAATATATCTTCAAACTCTTTTAAGATTAATTCCAGAGCAGTTAAAGCACCCGGAGGAATGATAGCAAAAATTCCAAACGTAAATAACTCCGGAAACAGCCCTGTAGCTGTTACTGATAACGACGGTAATCTGGAAGTAGAAGGAATTATAGCAGGTGATGAATACGATGTAATTATCGGAAACGATACAGTCAGAATACAACCGAATACTGACGGTGATGATGTCGGAACAATAACTTTGATAAACGGCAATGGGTTAAGTTTTAAGGCATCAATAGTACCGGCAACATCAGATAATGAAATGATGGGATTATATTCTAATAGAGAATATAAATTTAATATTTGGATTACTAATACAGGTTCAATACAATCAAAATACAGCGCTTATACATTATCAAGCACAATTGGATTAGATATAGAAAGCGAAAAAACAGGAACAATAGGAACAATAAACCCTGGAATGACTTTTAAAATACCAATTACTGTTTTCTGCGATCCATTAATAAAAGAATATGAATATAAAAAAATTGAAATAAAAATAATTGATAATTCCGAACAAGATTTAACTTGGAATGATTCAGTTTCATTAAAATTTAATAATGATATTATTTTTATCGGAATGAAAGCAATGGGACCGCTGGGAGATAATAGAACTATTCATGGTATAATTATAGTTCCAGGCGGTAAAGCGTATCATTTTTCTGCTAGCAGAAATGAAACTCAGAATTTAGAATTATTCCCGGTTCCCAAATATTCAGAAGAAGATTATCTAATTGCATTCTCGTGTGCGGAAACATGGAATGAAACAGCATTTTCATTTAAAATAAATAATACTATTCCTCCTATTCTTAACAACATACCTTCAGATTTTTTTCTAACTCCTGATCATATTTATACAGCTCATAACACAGAGAATAATGCAAAACAAATAAAACCGGACGAGCAAATCACATCATTTATCGGTGCGGGAGATATAATCTACTTTAAAGTAAGGTTTTAACAGGCAAAAATGACACAAAAATTATTTTTTATTTTGATTATAATATTGATAATTCCTTGTCTTGCATACAGCCAGCAAGAAGAAATTTCATTCAATTTCGGAAATATCAATTTTTCATTAACACCAAAAGTAATGGAAGACGGTTCCATTACAGATATTTTATTCGATGTTATTTATAATAACAAATTAAGCGGGGAGTATCGTTTTAGAAATACAATGATTTCGTATAACGAAGAATTTCCTGATTATTTTGACTCTTTAAATGCGGTAAACGAAAAAACATATGAACTTTTTATCCTTCCTGCAGGATACCGTTTTAAAAACAGAAATATAACATTTTGGGCAGGCGGCGGTATATATTATGAATACAACAAATTAAATGAAAAAGGTTTTTTTGATTACCCTGAACTGGAAGATTTTGATTATGCAAGACTTAATTCATTTACTAATGATTTTTCTATGCATGTTTTAGGACCTCTTATTGATATAAAATTTTACATCACAATAAATTTTATAGATATATGTTTACAAGGCGGTATTGTTCCTTTCTTTTTCCTAAACGCACAAGAAAATTTCAACATCAATCCGTTGTTTGATTCAAAAATCGTACATTCACAGGATACATGGGGCAGTCCCTATTTTTACTTAAGTTTAGATACGATTTTATTTAAATATTTTAATCTTAACTTTCATTATAATTTTTCACGAATAAATTATGATAAAATTGACTATGATTATGATTTAAATAATAACTATGAAATTATATATCTTTTTCCTGAAACAACGGTTATAGGTCATTCTTTTAATATAGAAGCATCAGCTTTGCTGCCTTTAGGGAAAGATATTTTATTCCAGATTGGTTATGGTTTTAATTTTAACACTCTCATTATAAATAATACGGAAATAAAAAATAATAAGCAGTATTTAATTTTAGGTACCAGAAAATCATCCAGAAAATTTTTATAAAGTTTTTTCTTCTTCCGGCACTTTTATCACTTCTTTCTTTTCAGTAGCTTTATAAAGCATCAAAAACCCTAACCAAAAAATAATCTGCGCTGCTAGTAAAGTTACAGGCGATGAAAAAGGTTCAGCAATTAAAACAGTTGCAAAAAGGTTTGTAGTAAAATGAATCATCATTGGGAAAAATATTGAGCCGGTTCGGAGATATAGCCAGAATGTACAGATAGAAAACAAAAAATGATTTATAAGCATTGCAGGATTAAGATGGCAAACGGCAAAAAATACAGAACTGATAATTACAGCTGTTTTTTGCGAATATCTTTTTTTCAATCCTGTAAAAATTACGCCTTTAAATAATAATTCTTCTGCAACAGCAGGAATTAAACATGAGTTGATGATTATAACAGGAAGAAATCGGTTTAAATAATCTCCGCTAGGTAAAACAAAAAAGCCTGTAAAAATACGGTATGCTAAATGATCAAGATAAAATAAAAGTAAAATAAAACCGATTGAACACAATGTCGCCGCACTAAAAACAGCAATACCTGATTTTTTAAAATGACTCACATCAACAAGGGATTTTTTTTGATCATACAAACCTACACCAATAACCGTAGCAAAAATAAGTGCATGAAGTAAAATTGCTGCAATATGAGCGGCTATACTGTCGTATTGAATACCGATAATTCTGAACATAACAAATTGAATCACTGTATCAACTTGAAATAAAATCAACAGCAAGATACAGAGCATAAGTTCATATTTAAAACGAAACCATCTTGCTGTCATTGTCATTGCAATTTATTGTGCAGCAATCCTGTAAATCGCTTCTGCATCTTTTTCTTCAAGTTTGCGGTAATTGCCTATCGGTCCGAAATGAACAGCGCGTTTTGCCATTTCATGAATACAGGAAGGATCGATATTTGCATCTGCAAAACGTACCGGCATACCGATTGAACGGAAAAAAGTCTCCATTCGCATAACACCTTCTAAAGCGGCTTGTTCAAGATCATAAAAAGCGCCGTCTACACCCCACACCTTTGCGGCAAAACGCGCAAGGCGCGGCGTGTCTTCTTTAATGTTATAACGCATCCATGCAGGGAAAATAATTGCAAGACCTGCACCGTGAGCAATATCAAAAAGCGCGGATAATTCATGATCGAGAGCATGGCTTGCCCAGTCGCCGATTCTGCCTGTGTCAAGCAAACCGTTATGTGCAATCGTGCCAGCCCACATGATTTCCGCTCTTGCATCGTAATTATTTTCGCCGCCTGAAAATATTTTTCTTCCGTTGCGTATAATTGTTCTTAACGTACCTTCGCAAAGCTCATCGGTAAGTTCGACATTGCGCTCTTTTGTAAAATAACGTTCCATAATGTGAGCCATCATATCCGTAATTCCGCAGGCAGTCTGATACAACGGCAAGCTATAAGTTAATTCTGGATTCATTATCGAAAAAACAGGGCGGATACATTGAAAGTTTATCCCCCTCTTCCAAGGACCTTCTTCGTTTGTAATCACACTGCTTATGCTCGACTCGCTTCCTGCAGCGGGAATTGTTAAGATTGCGGCAACAGGCAGCGCTTTTTCGGTTGCTCTTTTTCTGTCAAAAAAATCCCACACATCGCCGTCATTTACAGCTCCTACTGCGATTGCCTTTGCAGAGTCAATTACAGAGCCTCCGCCGACAGCGAGGATAAGCTCAACTTTTTCTTTTTTTGCAATCTCAATTCCTTCCCTGACTAAAGAAAGGCGCGGATTTGGTTTAACACCTGTTAATTCAACCCACTGTACATTCGCGCTTTTTAAACTTTCTTTTACCTTGCCGATTAACCCCGATTGAACAGCAGAACCTCCCGAATGATGAAGCAAAACCTTTTTTGCATAAATTGCAGTTTCGCTTCCAACCTGATTTTCCGTTCCCTTTCCGAAAATAATTTTTGTCTTGTTGCAATACTCAAAATTTTTCATCATTCTCTCCTTTTTATAGATTTATATTGATTCGTTTACAATGCGTACTTCTCTTTGAGGAAGCGGTATGTGCAAACCTGCTTCTTCTATCTTGCGTTTAACGTTTTTATTCATCTCCCAGTAGACAATCCAGTAATTCTCTACCGCAGTCCATGCCCGAATTGTAATTTTAACAGAACTGCTTTCAATTGATTGAAGTATAACAAACGGAGCGGGCTCATGCAAAAAACGCGGCTCTGCTGTGATTAAATCCTGCATTACTTGAAAAGCTTTATCAACCGAATCAGAATAAGCTATACCGATAGAAATTTCCATTCGTCTTTTTCCGTTTCTTGTATAGTTTTTTACAGGGTTACCCCAGATACATGAATTGGGGGCGGAAATAAAAACGCCGTCCGGTGTTTCCAGAATCGTCGTAAAAAGATTTATCTCTTTTACAATCCCGCTGTAAGATCCGAATTCTACAAATTCATCTATGTGAAAAGGACCCAGAATTAGAAGAATTATTCCGGATGCAATATTCCCCAAAGTATCTTTCAGCGCAAGACCGATAGCGATACCCGCCGCTCCAAGCACGGCAAGCAAACTTGTAGTGTTCACTCCGAAAACATTAAGAATCATAATCGCGCAGATAATTAAAATACCGTAACGAACCATTGCCTTAAATAAAGGTCTTATTCTTCCTTCTTTAGGCAAACGCTCTGAATTACTTTTTCTGATTAGTTTTTGCAATCCTTTGGAAAGTAAAACACCGATTATAATAATAACCGCAGAAATACCTATATTTTTAAGAAGGGATAAAATAACATTAGAATTTATTTCCCAAAAATTTGACAACTGTTGTACCATTTCTACAGATTAACATAACTCTCTGTATAATGCAATGAAACAACGAGCATCTCTATTCCTCGTCCGTACCGCCCTGCTGTTCCTCTTCTTTTTTAATCGTTACCGCATAAATACTATTAATAAGGGCAAGAAAAGCGGAAATGGTAAAAAGCGTTTCAATGCCGGCAACTTTCCAAACCCAGCCGCCCAAAAGAGCTATTAAAACACTGAAAATATGATTCACAGAAATCCCTGTAGATAAAGTAGCTGTAATCTCTGCGCGGTTTTTGGAAATTCTCTGAACATAAACATTATTCGCCATGCTTGCAATGGAAATAATCTGATCAAGAATAAAATTGATACACACAATTATAAAAGCGATGTTAGGTGCAAACATTCTGTGCGCAAATCCGTACATTAAACAGACAACAATTAATATGATAGTATCCCCTACCATAACGGCTTTGTATCCGACTTTATCAATTAATTTACCGATCAAAGGGCTGCATAACATTACAAAAACAGCGCAGACAGCAAAAAGAATTGACATAAGCGAAGGGTCTGCCCCGTACTGAAGGATTAACACGTAAGGTGCAAAGGTAAGAAAAATTTGTTTGCGCGATCCGTAAAAAACTTCCAGTATATAATACTTGCTGAATTTTTTTGCAAAATAAAAACGCTGGCGAGGCGCTTTAAGAGTTGTCTCCTTAAGGGCTGCTGCAACAAGAGCTGCTGCAACCATCAATCCTAAAGCAATACCAAAAACAATTCTGTAACCTAATATATCATCTGTTCTTGAAAAACCCGCTTTTTTAACAAATAAAAAAATTACCGTAACAAGAAGAAATCCTGCAATATTGCCGAGCTGGTTTATCGAAGTGGTAATTCCTAAAGACGCTCCGGCTTTTTCTCTTTTTGCAAGTTCCATCGCAATGGTGCTGCGCACAGGCATGATAACATGCTCTCCTGTACTGAAAATAACCATAAAAAAAATGACAAGAATTTTTATTAAAAATACTTCGCTGCTCGTTGTGCTGTTTGTCATACTTACAATAAACAGCCCAACCAAGCCTCCCGTCATAAGAGCGATACCGACTTTAAAAACCTTACTGTCAGCAAACCTGTACATCAGAGCTAAAATAAAAATTAATAACAGTCCCGGCAATTCTCTGAAAAATTCTACGATACCTCTTTCAAAAGGTTCTATGTTAATTATTTCTGCAAGATAATTATCCTGAATACCGCGTTTTAAACCGAAAGCGACGCCGAAAAGAATCAAGACACTTAAGAAACGTCCAACCTTTGAATCGGAACGGTAAATGTCATCAATAAATTGCGGTCTGTTTTTTTTGATTAAGTTGTCAGTCATTTTTTCCTTTTTAATACTTTACTTAAATTATTAAAAATATTCTATGTTTTTAATTTTAACTATACATACATTAAGGTGTTGATTTGTGTATTTACCTAGACAAACATTTATAAATTTTATATAATTTTTCATTATGATATTCCCATTAAGAGACCTAATCGAATACGGCGATAATATGTACGAAGTTACCACTGCCGCTTCACACAGAGCATATCAGCTTTCCTCAGTATTGGAAAAAATAGAAAAAGATGAATACGACGGAAAAATGGTTGCCCTTGCCGCCATGCAGGTTTTTACAAACAAGATTCAATTCCGTTTAGAAAGTGAATAATCGCTTTTTATAGAGCGATGAAAACCCCTATCCCGGTTTTAGTCCTCTTCGGACCGACTGCCTCAGGCAAAACCGGAATCCTTTTTGAACTTTTTAACTCGTTAGATGCAATTCAGGCGGAAATAATTTCCGCCGATTCCATGCAGGTTTACAGAGGCATGGATATCGGAACTGCAAAACCTTCGGCACAAGAACGCGCAAGACTTCCTCATCATTTAATTGATATTTGCGATCCTTCGCAGCAATTCAACGCCGGAGACTTTGTCCGTCTTGCAGACGAGGCGTGCGCAAAAATCACACAGCGCGGAAAACTTCCTGTTGTATCAGGCGGAACAGGTTTCTATTTAAAAAATTTTATTTTAGGTTTGAGCGAAGCGCCCCTTTCCAATTTGGAAATCCGTGAACAATTAAAAAAAGAATTAAATGAAAAAGGTTCTAACCTTTTAATGGAAGAACTTGCGCTCTGCGATCCTGTCAGCGCTGGGCGTATTCACATAAACGATGAATACCGTCTTTTGCGCGCTCTGGAAGTTTGCCGCTCAAGCGGTAAGCCTCTTTCTTCGTTTGAAAACAGTTCCGTAGAAACACGCGGTAATTTCCGCTTTATCACAATCGGTCTATCCCGCCCTAGAGCGGAATTATACCGCCGCATTAATTTACGCTGCGAAGAAATGTTCCGACTAGGTTTACACGAAGAAGTTCAATCCCTTTACAAAGCGGGATACACACCGGACGATCCCGGCTTACGCGCCATAGGTTACCGAGAGTTTTTTATTGAAACGTACGTTTCTAAGGAACCGTATGATGATGCGCCGCGTTGGAGTATTTCTAAAGACCTTGAAGGAGTGCAGGCTCTTATCGCGCAAAACAGCCGCCGTTATGCGAAACGCCAGATTACGTTTTTTGCAGGTATACCTGATGTTAAGTGGATAGAGGTTGACAGCAGCGAGAAAATTATTGCACAGAGAATTAGAGAAATTGTGAATCAAGATTTATGAATCTGCCGATCCGTTATGTGTCAATTCCAATCTTCTGCGGCGGGCTTCCGGTACACCGTCATCACCCAAACAATTCTCCTAAAAATAACGCAAGCCCTTCCTTTGTAACAGACTCATAAATAAAATCGGCTTCTTCGCGGATTTTATCACGGGCATTTTCAGGGACACATGCGAAACCTGCAATTGCAAACATCGGTACATCGTTTTCTTCATCTCCAAATGCAATTACTTCCTCCTTTTTTAAACCTCTATGTTCCATAGCGATTCGTAAACCTTCTCCTTTTGAGACACCGTTATTTATCACTTCTAGAAAAGTCGGGAAACTTCGCATAACGGTAATTTTATCGCCGAAACGTTCTTTCATTCTTACACGGACTTCATTGTGTAAAGAAGGGTCTGCAATAAACATCCCTTTAATACAGCCTGAAAGCGGTAATGCTGCAATTTTTTTTAAATCTTTTATGACAGGAACTATGCCTGTATGCTGCTGATAATATTCCGCGTCTTTAGTATATTTTTCTATTACAAGCGCTTCCCATTTTTGATTCGGATCTGTCAATCCGGTGTCAGGAGAAATTTTAGCCGGAAGATAAACTTGATAATGGATTCCAAGTTCGCGGGCTATATCCGTTCCAAAATCAACAACATCCATACCGATACAATTTGTGTGCAGAATTTCTCCGGACGGCACATCTGCAACTTCGGCGCCGTTAAAAAATACCATCGGACCTGTTGCATTAATTGCGCTCCGATATTTCTCCGCCGCTTCTATCGCCCTTCCTGTAGAGATTATTATCTGCATCCCGTTATTTATCAATTTTTTTAAGCAAGCTCTTGTTTTTTCTCCTAAAATTCCTCCGGGCATCAAGGTTGTCCCGTCAAGATCAATTGCAAGCGCTTTAATTATTTTAGGATCAATTTTTTTATTCATACTTATTATAATATACCGATAAATCAGAGGCTAATCAATGGGTGAAATATTTTCTAATATTTGAATAAATCCTTCTTCCAATATTTCCTGATCCGGTTTGTTTTTCGGATCAAATGTATTACTGATTTTTTCAAAATACCGCAGTTTTTCTTCTATAAAATTATTAATTTCTTTTATTTTAGGCTCCAGCCCTAACTCAATTCCGGATTTTTTTCTTACCAATAATTCAGTTATTACCTCAATCAATTTTTTATCTTCTATTTGAGTTAATAACTTTTCAAATTCTATAGGAGGAGATTCTTTAAATTTTTCTATCCACATACAGGAAAATATCGGTCTTAAAACATAAAAATATTTTTTTATTTTTACTTCTTCTGTTTGCAGATAATGCCTGTAATTTCCGCTCGCCATATGCAAGTAATGATAAACCGATGATATAGGAGAAAAATAACTTTTTGATAATTGTTCAAGAATGTTATACGAAAAATCATCTTTAAAATAAACTATCGGAGATTTTAACCATTCAAATAAAACAGGATTTGATTTATTCATTAAAAATAATGTTTTCCGTAAATCCCATCCTGAATAATCATACTCATCTGTAATCGGATATTCAATAACATCTTTCTTTGGAAGGATGTTTAAATACCAATTTTTACTGTGTGCATAAATAAAACGAATATCATAATCGCTGTCTGTAGATTCAAAGCCCCACGCTCTTGATCCTGATTCTAAAGCATATAATATTTTAACATCATGCTGTTTTTCTATTTCGGAAAGTTTCTGTTTTATTTTATTGATGATGCTTTCTTCCAATGAAAATCTCCAGCTCTAAGAAAAATTTTTACAATTTTTTCTCAAGCCGCTTGCACGCTTCTTCAACATCTGCGCGGTGACCGAAAGCCGAGAAACGTATAAAACTCTGCCCTGCAGGACCGAATCCCGCACCGGGAGTTGTTACAACTTGGCACTTATCAAGTATTTCTGCAAAAACTTCCCAGCTGTCCCTTCCCGGAAAATGCGCCCAAATATACGGGGAATTATCGCCGCCTATGCATTTTATTCCAAGCGATACAAGCGCGTCTCTAATTAATTTTGCGTTCCCTAAATAAAAATCTGTTAACTTGCGGATTTCTTTTAACCCCTCGTCGTCTAACGCGGCAAGCCCCCCTTCCTGAGCGACATTTGACGCGCCGTTAAAAATTGTCCCTGCAATGCGGTTCCAGTCTGCATTAATACTTTCGCCGCTTGCATACTTAAGCGTCTTAGGTACTACAGACCAGCCGAGACGCACACCGGTAAAACCGGCAGGCTTGGAGAATGAGTTTACTTCGATAGCGCATTGCGCCGCGCCTTCAATCTCATAAATGGTTTTAGGCAAGGACGGATCGCGGATAAACTCGCTATACGCCGCATCAAAAACGATGATGCATCCCTTTTTAACAGAAGTTTCAACTAACGCAGAAAGCTGCGCACGATTTGCAACAGCGCCTGTCGGGTTGTTAGGTGAACAGAAATAAACAATGCTGTTCTGCGGAATTAAATCAAGATTTGGGAAAAAATTATTTTCCGCTGTGCACGGAAGATATGTTATACCCGCATAACCTGTCCCTTCCCATCCGCCTGCAGCGCCTGCAAGCACAGAGCCGTCAACATAAACAGGGTATGACGGATCCTGAACTGCGATTTTTGCATTCGATCCGAAAAGTATCTGCAATCTGCCTATATCGCACTTTGCACCGTCAGAAATAAAAACTTCATCTATCGAAAATTTTCCGCCGTAAAAAACTGATGAAATCTTTTCGCGTAACGCAGCCATCCCTTCATCCTGATAACCTGAGTAGCCTTCTATTGTACCGAGTTTTCGCGCTCCCTCTGTAAGACCTGCATTGATATGAGGCAGAATTGGTTCTGTCGTATTGCCCACACCTAAACTGATGATCTTCGCATCCGGATGAGATGCGGCATATTCACGGCGGCGCTTCGCTATTTCCGGGAAGAGATAACCTGCTTTTAAGTTTGCAATACAGGGGTTTCTGGTAATCATAATTTCCTCTATTAAAATTTATAAATAACTATATTGTTTCTTAAGACATGATGCACAAATTATTTTTTTATAACTTTTACTGTGCTTTTTTCCGCAACGCGGACATTGTTTATTTTTCTTTCGTTTCTTATATCTTTCTTTTCTTATTGTGTTGATATCATCAGACATTTCCTGATTGTAGCCTCTGTAAAAAGCCCTGCAATCTCCGCAATAAATAAACTTATCTGATTTTTTTTTCTTTACTCCGCATCTGGGGCAACACCCGTCTTTTTTTCTGCTGCGATAAATTACTTTTCTTTCCGCTGCGTCTGTCGGCATAATTACCTCTCTTTTCTCATTTCTATCAGAATAACTTATTTATTTAAAATTTTCCAGTCTTTTAATATCTAAAGTTGCAAAATAATCATCGATTGATTCAGAGCGGCGTATCTGTAAAACAGAGCCGTCTGCACGCAGAAGCAATTCACCGCAGCGAAGCTTTCCGTTGTAATTAAAACCCATAGCTCTCCCGTGAGCGCCAGCATCATGAATTACGACAAAATCGCCTTCTCCGTTTTTACTTTCTGCCAATGTTTCAATTTTCGGCAATTTTCTTTGGATAGCGAACTTGTCATTGTTTTCGCATAAACTTCCCACTACATCGTAGGTTTCGCTTAACGGGGCATTTTCCTTGCCCGGTACTGTTATGTGATGAAAAGCTGTATAAAGCGCAGGACGCATTAAATCCGCCATACATGAATCAAGGGCGATATAGTTGCGGTAAATTTCTTTCTTGTGAACAGCGCGAGAAACAAGCCAGCCGTAAGGACCTGTCACCACCCTGCCCCATTCGGTGCGGATATTCATCGGATCAAGACCTGCCGGTTTGATAATTTCGTTATACGCTTTTTGTATACCCTGAACAAGAAGAGAATAATCCACAGCTATTTGATCGGGTTTATAGGGAATTCCCACTCCGCCGCCGAGATTTATAAATTCAAAACGGACTCCTGTCTTGTTAAAAATTTCTACAGCAAGTTCAAAAAGCATACGCGCAGTTTCAACATGATAAGGAACTGACAGTTCGTTACTCGCAACCATTGTGTGCAAGGCAAAACGCTTAACACCTTTTTGCTTGAGTAAAGCGAAACCTGCAATAAGCTGCTCACGCGTTAAACCGTATTTTGCTTCTTCGGGCTTTCCAATAATCGCATTCCCTTCTTTAAGGGGTCCTGGGTTATAGCGCATGGAAATAAGATCGGGCAATCCCGCCGTTTTTTCCAAAAATTCAATATGGGAAAAATCATCAAGATTGATAACAGCGCCCATCTTCTTTGCGGCAATATATTCCTTAGTCGGCGTTTCATTTGAAGTGAGCATGATGTCTTCGCCTTTCATGCCTGACATTTCGGCTAACATCAATTCGGGCAGACTTGAACAGTCTGCGCCGAAACCTTCAGAAGCAAGAAGCTTGAGGATATAAGGATTAGGCAGCGCCTTCACTGCAAAATGATTCTTGTAAGAAGGGAAAACCGAAAATGCAGTTTTTATTTTTCGTACATTTTCGATTATCGCCTTCTCATCATAAATATAAAACGGTGTCGGATACTGCTGTGCGATCTTTTCAAGCGCAGTTTTATCCAATGGAAAATATTTTTCGTTCACATTAATGTCCTTGATTAATTAAGAAAACCTTTATGCTTTAATAACTCCGCATTTAATATTCCGCCGCCTGCTGCGCCTCGCACTGTGTTATGCGAAAGGGCTGTAAAACGTATATCAAAAACATTACAAGGGCGAAGCCGTCCTATAACGACAGCCATCGCTTTGTCGGCATCGCGATCCTTGCGCGGCTGCGGACGGTTATCCTCCTCGCGGTAAATGATCGGCTGCTTCGGCGCCATCGGTAAATCCGCTTCCTGAGGTAAACCCTTGTAGGCTGCCCACAGCTTTTTAATTTCTTCCAGAGACGGTTTGTTAGACGCAAACTCAAGGCTGATACAAGCCGTATGCCCGTCTGTTACAGGCACTCTGTTACAATGAGCGGAAATCTTCGGGAACTGCGCGTTTTTAAAAACACCGTTTTCGATAGTGCCGAAAATCTTTAAAGGTTCTTTTTCCGACTTTTCCTCTTCGCCGCCGATATACGGAACGATATTATCAAGCATATCTAAACTCGGCACGCCCGGATATCCTGCGCCGGAAACTGCCTGCATCGTAGTTGCGATGATTCTCTGCACAGGGTAACCCGCTTTTACAAGAGCGTGAATCGGTTTCATATAACTTTGTATCGAACAGTTTGGTTTAACAGCGATAAAGCCGCGATCCCATCCCCGCGCTTTTTTTTGCATGGGGATAATATCTGTATGCTCAGGATTAATCTCAGCGATTAGGACAGGGACATCCGCTGTCCAACGGTGAGCCGACGCATTTGAAATAACGGGGATTCCTGCCGCCGCATATTGCTCTTCAAGAGCGCGGGTTTCATCCTTACCCATCTCCAGTGCGGAAAAAACAAACGAACATCCGCCTTTTTTAAAAGCGGCTACAGCGCGGCTGACATCATTGGCATCTTCTACGATGATGTTTCCAACATGAGGCGCGTAAGTTTTTGTAAGCTGCCATCTTCCCGCTACCGCCTCTGCATATTTTTTTCCTGCGCTGCGCGGAGAGGCTGCCGCATAACGAACCTCGAACCAAGGGTGATCATTGAGAAGGGAAATATATTGCTGCCCAACCATACCTGTAGCACCCAGTATACCAACCGGGATTTTTTCTTGTGCCATAAATTGCTCCTTAAGTTTTTATTTTATCATAAGTAGATTATTTTAATAAAGAGGGGAATAAGATAAGAATTTTTATCGCCAAGACGCAAAGGAACGCCAAGTACGCTAAGGCGCGTCTTGGCGATAAATTATTCTCTTTGCATACAGCTATTTCGATGTTAAATTATACACACCGTCCCATGAAGCGGAAGGAGGGGTTGTTATAAACTTTTGACATCTTTCATGATACATTTTTGCAGTTTCATCATCGGCTTTGATTGCTAACACTTCGTTAAAACCTTCGGCGGCTGTTTTCCATTCACGGTTTTCAAAGTGAGAGAGCGCTTCATGGAAAATTGTTATGCGCTTTTTATCAATCTCTTCTGCAGAGCTGTTTAAATCTATCAGTTCGCAAAGACGTACGGGTTTATCTATACCGACAACACGTACCCGATCAAGTTTTCTGTAAAACAGAATTTCCCCTTCAGTATGCGCTTCACGGATTGTATCTTCGGATGCAAGTATCCATGTCCCGTATTGTTTGTTTACACCTTCAAGGCGCGCGGCAAGATTAACCGCATTTCCCATAATTGTATAGTTCATTTTATTTGCAGTACCCATGTTACCTGCAACCATATCGCCTGTATTAATTCCGATGCGTGTTATTAATGGTATCGGAGATAAGTTTTGCTCCATGATTGTTTTATTTAATTCCAATTCAAGCTTTTTTATTTTTATGGCAGATACACAGGCACGCAGCGCATGATCTTTCAGATCAAGCGGCGCTCCGAAGAAAGCGATGATTGCATCCCCTTCGTATTTATCTATAGTTCCTTTTTCTGCAAGGATAGCGTCGCTCATCGCGCTTAAATATTTATTAAGAAGTCTTACCAATTCTTCAGGATCGAGTTTTTCAGAAATAGAGGAAAATCCTTTGACATCGGTAAAAATCGCTGTCATGTGACGTTTTGTTCCNCCCAATTGAAGGCGCGAAGGATCGGTAATAATTTCTTTTACTACATCGCTGGAAACATAAGTNGAAAACGCCGTGCGTATAAAATGTTTTTCTTTTTCTGAACCGGCATAATAAATTATTTCCCGTACAATGATCGCAATTATCATCGCCAAAATGAATCCGAAAAGTCCCAGAAAAATCCCGGAAAAACGGAATAATAAAATCGCGCCGAATAAAACTATTAAAATAGCGCCAAATCCTGATGATGCACGGACAACCGGTGTAAACTTTCCGCTAAAATGAAAAACGACAGGAACTAAAATCAACATTATAAAAATACTCCACCATATGCCAAGCGGAGTAATAAATGATTCGGAAAGAATGGTA
>JGI24694J35173_10000680_pt1 | contig 32358 bp, 34 predicted proteins | sample TergutCo191P1_FD_35173 | JGI IMG/M metagenome (IMG submission 35173) | reverse complement strand
CTGCGCGGTTGCCTATGCTCCGCTGGTGTCCCGGGAAAGTGCTGACTCCGCGCTTCTGGAGCGCGTCGCCTAGCCCTTTCGGCCGGGCCAATGCGCTGCGCGGCAACGCGAATCAGCTTCGCTGAAAGCCGACCGCGCCCCCAAGACCGATGAAAATTGATTTCCGTGCCTGATATCAGGTGTAAAAGTTCTACTCAAATATTTAAAGAAGTATTTACAAGAATTTGTCTGTATGCTAATGTGGCTTAATGTTGATGATATTTTCTAATAATCCTGTCGTAAGTGATAAATACCCCAAATTAACACGGCTTGCGGACAGTGATGTCCATGGAGTGTTTGCGGCGGTGCGCGATGCGGTTCACAAAGGGGCGCGGTTGGTAAGCCATCCGTTAAGCGGAAGCGTTAAGCCGAACGAATCGCCATACAAAAGCGTAGCGGTAGACATTGTAACCGGGGAGTGGGCATTGGATTTTAAATCTCTGCAAATAATAGAAGACGCGATAACCACTCTGGCCAAGCTGCCGCGCAAGCACCGGGAATACACCGCACAAATGCTAGAGGATTTTCGCGTAATAGATTTGGACCTAATAGAAAGCGCGCTATAAACTAGAGAGGGTGCATACAATGTATGACATACTGATTGTCGGCGGAGGGCCCGGAGGAATGACAGCGGGAATATACGGAAGCCGGGGCCGTTTAAAAACCGCTATTATCGAAAAAGGGCGGACGGGCGGCCAGGCGGCCACAACAATGGAAATGGAAAACTATCCCGGATTCTTCGAAAAAACCAGTGGCCCGGACGTGATGGATAAATTTCTTGCCCACGCGAAGCACTTTGGGACGGAGATTATCAAGGGGCAGGCCACGGAGGTTGACCTTGAGGGTGAAGTCAAAAAAGTTACCATCAAGTCCGGCGAAACATATGAGGCCAAGGTGGTCATTTTGTCGCCTGGTTCGCAGCCGCGCACTTTGGGCGCGAAGGGTGAGGGCCAGCTCCGGGGCAAGGGCGTTTCCTATTGCGCCACCTGCGACGCGGATTTCTTTGAGGAGCTGGATGTAGTTGTAGTCGGCAACGGCGATGCGGCCATTGAGGAGGCCATGTACCTGACCAAGTTTGCCGAAACCGTAACGGTAATCGTCATTCACAGCGAGGGTATCCTTGACTGCAACAAAAAGTCCGCCGAAAAAGCCTTTGCCAATCCAAAAATCAAATGGATATGGAACTCCACCATCGAGGAGATTCAGGGAGAGGAAATCGTGGAGGGCGTCGTGCTTAAAAATATCCAAACCGGTGAGCTCACCCCCATGGAAACAAACGGCGTGTTTGTATTCATCGGTTCGATTCCCAGCACGGACTTCCTCAAGGGCAGCAAAGTTGCCATGAACCAATGGGGCTACATCGAATCCAATGACCGTATGGAAACCAATATTCCCGGTGTGTATGCCGTGGGGGACGCCCGGGTAAAATATCTGCGCCAAGTAGTCACTGCCGCCGCCGACGGCGCGATTGCAGCCGTTGCCGCCGAGAAATTCCTGGAGGGCCATATTGAGGGTCGGCTAACGCCGGAGGAACTGAGCAAACTATAAAAAGGAGGCAGGCAACATGGCCTATGAAACCAAAGTAATCTTGACCGCCGTAGCTGACATAGTGCAAACTTCATCTGATTTGGGCGAGGCGTACAAGCGAATTGCACGCCTGGCTAATGCCGAAGGGGTTATATTACCCCCTCTTGATGATGTGACAAACAAATCGCAAGAAAAAGTAGGAGGAGATAAAAAATGATTGAGCTAACGAAGGACAATTTCGACGCAGAGGTGCTTAACGCTGACGGCCTCATTTTCGTGGATTTTTGGAGCGAGAAGTGCGAGCCGTGCCAAGCCCTTATGCCGGAGGTTGTGGCCTTGGCCGAAAAGAATGTCGGCCGCGCGAAGTTCTGTAAGCTGGACACCGCCGGAAACAGGCGGCTTGCCATCGGCCAAAAGGTGCTGGGCCTGCCCACTTTGGTATTTTATAAAAACGGCGAAAAGGTGTTTACCTTCGATAAAGACGCCATCGAAGAAGGTGGAATCGCGGCGGTTCAGTCAAAGCTGGATGAACTGCTGGCGTAATCCCCATTAAATAATGAAAGGTTGTGAGCCATGCGATTAGAAATCGGTGAAATCCTTATTAAGGACGTGCAATTCGGCGAGGCTACAAAGGTTCAAAACGGCGTGCTGTATGTCAATGCGGCCGAGCTTTCCACAATTGCCGGCAAGGATGACCGTATTAAATCGGTAGAAGTATTTTTGGCGCGTCCGGGGGAAAGTGTAAGAATCATTCCCGTAAAGGACGTAATTGAGCCGAGGACAAAGGTAAACGGCCCCGGCGGGATTTTCCCGGGCTTTATGACGGGAGTTGAGCAAGTGGGAAGCGGCCGCACGAATGTGCTAAAAGGCGCGGCGGTTGTCACCACGGGTAAAATTGTCGGATTCCAAGAGGGAATCATTGACATGACGGGAACGGGCGCGGAGTATACGCCGTTTTCGAAGACACAAAACGTGGTGGTAAAGGTCGAGCCCATCGACGGCCTCAAGCAGCACGACCACGAGCTGGTAGTCCGTCTGGCGGGCTTCCGTGCGGCAAATTATCTGGGAGAGGCCGGCAAGGATATTAATCCGGATGCGGTTCAAACCTACGAGACCAAGCCTATTCTGGAGCAGGCAGCGGAGTTCCCCGGGCTGCCCAAAATAGTGTACGTGTACATGCTGCAAACACAAGGACTTCTGCACAACACCTACTATTACGGTGTGGACGTGCGGCAAATCGTGCCCACGTTTATGTATCCCACGGAGGTCATGGACGGGGCAATTGTCAGCGGCAACTGCGTGTCCGCCTGCGACAAAAATCCCACGTACATTCATTGTAACAGCCCCGTAATTGTTGATTTGTACTCCGAACACGGAAAGACCATCAATTTCCTTGGTTGCATAATCACCAACGAAAATGTCACGCTGCAAGATAAGGAACGCAGCTCCGACATGACAGCCAAGCTGGTGGAATTCCTGGGCGCGGATGCGGTAATTATCTCCGAAGAGGGCTTTGGCAACCCCGATGCCGACCTTGTTATGAACTGCAATAAAATTGAACGCAAGGGCATCAAAACCGTTCTTATTACCGACGAATACGCCGGGCAGGACGGCGGAAGCCAGTCCCTGGCTGACTCCACCCCCCTTGGCGACGCCGTCGTAACCGCCGGAAACGCCAACGAGGTTGTAGTCCTTCCCCCGATGGAAACCGTTATCGGTTATCCCGAAGTCGCCAATGTAATCGCCGGCGGCTGGGATGGAAGCCTGCGCCCCGATGGCAGCATTGAAACGGAAATTCAAGTAATAACCGGCGCAACAAACGAGCTGGGCTTTGGGTTCTTAACGGCAAAAACCGCGTAATGTACAGCTTCGCTTTTAACTTGGAGGATTCGGATTATTTGGAGTTTAATAAATTTCACTTCGAAACCGCCCCAAGCCATAAAAGACTCGAACGCGGGGCTTTGGCATTAATGGCAATTATAGTCTTGGCCTTTTACGTAAGGGCTGTTGCGCAAGGCGCAAACTGGCTATCAATGCTTATTTCCCTGATTATTGTGCTGGGAGTAGTTCTGCTTGTGTTTCGTTTCACATCAAAGCCACTGACAGGCCTAATCCTAAAGCTGCAAATTGCATCCATCAAAAAAGATGGCAAGCTTCCCTTTGGGAAAAATGTGCGGCTTACCTTCGACGAGGACAGCTTTGTGGAATCCACGGAGGTGGCGGAAACAAAAACAAAGTACGCTTCAGTTGAAAAAGTTGCCAAGGGCAAAACAGCCATTTATATCTACACCGGCGCGATGCAAGCGATACTATTACCGCTGTCCGCTTTCGAAAACGATGAGCAGCAGCGCGAATTTTTAAACTTCATCAACGCCCGCGTACAGCCGGATTTTTCTACTAGATAAGAAGGAGTGGTTTTTCATGACCAAACACGAACTTTACTTGGTTGCAAGGTCGCTTCGAGTAATGCTTGAAAATAATCATATTGAGGAAGCATTGGATATCCTTGATGGGGTTATCAAGCAAGTAGAAGAAAAACCTCGCGTACAAAGCAGTGGCAAATCCAAAAGCAAACCAAAAGAAGAGTAAAAAAGGTTGTACCAAATCATCTAAATTCTAAATAATGGAAGGAGCACAAAATGGGTATTTTAGAAAACAAAAAAATCGCCATATTGGGGGACCGCGACGGAATCCCCGGGCCGGCGATTGAAGCCTGTGTGGCAGGCATACCCGGCGCGGAAGTAGTATTTTCCACGACGGAATGCTTCGTCTGAACCAGCGCGGGCGCAATGGACTTGGAAAATCAAGCGAGGATTAAAGAACTGTGCGAAAAGTTTGGCAATACAGACCTTATCGTATTGCTGGGCGGCGCGGAGGCAGAAGCTTCCGGCCTTGCCGCAGAAACTGTTTCCGCAGGCGACCCCACGTTTGCAGGCCCACTCGCCGGGGTCCCGTTGGGACTCAAAGCGTATCACATTGTAGAATTAAAAGACGAAATTGACGCCACGGTCTACGAAGACCAAGTTGCCATGATGGAAATGGTCATAGATGTGGACGCAATTATTTCGGAAGTTTCCACCTATAGAGCATAGGGTGAGGTGAGTATGAGAATTGTTCATTATATTAATCAATTTTACGCGGGGCTTGGCGGCGAGGAAAAAGCCGATACCAAGCCGGAAAAGCGTGATGGTTTTGTCGGGCCGGGCATGGCGTTAAACGCCGCGCTGGGCGGCGCAGGTGAAATCGTCGGTACGGTAATCTGCGGCGACAGCTATTTTAACGAGAACATCGAAGAGGTTTCCAAGGAAGTTTTGGAGATGATTCGCAGTTTCTCGCCGGACATAGTGGTCGTGGGGCCGGGCTTCAACGCCGGACGCTACGGCATGGCCTGTGGCGCGGTAGCCAAAATCGTTGACGAGGAATTAAAAATCCCCGTAGTCGGCGGCCTTTATGAAGAGAACCCCGGCCTTGAAATTTACAAGCGTCATGGCTATTTCGTGGCCACAGGCAATAACGCGGCCACAATGCGCACGGCTATGCCGGCCATGGCCGCAATAGTTAAAAAGCTCATCGCAGGCGAGGCCATTACCGAAGGTTATGTTGAAAAAGGCTTGCGCGTAAACTATTTCGCCAAGACACGCGGTAGCAGACGCGCCGTGGATATGCTTTTGGCAAAAATCAAAGGCGAAGAATTTGTAACAGAGTATCCAATGCCCGTTTTCGACCGGGTTGACCCCCAACCCGCCATCAAGGACATGAGCAAAGCCCGCATCGCGCTGGTAAGCTCCGGCGGGCCGGTTCCCAAGGGCAATCCAGACCGCATCGAATCCTCCAGCGCGTCCAAATTCGGCAAATATTCCCTCAAGGATATTACCGACTTCACGGCGGACAATGGCGAAACCGCCCACGGCGGCTACGACCCCGTTTATGCCAATGAAGACCTTGACCGCGTTCTTCCCGTGGACGTTATTAAAGAACTCGTGGCCGCCGGAAAAATCGGCAGCTTGCACGATTTCTGGTACTCCACCGTGGGCAACGGCACATCCGTGGCCAATTCCAAACAATTCGCCAAGGAGATTGCAGAAGAATTACAACGCGACGATGTCAATTGCGTAATTCTTACCTCTACGTGAGGAACCTGTACTCGTTGCGGTGCAACGATGGTGAAAGAAATCGAACGTCACGGCATACCTGTGGTTCACATGTGTACCGTTGTTCCAATCTCCCTTACAGTTGGCGCGAACAGAATCCTGCCAACCGTGGCCATCCCCTACCCGCTGGGCAATCCCGCCCTTCCACCCGCAGAAGAAAAAGAACTGCGCCGCGGGCTGGTTGAAAGGGCCTTAGTCGCCCTCACAACCGAGGTAGACGGACAAACCGTTTTCGAAGACTAGCGACTAGCGTCTCGAAGCCGGATACAAAAATCCCCCTCTTCAAAAACTTTAAACATTAGTTTTTTGAATGAGGGGGATTTTTTTAGGACTTGTATTGTCAAGGTAGTTTCGTTAAAATTTTGATGATAGAATACGCATATAATTTTATTTTCAAGAGGTGATAACCGTGTTAATAAAACCGTCCACTGCACTCCGCAACGAATACAACAGTATATCCGTGTTGTGCAAAGAAAAGCATGAGCCTATATTCCTCACGAAAAACGGAGAAGGAGATTTGGTCTTGATGAGCATTGAAGCCTATCAATATCGCGAAGAAATGCTTGACTTGCGGGAAAAACTACTCTCTGCGGAAGCCAACAGGCTATCAGGCGCGAAAACGTACACCATAGCGGAAGTGAGTGAGCGACTGCGAGGTTTGATTGATGGAAATATATGATGTCCAGTTATTGCAAGAAGCGTTGGATGATTTGGAAGAAATAGTCTTGTATATAGCCCAAGACAGCCGACAAGCCGCGCTCCGTATGCACGATAAAATAATCGAAAAGGCTAGTGACCTGTCGATATTTCCGAAACGTGGGCGACTTGTTCCCGATAAAAAAATGGCAGCGTCAGGATATCGGATGTTGGGGATAAAGCCGTACATAGCGTTTTATCATGTTCGCGTATTGCATGGAGCTGCGAATTATCCGCTGTTATATGCAAAAATGGTGCAGGGCTTAGGGGCGGAACAGTAAATGAACATAAGTAGAGGTTGCCATCACAAAGGATATGTTTTTGCTGTTGCACTATTGCGTCCTTAGATGATATGGTTTATTATGGATGAAAGAAGCGTAACATGTTGTAGACATGAGGGGAGTAATGGATATGAAAAAACTTTTGAGCATGGCCAGAATAGTTGCCGTCGTGCTTGTTGGGGTATTAATGTTTGCTACACCAATATTCGCCGATTCAGGCGAGACCATCACTAACCACCTTGGGCAGCAAATACCACAGCCATATTGGAGAATATCAAATCTTATTCACAGTGAGCCTCAAGATTTTGAGGGATTATATTCTGGTATCCCTTGGGCAAGGCCGCGACCTTGGCAATACCCAGCACCTGAGGTGACAGAAAATGATAGAATACTGTTTCGTCCAGATGGTTATTGGGATATTGCTGATGGTACGACGATGCCTACAACTGAAGATACTAAGTTGATTTGTCCTGACATCAGATGGTTGCACAATCAGTTCTTGCGATTTGTCCGCGGGGAATTTGGAAATGTGCAACAACTTCAGTCACACGTTCAGTCACAAGACTTTGGTCAAATTGTTCCCATTAACCAAGTGCCGGAATTTCAAAACCAAAACAGAGGAAACTATCCAACGAATGGAGTGCTTTCAAGTATTGCCCAAAGGCGAATACGGGAACTTCTTAACTCGGGCATCGAGATTCCTGTTGGATGGGACAGTGAAATATCACCAGAATTGCATCAGTGGAGTCGCGAAACCTTGGACGAGATTCTTGAAAATTGGGATAATGACCCCGTGACAAGGGCACATACCCTTAATCGCCAAGGAACCGAGGCGCGTTTCCAAAACGTTGTTATTGCACCGTTTATGGCTACCAATATAACTCAAGGTGTGAGAGGGGGTGATATTGCAAGGTTTGCGACTCATAGAATGATTGATGGAAATCTTGTGGAAAGTGATATGGAAAGAATAGAACATTTCTTTTGGTATGAATTGGAACGTGAAATTTTGGGAGAACTTCTTTCACATACGAATGCGGAGAGAAAGAGTGGTAATAAGAATCTTGTTCAACCTTACCCTGTTTTGTGGTCACATTACACAGGTAAAAGACACCGTTTAAGTCAAGATGATTTATTAGGTTGGGATAATATAATGGAATGGACATGGGGGGGCAGGACTATTTTGCAAACAGACTGTCACAGGAATTGGCGGATTTGGGATTTGGATTTGATTATGATAAATTGTCAGGTGCTATTGCAGGGTCATTTGCAAATGCCATATGGAATGATGCATGGGACCAAAATGCTTCTGACATGCGACATTTTCATAATGCACTTGATTTTAACAGGACCCAGTCCCAGCGCAATAATTCAATCAGGCAATTTGACAGCAGTGTCAGGCGCAATGCCCAGATTGCTGTTGACATGGGCTGGGATGGTATAGGGTATAATGTTTTTATGGGTAATCGTGCCCTGTCAGTTATTGACAGGACAATCCCACATATTGATTTGGAAACGGGACAGGTTGGAACAAGACAACAGTTGGAACATGAACGGGTGAGGCAGTGGGAACAACTTTTCGTACAAACGTTGGATTATCAGGCCAGCTGATTTCGCAAATATGAATCTTCACTATAAAGCCCATTTTTGCTTGCTTTTATTGGGCCAAACCCAAGTGTTCCTTTATGCTTGTTTGCAAGAGGTGGGAGAAGTTTACCCCTCGCTCCTCTGCCAATTCCTTTAACCACGCAGGCAAGGTCGTGTTTGTTCTTACTGCCCTGTTGTCCATTTGATTTTTCACCATATCCGACACCACTGATTAAATATATCCCTCAAAATATTGTAATGCCGAATATTCGAGCATATCCCTTTTTCGGGGATTGTCTGGCTTCAGTTTTGCCTTTTTATATGCTTGGATATAGTTCAGCAACCCTTGCTTTACGCTGTATTCCCGCCCGATAAGAGCTTTAAACTCATTTGGGCGTATGTATGGCTTGTTGGTGGCGTCGATATATTTTCGGTCTTCGATAACTATCGCTTTTGAATAATCAAGGCCGCAGCGGTTTGGCTTGTCCGTCCAAAAAGCGTAATTATGCTTAATATTAGACCTCATGGGAATGGCAAAATCGATGTCATGCAAAGTTATAAATACCTGTACATAGGGTCGTTGTTGCTTCATCTCTATTTCGGTGCAATGCGAATAGTCTTCATAAAATTGATTCGTCAAAAAAATGAAATTCATACTATCCCTCACAATAAGATAGCTTCCCGCAATGAAGGAAGCTATCTATCTTCTCAGTGAGCTTTTTTTATTTTACCGACCTCGCGGCTCTGCGAGGTCATCTTCTCAGTGAGCTTTTTTTATTTTACCGACCTCGCGGCTCTGCGAGGTCATCTGATGACAGTATATTGTCGCTTGCCTGTTACTGTCAACAATATTCTGTGTTTAAAGGATAAGATTATTCCGCTGTACGCGATGTTTTGCGTACAAATGTAAGTTTTTTATGAACACAACAGGCGGGACTTGTGGTATTATTTGTTACATAAAAAACCGCTTTGGCGCGGACTCTACATGGAGGTAATTTTATGGGATTTCCTGTTTTAAAAAGTGCGAGTTACGCGCTTATTCACGCTAATGACATGGTGGTGCATCAAGGCAGCACGCAAACCAGCGAGCGCAGACTAAACCCGGACAGTGAGTATTTAAAAGAGTTGCCAAAACATTTTCGGACTTTCGAGCAAGCGGCGGCATATCCGCCGAATCAGGTTTTTATCGGCAACCTCGAACCCAAGGCACTGGACACCATTGCAAGGCCATGGTATGAGAATTCGGTAAAAGGCGCGGCGGCGGAAGTCCGCAAGGGCAAGCATGGCGAAATCATGCCGCTGGATGAATTTATCGGGCTGGTAAAATCCGTGGACGCCTTTGATTTGGTTCTGCTGGAGGAAAGCTTTGCGGCGCGGGCATATGAAATTTTAAAGGCCCATCCGGTGGTAAGCGCGTGGCCGTTTTTGGAGAAGCTGACGAAAAGCCCGGCAGATGAGGCGGCAATCAAAGATTCCGTAGAAAATCAGGGTTCGGAGCCTTTATATTTTGAGGAAAAGCTTGTGGGCTGTGTGAAAAAAGCCCATGCCTTTGACGAGGCCCTTTCTTCCCATGTAATGTTTGAGAATCTTGTGAGCAAGGCATCGGCGGCTTTCGCGCTGGGCTTGCTTTTTGCGAAAACGGGCCTAGAGCCGACGTCCGTTGACTATATTATCGAATGCTCCGAGGAAGCCTGCGGCGACATGAACCAGCGCGGCGGCGGCAATTTTGCCAAGTCCATCGGAGAGGTGTGCGGTTGCGTAAATGCCACGGGTTCGGACACGCGAGGCTTCTGTGCCGCACCTGTTCACGCGCTGGTGAAAGCGGCGGCTTTGGTCAAAGCAGGCGTGTATAAAAATGTAATCGTTGTGGCGGGTGGCGCGTCCACTAAGCTGGGCATGAACGGCAAAGACCATGTGAAGAAGGGAATGCCCATTTTAGAGGATGTCATTGGGGCATTTGCGGCGCATATCAGCGAAAACGACGGTGTTTCCCCGATAATTCGCACGGATATCGTGGGTCGGCATACCGTGGGAAGCGGCGCGAGTCCGCAAGCGGTGACACAGGCCATCGTGGCAGACCCGCTGGACCGCGTGGGCTTAAAAATCGGCGACGTGGATGTTTTCTCCGTAGAGATGCAAAATCCCGAGGTTACAGAACCAGCTGGCGCAGGCGACGTGCCCAAGGCCAATTATAAAATGATTGCCGCGCTGGGCGTCATGCGCAAGGAATTCGAGCGGTCGGAGCTTAACAATGTCGTGGAAAAAATTGCGATGCCGGGCTTCGCGCCAACCCAGGGGCATATCCCGTCGGGCGTACCGTTCTTGGCCCATTGCAAAGACTTCATGGACGCGGACAAGCTGAACCGGGTAATGATTATCGGCAAGGGCAGTCTGTTCCTTGGGCGTCTGACCAATTTATTCGACGGCGTTTCCTTTATATTGGAGAAAAACAGCGGCATAATGCCAATTTTAAACGCAGATGGGGAGGCACTTGGGGCGTTCATGTCAGATGCAGGGATGCCCGCTAAACGCACCCGCGTGGCACTGACCCTTCTGGGTAGCGAGCACGGCGTAGCGGAAATGCTCCACGGCGCGGAAATGGCACAGGCGGCCAATGACCATATCGAAGTGGTGGTAATAGGCCCTAAATATGAAATCAGCGGCGGGGAGGAGCATCATCGCCAGGTGGCGGCCAACCAAATCGAAGCCAATGACGAAAAATCCGCCCACGAACGCATGGACGCCATGCTGAAATCCGGCCAAGTTGACGCGGCCGTAACCATGCATTACAACTTCCCAATCGGCGTATCAACGGTTGGCCGCGTGGTGACGCCGGGCATGGGACGCAAAATGCTAATCGCCAATACCACTGGCACATCGGATACGCGGCGCACTGCGGCCCTTTTGAAAAACACATTGCAGGGCGTGGCAGTGGCCAAGGCCTGCGGAAACCCGCGCCCCACGGTGGGCATTCTGAACATCGACGGAGCTCGTGCACTTGAAAGAATGCTTGAAGCCCTGCGCGAAAACGGCTATGAGCTGAATTTCACCGAAAGCGCGAGAGCCGACGGCGGCGCGGTAATGCGCGGGAACGACCTGCTTCAAGGCGTCCCCGACGTGATGGTAATGGACAGTTTGACCGGAAACGTAATGATGAAAACCCTAAGCGCGTTCACCACGGGGGGAAGCTATGAGTCCGTGGGGGACGGCTACGGCCCCGGCGTGGGCGAAGGATATGACAGGATTATTCATATACTCTCCCGGGCGTCGGGTGCTCCGGTTGTTGCCGGGGCGATAAGCTTCGCGGCGGCCTGTGCAAAGGGTAAGCTTGTGGAAAAAGTCAACACGGAATTCGCTGCGGCTCGCAAGGCCGGGCTGGACGACGTGCTAAAAAAATTCTCGGAAGGAAGCAGCGGAGGTTCCGCCAAAGGCGTAAGCGGTTCCGACGGTGTAAGCGCGTCCGGTGCAGGCGAGGCCTCCGGCGACGGCATTCCCACCCCTCCCCCGGAAAAAGTCGTCACTTGCGAAATCCCCGGCATCGAAATCCTGGACCTTGACGATGCGGTACACGTCCTGTGGAAAAACGGCATTTTTGCCTCCAGCGGAATGGGATGCACGGGACCAATAGTCCTTGTGGCACCGGAGGATGAAGAATCCGCGAGAAGACTGCTTAAAGAAAGCGGGCATCTGTAATGGCAACGGTCTCAAGCAACACTATGAAGGCGATAATCAAGCAAACCCCCGAACCCGGGGGCTTGATTATCGCCGATGTCCCCATGCCAAAAATCGGCGTAAAGGACGTACTGGTTAAAATAAAAAAAACCGCCATCTGCGGCACGGACATTCATATATACAATTGGGATGAGTGGGCACAGAGGACAATCAAAACGCCACAGATTATCGGCCATGAATTTGTCGGCGAGGTTGTCGAAGCCGGCGAGGGCGTAACCAATATTAAGCCCGGAAACCTCGTATCCGGTGAGGGGCATCTCGTCTGCGGCGTCTGCCGGCACTGCATCACCGGCAATCTCCACCTGTGCCGCCAAACCGTGGGCATCGGCGTAAACATCGACGGCGTCTTTTCGGAGTACATTTCCATCCCGGCCTCCAACGCTTGGGTCTGCAATCCCGCCGTTTCCGAGGACGTCCTAAGCGTGCAAGACCCGCTGGGCAACGCGGTTCACACGGCCCTCAGCTTTAACCTCATTGGCGAGGACGTCCTCATCACCGGTGCGGGGCCTATCGGCCTGATGTCCGTGCCCATCGTCAAACGCGCCGGCGCGCGCCACATCGTCGTCACCGACATCAATCCCAAACGCCTTGAAATGGCCAAAGACCTCGGTGCCACCGCCACCGTGGACGTCACAAAGCAGAATATTTCCGACGCCATAAAATTCCTCAACATGAACGAGGGCTTTGACGTGGGCCTTGAAATGTCCGGCTCCCCCGCCGCCTTCAACGACATGATTAACGCCATGGCCAATGGCGGCAAAATCGCCATCCTTGGCATCATTTCCAACTCCACCCAAGTGGATTGGGACAAAATCATCTTCAACAGCCTCACCCTCAAGGGCATCTACGGCCGTGAAATGTATTCCACCTGGTACAAAATGTCCATGCTTCTGCAATCCGGCCTTGATAAAGAAGTCGCTAAAATTATTACCCATTCCTTCCCCTTCCAAGACTTCCAAGAGGCTTTTGAAATCATGAAAAGCGGCGAATCCGGAAAGGTTATTTTGGATTGGGTGTGAATTAGCCCAACGTAAAAAACAAATTGCATATGCTCCGAACTACTTATCTAATGTGAAAACTTCGATTGGCGGTTCGGATTTTTATTGTTTAATCAAGCTGATAATGGTATCATCAGCATAAATTTTAATATGTAAGAGATGAAAGAGCGTGGGTTGCATGAGTAGTCACTTGAATGAAATTATAAAAAGGCTTGGGTATTCCGATACGCCATTTTTAAAACTCAATGTCAATGGAGCATATGATACCGCCGGATTAAATGCACAGACTACTAAGATATTGAACTCATTAGCTCCATATGCAACATACATAGTAAACAACGAGCCATTTGTTGTGTTTTTTGACGAGCCTATAAATTCTGATATGCAAAAAGACGTACATAAAAAAATTTGGAATGCACAAATTCCTATAGCTATATTCTGCGGCACAGCAACTATGAAAATATTCTGCGGTTATACCATTGATACAGAATCACATCTTCTTACACTTGCGAAGGATTTTTCATTTAGCAATATTAGTAATATTGACGACAGTTCTCCGTTTTCATTTTGGGAAATTACAAACCAGAATTTCTGGAAAACATACACACCGTCATTCCGTGGCAAAAAACTTAGTGAAGAGCTGCTAGGAAACCTATCTTCGTTTGCACGCAGATTAGAAAACATTCATAATATTTCATTCGCAACAAAACTTGTACTTCGCTTTATATTTATACGATACTTGGTAGACCGGGGCGTGAACTTGGATTATCACGGATTTTCATCCGATGTGGCTGAATCCAAAGAGGCTTTGCTTGCGTTATTGAGTGACAAGTCAAATTTATATGCACTTTTCAGGCACTTGAAAGATAGATTTAACGGTAATCTATTTGAAATTGAAGACTATGAGATAGATGTCATTACCGATGCAGTTCTTAATGATATAGATGAATTTTTGTCCGCAAGAATCGTCTCTGATAGCGGGCAATTATCACTTTTTGACCTATACGACTTTGCCATTATTCCAGTTGAATTAATTAGCAATATTTTTGAAATTTTACTTGGGGAAGAAACCCAAATTGAAAGCAATGCATTTTATACCCCCAAATACTTGGTGGATTATATACTTGACATGACAATCAAAGAACATATTGAAAAAAACGATAACTGTAAAATTTTAGACCCATCATGTGGGTCGGGGATATTCCTAGTAGATAGCTACCGCCGAATGGTTGAAAAGAGACTTGGCGGTAAGCGATTTGCAGCCGATGATGAGGATGATTTGTTATGTAGCATACTAAAAGATAATATCTATGGCGTTGACATAAATTCACATGCTGTTGACGTAGCAATATTTTCATTGTATCTAGCTGTTTTAGACTATAAAGACCCAAAGACTTTAAAAGAATTCCGCTTGCCAAATTTAAAAGGGGATACTTTGATAGTGTGCGACTTCTTTGACAAAGATGCTTTGTCATGGTTGGAGAGAATCCCCTTTGATTTTATAATAGGTAACCCCCCATGGAGTAATAAACCGGGTACGCACGCTGATTATTGCAGGGAATATGGATATAAACATCTTTTGTATAAAAATGATACTTGCCGTTCCTTTGTCCTACGGTCAAAGGATTTTTGCTTAAATAAAAATGCGAAATGTTGTTTTGTTTTGAAATCTAGAATTTTGTATACCCAAGGTAAAGCTTCAAAGAGTTTTCGTCAGTTTCTACTCACAAGAACAAAAATTTCGCACTTAGTTGAACTATCATCTGTAAGGACGCTTGTGTTTGAGGGTGCAGATGCGCCTGCCATGGTTTTGTCTTACGTTTTTTCAGACGATAATATGCAAGAAAATAGGTTTGAGTACACTTCCATGAAAAGGAATGTATTTTTTGAATTGCTAAAAATTATCGTTGTGGAAAAAACTGATGTTAAAAGTGTTCAGCAAAAATTGCTTATGGAAAATGACTGGGCATGGAAAACCTTGGTTTACGGGCTTGCCGGAGATTTTGATATTATTAGCAAGTTAAAATTAAACACCAAGACATTGGGAGAGCGCATTAAAAATCAAAATCCAACCATTGTTGAGGGAGTTGGAGTAAAGTATAATGATGGAGCTAGAAGAGATGCAAGTCACCTTTTTGAGCGTTGGCTTCTTGATTCAAGCACGTCAACGATAAGTCATTTTTTCTTAGACGAACGAAACAAAACACGTTTTTTAAAGCCTTATATTGATGCGCCGCGTAAAGAAGCTTTGTTTTGTGCGCCTTATTGTCTCGTGAAGACAGGGTTAGACTTGTCAGACTATACAATGAGAGCGGTGTACTCGGAAACCGACTTTGTATTCCATGAGACGGTTTATGCCATAAAGGGGGCATTCAGTCAAAAATCGTTTCTGCTTGCTATTGTTGGATTGTTAAACTCAAAGATATACGCATATTTTAATTTAATGCTGGGTTCGTTTCTGGGCATAGAAAGAGAGAAGCGTATTAAAAAGGAGATTCTTTCATTTCCTGCTGAAATTAACGACGATATTGCAGCTCAAGTTGAGCGTATACAGGAAATCAAAAATCAATATGATGTCTTTGGTGCTAATACAGATGCTTCTGCGGAGATTGAAGCTCTTAATCAAACAATTTTTGGCGTGTTTGGATTGTTGGGAAATGAGTTTGTTGACTATGCTCTGCAAATACAGATTCCTCAATTGACTAGAAAAGATAATAAAGATGCAATGCGAGACGCAAATGAACAAGACTTTGAGGCTTATGCGAAATATTTTTATAATTACTTGTGCCCGATATTTGAGAGTGCAAAAAAATATGTGCAAATATATATTTATCCAACTATTGTCAGGCATTATAGTGCAGTTGAGGTATTTATTCTTGATGTACAACCCACTAAGTGGTTAATAGTAACTGACGACAAGACTAATCGCGTAAAAACTATGCTTACAGAGCTGTCATCTCATAAGACAAACGAAAAATTTTACTTTCTCAAAGATGTAATATGTTTCGATGAAAACTCATTCTGCATTATCAAGCCAAACGGCTATAAAAACTGGCATCCCGCAATAGCAAAGCTTGATATAATGGAAGTTACAGACCAAATCCTCTCCAGAAATGGAGTGGAGAACTAATGGACGGTTTCAAAAACGAAACTTTGAATAAAATATTTGAAAGTAGTATTGCAATCACAAAAATTATAGCCCATTTAATCCAGTGCAGTGCAAAAATGAAATCGGATTGTATTGATGCTGGTAGCATGTTAAAAGCTCTTGAAGACGTTATTACAAATGAATTAGTGGAAAAGTATTTAAATGATGAATTCACAGGTTTTACATTTGTCCCTCAACCGTCAGTTACCATTAATGATGAAACAGGTCTCTATACCGGAAGACCAGATATAGTCGTATTTTCTTTTAATCGCTTCCTAAATCCGAAAGCCTATTTTATTATTGAATGTAAACGCATAGATGGAACTCCCTATTTCAATAGGGAATATATCATTGAAGGTGTGGCCAGATTTTTTGACCCTCCAAAAAGACCAAAGTATCCATCTTATTATAATCGAAACATTATGTTTGGATATATAATAAAAGCCCTTGATGTCCCCCACAATGCAAGCAAAATTGAAAAACTTCAGCAATCTCTACTGAAAGAATTATCAGCAGGGGAATTAGTGTTGACACAAAAGGAAGATTCACAACACTATGTCTACACTTGTGAATATACATCAACACATGTCGGCAAAATTGAGCTGAGACACTTGTTTTTTAATTTTTCCGATATCATAGCGACCAAGTCATGAATAGCCAATAACGAAAGGAACAATCATCATGAAAACAGCCTACAAGCACTGGCAAGCCCTGACGGAGGAAATAAAAGCCGCCAACCTGTGGAAGACCGAGCGTGTGATTACCACGCCTCAAGGGGCGTTGATTTCGACTGTGCAAAAGCCGGATTTGATTAACATGTGTGCCAACAATTATCTTGGCCTGTCCGATGACGCGGAAATAAAAGAAGCCGCCAAGGGCGGCATAGACAAATGGGGCTATGGGATGTCGTCGGTGCGGTTTATTTGCGGCACACAAGAGCTTCACAAGACGCTGGAGGCCAAGTTGAGCGAATTCCTACAAACGGAGGACACTATTTTATACTCGTCTTGCTATGACGCCAACGGCGGTTTGTTTGAGACAATTCTGACCGACGAGGACGCCATAATCAGCGACGAGTTGAACCATGCCAGTATAATCGACGGTGTGCGCCTGTGTAAGGCCGCCCGTTATCGCTACAAGAACAACGATATGGCCGACCTTGAAACCAAGTTGAAAGAGGCTACGGACAAAAAAGCCCGCGTAAAGGCCATTGTCTGCGACGGGGTGTTTTCCATGGACGGCGTAATCGCCGATTTGCTTTCCATTTGCAATCTGGCAGAGCAATACGACGCCATAGTCATCGTAGACGACAGCCACGGCGTGGGAGTAATCGGCAAAAACCTGCGCGGCACCCACGAGCACTGCAAAGTAATCGACCGCGTAGACATTTTGACGGGCACGCTGGGCAAGGCTTTGGGTGGTTCATCCGGCGGGTATACCAGCGGCAAAAAAGCCATCATAGATATACTGCGGCAACGCTCCCGCACGTACTTGTTTTCGAATTCCCTTTCGCCAATAATCGCCTCGGGCACTCTAAAAGCCCTTGAGATGATTACCGGCTCCCGCGAGCTTAAGAACCGCCTAAGCGAAAACACAGCCTATTTCCGTGCCGGCTTAAAGGCAATTGGCCTGGAAATAGTAGAAAGCGAGCATCCCATCATACCCGTAATGCTGTACGACGAGATACTCGCTCAAAAAATGGCCGAAAAGCTTTTGGAAAAAGGTGTATACGCCATAGGCTTTTTCTACCCTGTAGTTCCCAAAGGCAAAGCCCGCGTGCGTTGCCAGGTCTCCGCCGCCCACACAAAAGAACAGCTCGACACAGCCCTCGCCGCGTTTAAGGCTTGCAAAGAGGAGCTCCCTATTCGTCAGCCTTCTGTATAGCCACCTTCAACGCGAAAAAGCTTCTTAACTGAGCGCGCATTGCCTCCTTAAGTAGTTCCGCATCATGGGGGGTTCGCCGTGAAAGGGTATATTCCTTCATTATGGCGGCAAAGCACGCACGCTCGTCCTCTGTCAGAGAAGCGGCTGCGAGCTCGGCTATGCCGGAATAGTCGCCTTTGACGGCGTTTTCATCCGCTCTGGCGTCTCCGTAAATTACATAGTCTGCGGTGAGATTGAAGGTATCGCAAAGCTTTTGGCAAAGAGCCAAGGTTACGCCGCGCTGGCCATATTCTATAAGGCGCACATGAGATGGCGTAATGTCTAGGATTTCAGCCAAGCGGTCTACGCTAAAGCCTAGGGTTTTGCGCAGTCTTCTGACGCGCGCGCCCACGTCCTTGTCCAAGTTGGACTTGTTGGTCTTCCGCACTGTGCGGCGGTCAACCTTTGATTGTTGCTGGATGTTCTTCTGCATAAACTACTCCTAACGATTATGGAATGTGGAGACTTATTGATGCTACAAGTTTACCTCTTTTGAGTTTTTTATGTCAATGCCTAAAATAATACAATTTATGGAAATATCTTTTCTGACCAACAAAGAGGCCATTTCGCAACCGGCGCACCCTCGGTGCTCGGTTTTGTTCGCGAGACGGCCTCCTTTTGTATTACAATTGATTAGCTAATGTCAGTGGAGCTCAAGATATCTGCTGAACACCCAGCCTTCAAGGTCGCCGTATTGGATTCTGTGCCAGGGCTGAGCGGCAGCGGTGGATTCGAGAACCCGCACTACGTCGCCACGGCGAAGGATACCGACTACGTCTGCGTTGATAGAGCCGCTGGCGCGTACGTTGAGATACCAGCAGTTTGCTACCGTGCCTGTTCCGGCAATGGCAACGGGAACCGGAGGCGTTACTGCACCGGCAGGTGCGCCTCCGGCTGCTCTGTATTGGGTGGTATGAATCATTGCGTCACGCAGAAGCATCAGTCCGAATTCTGCCCAAAGGGTGCTGTCTGTGGGGACTTCGGGCCAAGGCACGAGGGAACCGTCGGCAAGCAGTGCCAGCGGATGGGAAATGAAGGTCATACCCAGCGCGTTACCGTGGTTGTTGCCCGGGAAGGGGAAGCGGTCGCCGCCGTTGGCGTTGAGGCCGCCCCAGATGAAGTTGCTTCCGACTACGCGATAAATCGTGTTATCGTCGCGGATTCTTTCGCCATTGCTGAAATACCATGCGTAGCGGGGTCTGGTTACGCCGCCGTATACAAAGTCAGCCAAGCGTTCGCCCCGGAACGCGCCGGAGATTACCGCGGGCTGGCCGCCGTTTAAGCCAAATTCCGGCGGGTCAAGAACCGCGCTTCCGCTGGCTTCTATGTTAAGCAAGGTCAGCAGGTCGCGTCCGTACATTTCGAAGAGAAGAATAGCGTTGTTAAAGGGCATTGTTGCCAGCATGTCAAGCATAGTGACTTCGTCTTGAGGGTCCCAATGCCATGGGCCCATATTGCGCCAGCCGCCGAAATTGGACACGTATACCCAATCATTAAGAGCCGTGTGCGTCCAGTCGGCGTCGCGTGTATTGTTTACCACATGGGTTTTTACCAGCTCTGTTACCCATTGATTTCTGTGGTTACGAAGCTCGGTATTGTCTGTAATGGATAAATCCGCACCGGGTACGCCACGGGTTCCCAAAACTTGGTTCAGGAAACCGCCGGCTTCATCCCAGAAAGCGTCTATTCTGTTTGAAACCGTGTTGTACACAGCTTGCACATTGGCGTCCGCAAACGCAGGATTATGATGGAAGTTCAAAATTGAATTAGGATTAGGCGCGCCGTCAACATTTGCCGGACCGGATAGCTCGCTTAAAACATCGCTAACCAAGTTGCCGTCCGCATCAAAGAAGAAGGACAGACGTCCCAGGGTGCGGCTGTGGAAGCCAGCCTCGGCTACGGGTACGCCGTTTGTCACGCGATTGTTTATTAAATGGGTGTGCCCGGCAATAATCGCGTCAAAGCCGTCCACCAAGTGTGCCAGCACATCCGCTTCCGCGCCGTGGCCGCCGCCCGTTCCCATGTGGGTGAGGGCTACGACTGCCCCCGCGCCGTAATGGTCTCTAAGGTGCTGAATGAGATTTTCGATGTCTGTTACCCACTGTGGATTAAATGTGGCCGCAAAGGTTAATTCGCCGGCTGCCAAGCTTGCGCCGGCTGTTGGCGTTCTCAGGTCAAAGCCACCCAGAATAGCCTGTGATACCAAGTGGGGCATTCCGTTGGTCATAAGCCCGACAATGGCCACAACGGCGTTGCCGTCTTGGATAATCGTGTAGGGCTGAACCCACGCGGGATGGGTGTTTGTTCCGGCGTAGAATAAATCCGCCGCCAAGAAGTTGATGTGTTCGCCAAAGTATCTGGCGCGGTCTACCGAACCAAAGCTGAACTCATGGTTGCCCAATGCGGAATACCGCACGTCCATGAAATTGTACAGCCAAACAACGGGCTCGCCTTGCAGATAGTTGGATACCGGGTGACCGTGGTAGTTGTCGCCGGCGGCAACCAGTACGACATTGTCACGATTGGGGTTCTGGCTTGCCCAGAACTCCGCGAAAGCCGCGAGGCGCGCTGCACCCGGGTCTGACGCCGATATAAAGCCGTCAATCATCCCGTGTAAATCCGCATGGTGCAAAATGTCAATTCGGGTGTAATAGTCTGCGGGTTCGTCCGCCAGAGCTGTGACCGGCACAGCTACGATTGTCAGTGCCATTACCATGGCTAACAGTAATGCCGACAATTTACGATAGTGCTTTTTCATTTTGTTCCCCTTTCTGGTCTGTTAGTTAAATTTAAGATATCTGCCCCAAACCCAACCGGCCAAATCGCCGAATTGGATACTGTGCCATTGGTATCTGGGCCCTACGGATTCAAGAACCCATACGATGTCGCCGACGGTCAAAACGCCGACGATATTGTCTTCAAGTGTTTCCGGCGTGGAGCGTACGTTACCTCGGGCCAGCGGGAAACGCCGTTTTCAAGGGCATCCCAAAGATTAAAAGTAGACGCAGGCTCCCGCCAAGACCATAGAAATAATAGCATGTGCGGGCTGTTTTGCGCAAGATGAATAACTACAAAAAGGCAAAAAAATCTCCGTATGCCTAGATGACGGGAATACGGAAAACTACGGTTTTATTTTATCCTTGGTCGAGCAGTGATTCATTATAGCTAGGGTGAATCCCCATAATTGCTTGAGACACATCGTCAGGCGAATCTGACCTATGCAAAGAGAATAAGTTTGACAAGAATGTAGCTTCTGTTTCAAATATAGGATTTGTTATAAGATTGGTGTTTGTGCTTCCTCCAGACAAGGCTTGTGTGTCGTGCTCATGCCTAAGACATACATGCGCAAGCTCATGACCTATAGAAACCCGCTGTTGCAAGCGTGTTGCAGATTCGGGATAGTGTATACTTGCATACATTGGGTAAACTACAGCCATTCCTTGGTTCACACCCAAATCCGCACGGGGTTTTTTATCTATTATAAACTTTCGCCATCCATATAGATTTTCATCGCTTTCCTTTTTCAACTGCGTCATGTACCATTCTGCGGCACGTACTTCATGGTCCATAACTCCGTCATACAAAATTTGACCATGAAGCAGATTAGCAAGCTTCTCTACTTTTTGCTTTCGTGTCACGGAAATCCCTCCAGTAGCCTTTTAAAAACTCTTCCTGTAAAATGCTGTACTGGGTATCCGGGTTGATATTGCCAGCAAAGTGAACGGATGCTTTCATATAGTCGATAAGATATTTGCATTTTTCTAACACGCCTTTAAGCCCTATTGCTTCTAGGGCATCATTTATATCCGCAGGCGTTTTACTGTCTTCCAGTGCCTGAACAAATTGCATACCGTCACACCCCTCTCTAGGTATAATAAAAAAATGGTTCATAACACCAACCTTCCAATGGCAAACATTGGAAGTATCATAAATTAAAAAAAACCTTTACGCAAGGTGAGCTGATGTATTTTTTTACCATTTACTACTTATCCTATATTCTAACAGGCTTCTACAAATTTTGCAACAAAATTCATGGACTATGCACTACCTCAATTAAGACCTTCCCCGGCGCGTGAACCCGCCCGATAACAGCGGCGTCAACTCCCGCTTCTTTCATGTTGGCGAGAAGCTGTTTTTTGTCTTCCTCCGGCACGGAAAGCAGCAGCCCGCCGGAGGTCTGCGGGTCAAAAAGGATTGCCCTGAGGGGCTTGGGAACATCTTCGGCGAATTTTATTTTTTCATTTAAATACTCCTCGTTGCGTTCCGCGCCGCCGGGAATGACATTTTGGTCGGCCAGCAGGTACGCGCCGTCAAATATGGGGACGGAATGGGAGTCAATAAACAGTGTGCAGTTGCTTGCCTCGGCCATTTCGCTGGCGTGGCCCAAGAAACCAAAGCCCGTAATGTCGGTGCAGGCGTGGACAGGTGTTTTGGCCGCCGCGTCCCGGGCGTATTTGTTTAGCGTGGCCATGGAATCTATCGCCGCTTGAAAATCCGCCTGAGAAATAATGTCCCGCTTGGCCGCCGTCGCCAGAATTCCGTTGCCAAGGGGTTTTGTTAATACAAGAACATCCCCTGGCTGCGCCCCGGCATTGCTCCAAATCTCGTTCGGGTGGACACACGCGCTTACGCACAGGCCGTATTTCGGCTCATTGTCCTCCACGGAATGCCCTCCCGCTATTATCGCGCCGGCCTCGCGTACTTTCTGTGCCCCACCCGCCAGAATAGCCGCGATATCTGACTGCGGCAGACAGCCCGGCACACACAAAATATTCAGCGCGACACTTGGGTTTACCCCCATCGCGAAAATATCCGACAGGGCGTTTGCAGCCGCAACCTGCCCGTATTCAAAGGGGTTGTCAACAATCGGCGGAAAAAAGTCCACCGTTTGTATAAGAACAAGGTCATCCCGTAGCTTGTACACACAGGCGTCGTCGCGGGTGTCAAAACCCACCAGCAGCCCCGGGTCATAATTCTGCGGCAATGCCTTTAACATTTCAGATAGAGCCCCCGGCCCTAGCTTTGCCGCTCAGCCCGCTTTTTGCGACATATGCGAAAGACGAATTTTTTCGGTCACTGCGTTCCCTCCTTCCAAATGGTGGCTCTGCTTCCTCGCTTGGCTGCGAGTCGCGCTTCGCGCTATAAAGAACGCCCGAAATATCGGGCGTGAGTTTTTGGCGGGAGTATGTGGGAATCGAACCCACCTAAGCGGCTACTAACCGCTTTCACAGGTGTTGAAGACCAGGGGGCACACCAGCACCCATCCACTCCCATTAATGGGTGCTGCCTAGTCGGCGGCTGTATTTCGGAAAACGATTTCGTTAGGGCGTACCATTCCCAGTCGATTGCGGGCCAGCTCTTCGATGTAGACATCGCTGTCGAAGAAGGTGATTTGCAGCTCGAGGCTGTCTGCTTCGGCTTGATAGCGGGCGATTGTAGCCTCAAGAGCTCTAAGCTCGGCTTGAAGCTCGTTGTTGCGGCCAATCTGTGCGACAACATATCCCGAAAGCATCACAATAATTAAAACCCAAAAAATTGCGAACCGCAGCCGGATTTTGGGTAGCTTAAAACGGCGTCGCTTTTTGGGTTTTTTAGTGTCTTCCATGGAAATTCACACCTTTTTGCGCAGAATAAACCAACTCCGCGCTGTTTTCTTCATCTGTATTTTGCCATATCTGGCCAAACCACGCAAGTCCTTACGCCGCTTTCCGGCGAAGGATTTTATTGGCGGGCCAATCCATGTAAAAATAAGCCGTAGCGGCAGCAGAATTATCCTGACGGCGGAGGCGATAACCCTCTTGAGAAAGGTGACAACAACAACGCATATTTTTACCACTAACCGGGAAACCGTAGCGAAGTACAACGTGATTCCCAACGCGACCCCAAGCAAAGCGAACAGCCGGATTTCACCGTAGTTGCGTGTCAGCATAAAATAAAACGTGCCCACGGTTGCTGTTATCCAAAAAAATAAATCTTCCAGCTGAACCGCCCAAGCGGAATGGGCTGCGGTTTTGCGGAAGATTCGGAAAAAATCATAAAACAGGCCGATAACCGCGCCCACCAGTACCGTGGACAAAAACAGCCACGCCTGTCCGGACATGGAAAGAATCATTTAACATCCCCCCCTCCGCAACGGCAAAGCTTTCATTTGAAAAGCCGCCCAAGCAAGGATTTCGCCCGCGCGCCGCCGCTGGGGTTCTCATATGAAACGCCGTCGATTTCACCGGAAACAGCCAGCTCGCCGCTTTCCAAGTTAATGCGATTGACATGCAAATTCGCCCCGCGAATCACCACAACCCCCATCTCCGTCTCCCCAATCACCGACTCCTCGTCGAAGGAAATTACGTCGATTACCCCCGTTACACTCACGCTTTCGCGCCGGTCAATCTGCAAGCTGTGCCGCGATATCGCCCGCTTCTTTTCTTCCAGTGGCATTCTCATCGGTGCCGCCATTTTTGCAACGCCCCCTTTTGCTGTGAGGGTTTCATTGTAAAAACCCCCTTTGCTCCATTATATGGACAGGAAGGGGGGATTATGACATTAACATTTTAAACATACCCGCCGCGTCTTCCTTGCGCACGGTTTCCTTTACCGTCAGAACTTCCAGCCGGGTAACTTTGTCCCCAAACCGAATTGCGATAACATCGCCCACCTTAACCTCCGCCGATGCCTTCGCAGGCTTACCGTTGACCTCCACCCGCCCGGCGTCGCAGGCTTCGTTGGCTACGGTGCGGCGTTTTATGACGCGGCTTACCTTCAGATATTTGTCCAGTCGCATATTAATGCCCCTTTCCGCAACCTCCACAGTGGCCGCCTCCTCCGCAGCGTTTTATACTGCCGAAATGCTCCATGGCAATGTGGGGGATTCCCGCCTTTTCGAATTCCTCGCCATAGGGGGTAAAGCCCAACTTTTCGTAAAATCCTTGGGCCTCCGTCTGCGAATGCAAAAGCTGTCTTTCGCCGCCCATTTGAACACAGGCCTCGATTAGGGCTTGCATGATGCCCGTGGCCAAGCCCTGACTACGGTGGCTTTTTACCGTGGCCACACGCCCGATGATAAAATCATCGTCGGTGATGTGTACGCGCCCTGTGGATACGGGCTTTTCATTTTCGTCATAAACCACCACATGTATGCTTTCAGCGTCCGTACCGTCGTTTAGATGGGCCGCGGGCACGTTTTGCTCCTCCATGAAAACCTCGCGTCGGATAACATGTACGTCGCTCAAGTCTTCCTTCTCGCCAAAAAACCATTTCATCGAAATCATCTGAAATTCCCTTCTATTATCGCGTCTACTATCCGCCTGCTGGCCTGGCCGTCCCCAAAGGGATTTTCGGCGGCGGCCATTTTTTTATACGCGGCTTCGTCGGTGAGCAGGCGGGACGCTTCATTATAAATGGAATCCTCGGCTACTCCTGCCAACACCAGCGTACCCGCCGCCAAGCCCTCGGGCCGCTCCGTGACCTCCCGCAGAACAATCGTGGGCAGGTCGAAGGACGGCGATTCCTCTTGCAGGCCGCCGGAATCCGTAAGCAGAAGAAACGAACGGCTCATAAGATTATGCATGTCCACTACGTCCAGCGGCTGGGTCAGCAGAATCCGCTCCTGTCCGCCCAAAATCGCGTTGGCCGGTTCGACAACCGCCTTGCCGGGATGCACCGGCCACACCAGAAAGGTGTCCGGGTTCTCCCTCACCAGACGAAGCGCGGCACGGCAGATATTTTCCATGGGCTGCCCCCGGTTTTCGCCGCGATGGGCGGTTAATAAAATTATCCGCTTTGTAAAATCCAGATTATTCAATGCCTCTGTGTTAAAGCGGTAATCCTTCCGCGTAGTATGCTTTATTAAATCAATCGACGTGTTCCCCGTTACGAAAATGGCCTTGTCGGAGATATTTTCTTTTAATAAATTCTCCCGCGACACCTGCGTCGGAGCGAAAAACAAATCCGCCAGCGCGGTGGTCAGTCTGCGGTTCATTTCCTCGGGATATGGCGCGTATTTGTCATAGGTGCGAAGCCCCGCTTCCACGTGCCCCACGGGGATTTTTGCATAAAACGCCGCCAACGACGCCGCAAAAGTTGTGGTGGTGTCGCCGTGTACTAATATGATGTCCGGTTTGGCATCTTTTAACACCAGGGGCAAGCCCCGCAACACGCGGGTGGTTATTTCCTCCAGAGTCTGCCCCACCGTCATGATATTCAAATCATAATCCGGCGCGATTCCAAAGGGCGTAAGTGCTTGGTCAAGCAGCGCCCGGTGCTGAGCGGTCACGCACACCTCCGCGTGAACCTCCGGCCGGTCGCGCATCTCCAGCACCAGCGGAATCATTTTATACGCTTCCGGGCGCGTCCCGAAAATTGAAAGTATTTTTATCATGGTCTCTCCCCTTTCCAAGAGTATAGGTTATGCTTTAGGGCTTGTCCAGCTGCCGTAAAAAAAGGCAGGGCAACAGCATTTACTTTGGGCCCGAGAGGCCGGCGGTCTCCGGGGCTTGGGGTTCCGTTCGCTTAAGGCTACGGCTTTGTGCGGCTGGTGAGGCGAAAAAAAAGAGGATATCTCGCGTCCGGTGTATCACCAGTGCAGTTCGCGAAACATCCCATTTTAAAAATTCAAGCAATAAACCTATAAATCAACCTTCATATACGATGTTGGTTTTTTGACCCGTGCTTTTCCTTTTAATATAAATTTCTGGGCAACTTTAAACGCAATGCTGAGGTCAATATGCTCTGATACAAAAACATAACCTCTCCATTTATTTGAATTAAAGCTGGCCGCCCAGTCATCAAGCTTTACGAAATCGTTAATTTGCAGCAAGTCCTTGTTGTTCCGGCCCAATATAACAGAATCCCCGGCCTCGCCGTAGTTTGCAGACTTAGGGACAATAATGTAAACATCAAACATATTAAAATTTACAGCTTTCCCTGCTTTGCTATATTCGTTGGCCAGTTGGATATAAAATTTCTTCCTTAGCGCAAGCATCGCTTCAAATGTAACTTTTCCCAGTTCATTATACAGTGAATCAAGCAACACCTTATCTTCTCTTGTCTCCTGGTTCCTAAGGGAAAATATCATCAATTCAATTCGACTTTGCAATTCCTCTGCCGTGATGCCGTTTTTACATTGCTCGGCAAGGATTTGGCACTGATGCGTTAGGTCAAATTTAGGTTCCTCGGCTATATTTTCTACATTTGACTGAGATATTTCAAAGCAGCGTTTTGGAAGCCGGCGGTTGGCAATGTTGAGGGCGAGCTTTTCTAAATTCAGCATTTCGTATTTAGGAAATGGACTCTTGTTACCTTGTTGCTTGGCAAGTTTTAGGATGTCCGAATCGGTATAGCGCAAAAAATCGGAAAATTCCCTGATGATACCTAGTCTGTGCAGCCCGTGTACATAGTCTTTCACCATTGCTTCAGAAATTAAAACCTTCTGATGATAATAGATATAACTAAACAGCATGATTCTACAGAAGGTCAGCTCTTCAATTGCGGTAACGCCATTAAATTTAATTACCAATCTATATTCTGTTTGGCGGCTTTCATTTTGCACAGTGTGAACAACAATTTTTGTAAAAAGGCGTTCCATGTCATATGACAAAGAGAGACCAGCCGTATGGCTATCCCGTTTAATATAATCCAACTTGTCGGCATCAAAGGGGCCGTTAATAATGGCCGTCAAAAAACTATATACTTCGTCGCTTTCTTCTATGTTCGCGCCAATAATCATCTTACCTACATCGGAAAAAAGATAGCCCTGACATTCATTTTTGTCAGGGTAATTTATATTCTCAAAGAAAAAATTCCGGAATGTTTCGGTGTTAATAATAATAAACGCCAGTGCTTCATGTGCTTTTGGCTTCCTTTTGAGCATACGCTTAAATTTAGTTATAAGCTTATCAAACGCCTTAAATTCACCATAGATGCTTTCCGAAAGATGGGAATAAAAACCATGGCCTATGTCATGCAAAAGAGCAGCTAGGTAGACTTTATTTTTATCATTTTTCTTGAACGGACAGCGTTTTGAATTCTTGGATATTTTTTCGCACATTTTCTTGGCGGCCGCCGCAACGCCTAAAGAATGTTCAAACCGTGAATGCCTAGCTGCGGGATATGTAAGCATGGCCAAGCCAACCTGATGGATGTCTCGGAGCCGCTGGAACAGCGGAGAATCAATTAATTGCATTTCCCAATCAGAATACTCAACAGAGCCCCAAACTGGGTCGTGTATTGTTTTTCCCGTGGTTCGGCTGGGCTTGTACCCATCAAGCTTTTCTTTTACAAAGCTCTCAATGTCAGCCTCTATTGTTTTATACTCATCCGAGCTCATAAGTACGCTTATGTCCATTTCATTCACCTGCAAAGCAACCCGCCAAAAGGCTCATTGTGTCTTGAACCTCTTGATTATATTGGCTTAAAATTTCATCAGCTTCTTGCTCCGTTAAATATATAAAAAGTTTATCATATGTGGGGTTTAGCTTTCCAACAACGCCAAAGGTCTGGAGATTATTAATTACCTCGTTGATGTCATATGATACAACATTCTCATCAATGCCTTTCCTGAATTCTATATCGTCAAACATAGAAATAACGTCGTGGTTATTTTCACGAAGCATAGCCTCTTGGAAATCATAAATCACTTTGACAATAGCTGATTTGTTTATAATGGAACGCTTATTCTTGGCAAGAGTGGCAAATAAACACCGCATAAAGTCATAAGCTGTTAATTCACGCTCTGCAAGGACTGTCAACATAAACCTATACCCTCATTTCCTAGACATGGATTTTATTTTGCACTTATCATTTTGGCCAGCCTGCTACTACTATATGCATCTCTTCGCGCAGGGTTGACAACGTGTAACCAGTTTATCATAAGAAAAGTTTATTGCAAGAATAATTTGGAATCTAGTCGATTTGAGTATGGCAAAAGGTCAGAATAAGATTATATCCCCAAAATATCCCTCAAAACCTTCAAGCTCTGAATCGCCGCCGCAAAGTCAAATTCTTCAACCTGCCGCACCAATATGGCTGCTTCCGGCAAATCCCGAAGTTCGTCAATGGAGTTTAGGGCGTTGTAACTGCGAACCTTCAGCAATGCGGCAAGTTTATCGAACATTTCTGCCACGTTGTCAAGGTTTTTATTTTTAGGGGAAAACTCTGTTGTGCCGATGGCTTCAAGCACGTTCTTCAGATGCTTTTCCAAATCCGCCAATTGGGTGCTGGTTGGCGTTTTGCCGGTCGCCAGCATTTCCTCTATATCTTTGGCGGTGTCCGACAAGGCCGTTTCCTGAATCAAATACGCCGAGCTTTTAAGGGTATGGGCAATACGGTGAGCTGTTTTTGTGTCCCCTGAGGCTAAAGCATCGCTAATTTCACGGAAAGCGTTTTTGTGGCTTCTGGTAAAGCTTACCTTAAGCTTCTCTATTAAAACGGCACTGCCCAAAAAGCCGCTGGCGTCCTCAAAATTTGCGGGGGCGGATATTCGCGCCTTAGCGGCCTCAATTACTTCCGGCGGCTGCTTGTCCCTTATATGTTTGGTTAAAATGGCATTGAGATGAGCCGTTTGTATAGGCTTTGAAATGAAGCCGTCAAAGCCGTGTTTAATAAATTCTTCCGCTTGGCCTATCATGGTGTTGGCAGTCAGAACGACAATTGGCCGGGAGTAGCCCATATCCCGTATAACGCGCAGAGTTTCGTCACCGTTTATTCCGGACATCATTTGGTCCATAAACACCAGGTCGTAAACATTACCTTGCTTGATTTTTTCAATGGCCTCATACCCGCTGACGCAGGTTTCTACATTGAGGTCGTAAAAGCTCAACAGGCCGCGGGCTACATATAAATTTGCATCCACGTCGTCAACTACAAGGACGCGGCCATAAGGCATAGGCTCCGGCACAAACTTGAATTTCTTGTCGGCGGTGTGGGGGCTTTCTTCAAATTTTTGTAAACGGAGGGCCAAATCCTTACCCAAAACATTCTGTCCGGATTGTTTTTGTGGTATCTGTACAGTAATCGTTGTGCCAACATTTACTTGGCTCTTCAACTCTGCTTTGCCGCCCATCATATGCAGCAGGCTGTGTACAATAGGCCAGCCCAACCCTGTGCCGATGATATCCGGAAACTCGCGCTCATGAAAGCGAGTGTATTCCCGGTGCAAATCATTTACTTGCGCGTTTGTCATACCCATGCCCGTATCCCTGACGCAAATAGTCAAAGCCGAGCCGCTCCAATCCCATGATAGCGTTACAGTGCCGGATTCGGTATATTTAAAAGCGTTTGACAGCAAATTGTTCATTATCTGTACAATGCGTAACGAATCTCCCTTTAAGGTGGCAGGCATGTTTTCATCCACGGTCATCATAAATTTTATGGGCTTGCTGCCTATAAAGCCAAGATGCAGATACGAAACATCGCTAATCATGCTGGCAGTGTCGTATGTGACTTCTACTACTTCAATTTTGCCTGCTTCAATTTTGGAAAGGTCTAAAATATCATTTACAATACCAAGGAGCGTCCCGGCAGAGCTGTGGATTTTTGCAAAGGATTCCTCTATATGGTGGTGCAGCTTTGGGTTTTGCAGCTCTATTTCTGAAATCCCCAAAATAGAAGATATGGGCGTGCGGATTTCGTGGCTCATTCTGGCTAAAAAGCGGCTTTTTGCGCGATTGCTTTCTTCGATGGCTTTAATGCGCCGCGCCTCTGCTTCTTTAATCGGGCGCAAATCCAGCGCGTAACACGCCGCGACATATCCGTCACTCATAGGCACCCGGGCAACAGTGACTTCAACAGGCACACTTTCCCCGTTTATCAGATGATTCCAATTGTGCCGGAACAACTGGCCTGTCTCCAGCACCGTGTCTATAACATGCGTCACCCTGTCGTATGAAGACGACCCGTCCGGCTGACGCTCGGCAGAAAATTCATAAAAACGCTCAAGGGCTTCGGCCTTATTGGTCAGGCCGAGAAAACGCACCATCGCGTCGTTGCAGTCAAACACCTGATAGTTTTTGTTCCACAGGCTTGCGGGGATGGGGATGGAGTCATACAAAAGCTGCTGGCGGTTTATGGCCTCGTGCTCTCTTTCCATTGCCCTCCTGATAGGGCGCAAATCGGTTATATATGCCGCGACAACGGGCCTGTCATTGCGCTCGATGCGTACAAGGGTAACGTCTGTCAGGAATTCCTCACCTTTTTTGTTTCTGTGCATCCATTCAATGCGCACACGCCCTTCTTTAAGGGTTTTGTTGATGTATTCAGTGGCAAGCTCCGAGGACAATGTGCCGCAGGGCTGATATTGTGCCCAAAATTCTGAATAATGCTCAAGGTAATATTCTTTGCTGGAGGCCTCAAACATCTCAACGGCTTGCGGCCCCACATCCAAAAGCCCATGCTCCCCGTCCCACAAGCTAAAGGCATAGGGGGCGGATTGAAAGAAGGCTTCGTTTACCTTGTAGGCTTCAAGCTCCGCTTTTGCGGTTGCTTGCGCTATGAGGGACTGCCGGGCATTCCCGAGGGTCTGGAACAAAATGCCGATTTCATCGCCACTCCCCTGAGTTATTTTCTTTCGCAGTCGTTTTTTTGGCATCACTAAATCGCTCCTGCTTTTTATTTATGTATTATTGGGAAGAACGCTGAAAATTAACGGGGTGAAAAAATCCCCCGTCATGTTATGCGCCCGGGCAACGCTTATGCCGGCGGGGTCGTCAAAATGCCACCACTCGGAGGATAATAGTGTAAACCCGTTCCGGGTGAAGTAGCTTTGCAAAAGCAGCGCGCCCTCGGTCATGGTTTCGGCCAGGGTTCCGCTTCGGGGGGCCGTAAAAACCGCCGCCCCAGGGTGAAGATTATGCATGGTTGTGGGCATTTCGTGGGGGGCAAACCCGGTTACGCGCCGGTACGCAAAGCCATTGATAAACCGGATTTCGTATTCCGTGACTCGCCCTAGGCTTGCGTCTATGGCCGCGCCGCGCTGGTGATTTGATATGCCGTGGGAAATAAACCAGCCGGGATGCCAAGGCGGAGTATTAAGGGCTTCGTATACGGCGTTGTTTTCGTTCATCAGGGCTTGAAGATTACGTACAACGTTTTGCTGTGTGGCACGGGGCCGGAAAGCTTCGTATATAACCAGAGTGTCTCCTTGGGCAAGGGCGGCCTGCTGGGCGGCAAAAATCCGCCTGACGCTTGCGTACAGCGCGGGGACTATAAATTCGTATCTGCCCAAGCGGGGGTTAAACGCCCACGCGCTGTAAAGTGCCTGTCCGCTTATATTGGGAATCTCATACTCG
>JGI24694J35173_10000665_pt1 | contig 32861 bp, 33 predicted proteins | sample TergutCo191P1_FD_35173 | JGI IMG/M metagenome (IMG submission 35173) | reverse complement strand
TTCCCAGCTATACCTGAACAAAATAGCAGTAGTATCGCTAGCAAAGCCTACTAATTCTGTAGAGCTTATTTCTTTAGCGTCTTCAAACAAAGAGCAGCCACACAACAGAGCCATCGCCAAAGCCAAAAACAGCCATCTCCTAAATATTCCGAATGCAATCATAGTATTGTCACAAATATAACAAAAAAATTGAATTTTAGCGAAGATTTTGCGTTAGAATCTACTCAACATCCAAATCGCTGCCAAATACATCCAAACCTATAGTATAATAGCCGCCCGACAAACTAAACCAGTAATAATTACTTAGAGCAACGACTATTTTGTTCTCATAAGGGCTTTTATAGTAACCGAGAATCTTTCTACCGGATACATTAGCCAGCATTCCACGCCTTTCTTCAATGTTTTCTGCGATTGTTTTATGAGCAACATCATTGCCTATTGCTAATTTCCATTTAACGGAGTCAACTGCAAACCCCATTCCCATGTCTTTATCGTGGAATATTGTTCTTCTAATGGAGTAATCAAACCAGCAATAGGAATCGGATATGGGAAATCCCAGCAAATCATTTTTGAATTTATCTGCGATTAAATCACCAATATTTCCGGATATGCCGTGTTTTCCCAATAATGCGCTCCATTTAGCTTTGTATTCGCCAGACAAACCGCGATATATTTGAGTTACTGCCGGAGGCGCATTGACATCAACTCCTATGGAATCTTTTTCTATTATTTCATTATCAACGGTATTGAGTATCACAAATGAATAAATCCAAGATTCACCCTCGCCGGAATCCACAAGATATCTGTATCTGTATGCAAACAAGCCGGTTTTTGACCACCCTATTGCTTCTATCGCCGTATATGGATTGGCATCTAATTTCAATTTTTTCACCAATCCGGACGAGTCCATTCCTAAATTCTCATGCGCACGGATAAAATATCGTGGCTTCTCGGCTACCGGAACTTTAGCTGCCGGGGCTGGTGCGACCTTGGGGGTGCTAACAGAGTCTGCGCTTAAGACAGAAATATTGTTATTGTCGCCGGTTTTAGCTTCTTCTTGCTGCTCGCAATTTGCAAAAATGGCAAGCAGAACCATTGCAACTGTGAATTTGACGAGTTTCTTCATTTCAATCACTCCTTGGTTATTTTGCTGCCGGAGAAATCCGGCGTGTTTTTAAAGCTTGCGTATGCAAATATAGCTCTTCTCAGAACTTCAAGCATGGCAAAATCCGTGTTGCCGCCAAATTTTGCGTTTGCGGCTTGCAAATGCCCTAAAACATAAGTTTCCTGCAAAGAAAACAAACCGGCAAACTCAGAATCCATTAAAGTCAAATTGCCGTTAAAATCGGTTCCTTCAAGTGAAAATTTGCTATTTGCTTTCACTTTGCTAAAATAGCTGTTTTTGCCCCACACAATCATATTCGCAAAGATAGCATTGCCCTTAAAAGTACTCCTGCTGAAATTCACTGCGCCAAAAATTGAATTGTTTTGAAATTCCACCGTTTTTTCAAAATCACTTTCCAAAAAAATTACATTGCCGTTAAAGCGAACATTTTCCGCTTTAACACTCCCTTTAAAAACGCATTTTTCAAAAAAAACATTGGCATTAACTTGCGTTTCGGAAGTAAACGAGTTTATAGGAAAACTAGTTCCGGCTTTGCCAAAATCCAAGTCTCCAACTACAACTGCATTTTTTATTTGCACAGATTTTCCAGATGCCAGGCTTTTTGTTATTTCTTCGATTTTGACAGTTGTTTGCTTCTCCTTGCTCTGTGCATTGCAAGCCACAGCCATCAAGAAAAACACCACTATCAAGATTCGATGAATTCTCAATTCTCCTTTCTTCATTCTCTCAGTCTCTTTATAGGTTTTTTGCCGTTTTCTCTGTAATCTGCGATTTTCTTTGCCAAAGAGCCGTTCTTTTTGCTGTGCAAAACAAGGCTTTTAATTTCTGCTGGCGTGTATGCATTGGGGCTGCCGCCTATTTCTTGAACAGATGTAGCCGGCGCTCTTGGAGTTTTGCTACCGCTTGTGCTTTTTGCTAAAAGCTTTGCGGTAACTCTATAAGGCTCGTCTTGCAGAATTCCGTTTTTAATCTCCAGAGGTTTGCCGTCTAAAGCTCCTATGAAATAGAAATTGTTGTCTTCGTTTGCTTCGGAAATCTCATCGTAAGCATCTGCATAAACAAGCAAATAAAATTTTCCAGTAATATCCGGCATTTCATAACCTATTTCAAAACCTTCCGAGCCAAATTCCGTTTCACCTGCTTTTTTGCCCGGCAATACATCCATATTGTTCCAAAGCGCACCTACCAACGCTTGGGTCTCATAATATGCTCCACAAAGATAATTGCAATCCTTATTGCCGTTATCAAATTTTTGGTCTGTGTAATAATCTTCAAAAATAATTTCGTATTTGTTTGCGTCATTGGCATCGTAATACATATAAATCACGCTCCATCTTTGACTTGCATAAATTGTTTCTTTGCCGGAATTGTAAACATCGTAAGAAAATGCTCTCGCCCTTGGATTACTTCTATTTAGCGGATCAGGATAATCGTCTCCATTTGCCGCAAGCAAATCATAGCCCTCTAGCAAATTCTCTTTCTTAACCTCTTCTCCAACCGGAACGGACCCGTTTTGAGCAACAAAAGCGGTGTGAGCAAAGCTTGTCAGAAAGAAGTTGTAGCCCACCCATATACTGCCGTCATCGCCCCAGTTCGTGCCCCATGAATTGCGCACTCTAAAAGCTTCTTTGGAGTCATCGTAACCGGTGACAACCATGCCGTGACCACCTGGATTTTCGTACGTATCTGAGGTTAGAACAGCGGTGCCTTTCCAGCGCCTGAATTTGTCGCCTAGCCTTGCGCCAAACAGAATCGGCCTGCCTTGCGCCAAATAGCCTTTAAAGTTATCCACAGTCATTCCTTCGGATTCCGTACGGTCTGTGTTGGTGTATAACTTGTAGTTATAGGCTATTTTACGATAATTGGACAGCTTATTATTTTGATTGCCGATTGAAGAACCGGAACAGTTCCCCATGTTGGCATAAGGAACCGAGCTCATGGTAGCGGCTCCGTTTAAGACTAGAACATCCAAAGCTGCTGTGTAAGTTGTCCCGTAGCAGTTTTCACCTTTGTCTTTCGGGTTTATGTTAAAAAATAAATCTTTTGGGCTTGTTTGATTCTCGGGTTTAGCCAAATCGGCTCTTCCCCAACCTTTTTCTATAGCGTTCAGAGCTGTTTTCAAGTTATAGCCGGTAGCCCAAGCTACACATGTTCCGTACTGTCCCTGACTCTGCACCGGAGGAAACTTGTCTTCCAAAGATACTTTTGTTGGTATGCTGCTGTTACTCGTAAAGTTGGAAAGCATAATGTCTTGCGGAACATCGGTCAAATCTTCTTTTTCTGCAAGATACCCTGTAATAGAAAGAATATTGGAGCCTTCCAAGAGACATTCAATTTCTGTGCATTCCAGCATATCGTTAAAACTATGGCTTCCGCAAGAAGCAAGGAACAGGGAGAAGAAAAGCGAGAGTAATATAGTTTGGCGATTTAACATAGCTATAAGATAGAATTAATTTTTCCTCGTTTTTCCCGTAGCACTGCTGCTGGAACTTGTAGCGGATTTGGCACTGCTGGAGCTTTTAGTCGGCTTGACGCTGGAACTCGAATCCTCTGTTGAACTATAACCACCTGTATTAAAGATATCTCCAAATGCTCTGATTGTAGATGCGCAGGAGACCAGGCTGAAAAAGACGGCTGCTATTAAAGCAATAAATATTTTATTCATTTGTGAATTTAATATAGAAATTTCTAAATTATTCTTCATAATGCAGCACACTTTCCCCACCCAAGATGCCCAAACGCTAATTCGCCTAGCTTTGGACGAAGACATCCGCACAGGAGACTGGACAAGCCTTTGGACTTTGCCCGCAAACCAAATTCAAACAGCAATTCTGACTGCGAAAGAGGATGGGGTTGTGGCAGGCATGCCTGTTATTGAGCTTGTTTTCGATGAATTGAAATGCAATTATAAAGGAAGCGATGTGAAAATCAAAATCTTTGCCAAAGATGGAGACTCGGTTAAAACGGGCGATAAAATTGCCGAAATTACCGGAGAAACAAAAACATTGCTTTCCGGCGAGCGTGTTATGCTGAATTTTTTGCAACAGCTATCTGGAGTGGCAAGCATAACAAATATGTTTGCCACCGCTCTTAAGAGCGGCAAAACCAAAGTGCTGGACACTCGCAAAACAATACCGGGTTTCAGAACTCTGCAAAAATACGCTGTTCTTGTTGGCGGCGGTTCAAACCATCGCATGGGTTTGTGGGACATGATTTTGGTGAAAGACAACCACATTGCGGCATCGGGCGGAGTTTTGAAAGCATTTGAAGCGGTGAAAAGACAGAATACGCAAAACTTGAAAGTTGAGATTGAAGTTGAAAGACTTGAACAGCTGAAACTGTTGCTTGGCCAAGGCGTTGACCGTATTATGCTGGACAATATGGATAACGAAACAATGAAAGAAGCGATTCGCATTGTGCGCAAGAACAACGACCCGGCAGAACTGGAAGCCAGCGGAAACATGACTTTGGAAAGAGCAAAGGAAATAGCAGATATGGGCTTGGATTTTATTTCTGTTGGCGCATTAACCCACAGCGTAAAAGCTTTGGATATCTCTATGAAAATCCGCACAACTCAATGATTTTTTTTCTGTCTTTGTTTCCGGAGGCATCTTCTACGCCGCTGCTCAAGTCTATGCAATAGGGGTTTAGTTTTGCAGCTTCTTTAATGTTGCCGGAATTTATTCCGCCTGCCAAAAAATATTTTTTGTCGCATTTCGGGATGAGGCTCCAATCGAACGCTTTGCCTGTTCCGCCCTTGCCGCTATCGAAGAGCAAGTAGTCTGCGTTTTGAGGGTAAACATTCCCTGCGTTAAGCGCTTTTATCACGGGAATGTCGCAGGCTTTTTTGAGCGTGTCTATATACTGTTCGCTTTCGCTTCCGTGCAGTTGCGCAATGCTTATTGTGCCTGCATCGTGCAATTTTGTTATCAAGGAAATTTCCGCATTCACAAACACGCCAACTGCGATTATTTTAGAAGAAAGCCTTTTTTTATACTCAGCCGCAGTTTTTGAGGTTATGCCTCGTCTGCTTTCTGCAAACACAAAGCCTATGTAATCGGGTTTTGCTTCGTTTACATAGTCAATGTCTGCAGGGTTTTTCAAGCCGCATATTTTTATTTTCACAGTGCGCTTCACTCATCCACCGCTTGCGAATACTTTATGAAATTCTCAAGTTGCTTAAGAGCTTTGCCGCTGTCTATTGTTTCTCTAGCTATTTCAACGGCTTGTTTCAGGCTAACATCGGGCTTGGCAATGTGTATTGCTGCGGCCGAATTGAGAATAACAGCATCTTTTTTGGGGCTTTCTTTGCCGCTTAGCACTTCTCTTGTTATAAATGCGTTTTCCTGCGGAGAGCCGCCTACTAAGCTGCTTTTATCGCAACGTTTTATCCCGAATTCTTCCGGGGTTATTTCAAAAAAGCAGAGCAAGCCGTCTCTAACTTCGCAAACGCTTGTGGGTGCGCTAACGGAAATCTCGTCCAAGCCGTCTTGTCCGTAAACCACCAATGCGTTTTTCACGCCCAAGTTGGAGAGAACCTGCGCCATAGGTTTTATCATAGCTTCTTCGTAAACGCCAAGCAATTCCATGTTTGCGCCTGCGGGGTTAACAAGCGGGCCAAGTATGTTGAAGATTGTGCGAATGCCAAGCTCTCTGCGCACCGGCGCAACGTATCTCATTGCTATGTGGTAATTTTGCGCAAAGAGAAAGCAGATGTTTATGTTTTTCAGAATTTTCAAGCTGTGTTCCGGCTTTATTGTTATGTTCACGCCAAGCGCTTCCAGCACGTCTGCCGAGCCACACCTGCTCGAAGCCGCACGGTTTCCGTGTTTTGCAACGGGAACTCCGGCCGCCGAAGTTACAATCGCCGATGTTGTTGAAATGTTAAAGCTGTGCGAATGGTCGCCGCCGGTTCCAACTATTTCCAGAACGTTCATATCGTGCAAAAGCCTTATGCAGTGCTTGCGCATTCCTGCGGCCGAGCCGGTGATTTCGTCTATGGTTTCGCCCTTCACAGACATTGCCGTGAGATAAGCTGCCATTTGAATGTCGGAGGCTTCCCCGCGCATTATTTCGTCCATAACCTGTTCGGCTATTTCGTAAGTGAGATGCTTGCGGCTCGAAGCGCTTTTTATAGCTTCCTTAATCATATTTTCTCCTTTGATTTATTCATACAAAGACCTTTTTATTTTTTTTATTTCCACACTAAACAGAGGTTCGTTTTGCATTTTCTCTTCCATCTTTTTGCAGGCATGCATAACGGAGGAACCATCTCTGTTAAAATATTTTCCGGTGTATTCAAAAGTTTTATTTTTCATCTTTTTTATTAAATACATCGCAACATGGCGTGCGAGCGCAGCTTCTTTGCTGCCACGGCTTTTTTGTTTTAAAGTGTCGAGAGATATTCCATAGTGCAAAGCCACGGCTTTCACTATGTTGTCTATGGAAATGATTTTGCTTGAATGTGAAAAATGTTCTTCTACGGCTTCGTTTGCCATTTCTATGTCTATGTTTCTGTTGCTTTGCAGAACTCTTAACCTTAGAGCGCTGACTATGCCCTCCAAATCACGCACGGAGCCTGTGGTTTTTTCTGCGAGCTGCTGCAAAATATGCTCTTCTATGTTAAGAAGTATCATGTCGAATTTTTTTCGCAGAATAGCGAGCCTATCTACGAATGCAGGCAAGGAAATCGTTACGGATAAGCCTCCTGTTAAGCGGGAACGAAGCGATTCGTTTAAGCTTTCAATGTTTGCAATGGAGACTTGCGAGGCTGCTATGATGGGTTTTTCCGCAAGCAGCAGTGTGTTGAAAATTTGCAGCAGTTCGTGCTGGGATTCGGTTTTCCCCTTGATGTTTTGCAAGTCGTCGAGTATGAGCACATCGGCACTTCTGAACTTTGTGGCCATATCGTCTATTTGCCCCATATTCTCTGCTTTTTGCCTTATGTTTCTAACATATTCTTCGTAAAATTCCAAAGCTGTTATGCATATAATTTTCAGGCTGGGGTTCTTGGCTTTAAAGGCATTTGCAATTGAATGCAGCAGGTGTGTTTTGCCAAGCCCGGGTTCACTTACCAGAACCAGCGGGTTAAAAGAGCCGTTTCCTTCCGCAACAGCTTTTGCAGCCGCAAAAGCCAGCCGGGAAGACTCTCCTTCCGCAAAAGTATCAAATCTGTATTGTGCAGATATATCCATAGCAAGGGGATATTAATATAGAATTTTTTTCTATCTTCTGCCTATGCAATCTCAAATTTCAGAACTTCAAACGCAGTTTCAGAACGAGCTATCGCAAACAGACTCTAGCGACGAGCAAGCCGTTGATGCCTTGCGCCTAAAATATTTGGGCAAGCGAGGGCTTCTCACGGAATTGTTAAAAGGAATGGCCACTTTAAGCTCCGAAGAAAAACCATTATTTGGAAAACAGGTAAACGAACTCAAAGCAGAAGTTTCAAAAGCCATTGAAGAAGCGCAAGAGCGTGCAGGCGAAGCCGCAATAAACAGAAAGCTTTCTCTGGGCAAACTTGACATTTCCCTGCCCGGCGAAGGTTATAAACACGGAAGCACACACCCGCTTTACGACATTCGTGAAGAGATTATAGACTTTTTCGCAAATATGGGCTTTCATGTTGATTTAGGCCGTGACATAGAAACAGACTGGTATAATTTTGAAGCACTGAACACTCCAAAAGATCACCCCAGCCGTGATATGCAAGACACATTCTATTTATCGCAAAACGCAATGCTGCGCACACACACAAGCGGCACGCAAATTCACTATATGGAAACTCACAAGCCACCCATAAGAATGATTGCGCTTGGCCACGTGTTCCGTGTAGATGCCGATGCCACTCACGCCCCAATGTTTCAGCAGTGCGAGGGCTTGGTTGTTGATGAAAACATATCTTTTGCGCAGTTAAAGGGAACGCTTGCGCTATTTGCGAAAACGCTGTTCGGAGAAAACGCAAAAACCAGATTCCGCCCGAGCTTTTTCCCATTCACCGAGCCAAGCGCCGAATTAGACGTAAGCTGCGTTTTCTGCGAAGGCAAAGGCTGCCGCAAATGCAAAGGCACCGGCTGGATGGAAATAGGAGGTTGCGGTTCCGTTGACCCTGCCGTATTCAACAATGTCGGAATAGACGCAGAAAAATACACAGGTTTTGCATTTGGCTTTGGCTTAGACCGCATAGCTATGCTTCGACACCACATTCCGGAAATTTCTTTGCTAACCTCAAACGACCAACGTTTCCTTGAACAATTTTAATTCTCCATTCTCCACTCTCCACTCTCCACTCTTTGTCTTCGCCACAGAAATGGAAAGAGACGGAGTTTTTCCAAACGGCATTCCGAAAAATTGCAATTGTTTAATAACCGGTGTCGGCATATTGTCAAGCGCAATTAACTTGTCTAAAATCTTTCAAGAAAAACCTTATGAACATGCAATTCAAATTGGAATTGCCGGAGCGTATCGTTCCAGCAGGCTCAATATTGGAGACATAGTAGAAGTAGAAACCGATTTTATGCCAGAATTTTCCCCTTGGGAACCGAATGTGTTTTCTGCAACAGGCAGCTTCGGATTAGAGCGTGTAAAAGGTGCTAGCGTTTTGAATTGTACAAAAACAGAAGAAACCGGAAAAGAAAGGGGAAACTTTGCTCAGATAGAAACTATGGAGGGAGCGGCATTTTTTGCTGTTTGCAAAGAATACGGAGTGCAGGCCGTTCAAGTGCGAGCCATAAGCAATTATGCCGGCCTTTATAACAAAAACGAATGGAAAATCAAAGAGGCTCTCTCTAAATTAAAAGATTTTTTTTCTAATTTCACAAGTGATGCAAGTTTCTGCCGTTAATTTTGTTTTAGGCGCAGCCTCAATAAAACAGGTGCCACACAACGGCATTCCGCACATAGCATTTTTGGGCCGTTCAAATTCAGGCAAATCCAGTTTATTGAACACGCTTTTTGGAAAAAAGATAGTAAAAACCAGCAATACACCAGGGAAAACTAGGGAAATAAACTTTTTTTTGGTGAATAATTCCTTTTATTTTGTGGACTTGCCGGGCGTAGGCTACGCAAAAGTCAGCATAAGCATGAGAGATGATATGGCAAACCGCATAAAAAACTATGTGGAGCGTGCGCACGATTTAAAAGGCATAATTTATTTAGTTGATATAAGGCACGGTGGCCACGCAATAGATTTCGAAACCATAAACGGCATAAAAAAATCCGAAGTGCCTGTACTCATAGTTGCAAGCAAAGCAGATAAACTCAATCAATCCGAATTCATAACTGCAAAAAGAAAATTCAAGGAAAATTTTAAATTAGCAGATGTTCCCATTACCATAAGCTCAAAAACAAAAAAAGGGTTGCCGGAACTTTGGAATGAAATAGATTCCATACTGGGGGTATGCAATGCATAACCTATCTCTGCCGGGCAGCATATTGAGCAAATTCGGACATTGGTTTTTGGAATCGCACGTTGGAAAATTGTTTTCGCTTCAATTTTTAGCTTTTCGTTCGTTTTTCTACAGAAGCGGAAACAGGGAAATAGACACTCAGCAAATAATTTCTCACATATACAACACAGGCATATTATCGCTTCCACTTATGATAACGGTTGGAGCAATGTTTGGAACCGTTCTTATGGTTTTAACATCTTTTGTAACCGTAAGCATTGGCCACGGAGGCTCAATCGGCAGCATAATGGTGATAGCCATTGTGCGTGAGCTAGGCCCCATATTCACAGGCTTTTTAATAGCGGGCCGCAGCGGAAGCTCGCTTGCGACCCGCATAGCAAGCATGAAGGTGAATACCGAAATAGACGCTCTTGAAACTCTCGGAATAAGCCACATACGCTTTTTGGTTATGCCGGCTCTTTTAGGCGGAATCATAGCCACGCTTTTGGCAAACTGCTTTTTTTGCCTTTCTGCCATAGGAACCGGTTTTTTTGTAACAAAAGCAACAACATTCTTTTTGAGCGGTTTCACAAATCTGCAGCACGAATGGAACGCTTATTTTGTTTCCATTCTGCTTGCGTTAACGCCAATTGATTTTTTAATGGGAATTTTAAAACCTTTTGTGTTTGCCTCCATAATAATCACAAATGCCTGCTACTACGGAATGCGTGTGAAAAACGATTTGCGTGCCGTGCCCACAGCCACTTCCCAATCTGTTGTTAGCTCATTTTTCTTTATAGTAGCAAGCGATTTGCTGTTGCTTGTATTCTTCATCCCGGATTACATCCGTGCAGTGCGTTCTGTGATTTAATTCCCATTTTTTTACTAAATTATCCATCAAATGAGTAAAGTCGCTGTTCCGAATAAAGGTATGCTATCAGAGCCTGCAATGGATTTGCTGAAATCTTGCGGTTACAAAGTTAGCAAAAGCATAAAAGCCCTCAGCTCCACAGACGCTGTTAACAACATTGAGTTTTATTTTCTGCGGCCAAGCGACATACCAATGTATGTAGGCAAAGGCATAATAGACGCCGGAATAACAGGCATAGACTTTTGCACGGAGGTTTCAAGCCCTGCGGTTAAAATTCTGGATTTGCCGTTCGGAGGCAGCAAGCATTGCGCTGCCGTTCCTGCCGAAAGCCCTTATAAAAGCTTGGAAGACTTGCGAAACCTGCGCATTGCCACCAGCTTCCCCGGCATTGTTAGAAACTATTTCAAAAATCCGCAAATGAACTTGGTTATCTTGGAAGGCGCAGTTGAAATTTCCGTAGGGCTTGGCATTGCAGATGCGGTTGTTGATGTTGTAGAAACCGGAACCACGCTAAAGCAGGCAGGGCTTCGCATTTTAGGCGAGCCGCTGTTCAAAAGCAATGCTGCGCTGTTCGTTAATCCCGAACGGCAAAATGGCCAAGAAATAGCAACTCTCGTTCGTCGCATTGAAGGAAAACTGCTCGCTCTCGAATACAAAATGGTGGAATACGATGTCCCCACCGAGCTTCTGGAAAAAGCCTGCGAGGTAACTCCGGGCCTTGAATCCCCTACCGTGGCTCCGCTTCACAACAAAAACTGGTACTCCGTAAAAGCAATGGTTAAAAGCGAAAACGTAAACATTGTTATGGACAAACTGCTGGATATGGGTTGCAAAGGAATTTTGCTGTTCAATATTGAGAGCGCACGAATTTAAATCAATGTTTGCATTGATAATAAAGCCCGCTTGCGTGGGAAAACATTTCAAAGTCTTCGCTTAAGCCTCTGATTGTTTCAACAGCTCCTATTACCAAAAATCCTTTAGGCGAAAGCACTCTGGCAAGCCTGTTGTACAAGCCCTTTTTAAATTCATCATTAAAATAAATCGCTACATAGCGCATAAATACAAGGTCGAAATGCGGTTCTAAAATAATGGGGTTATCTTGCAGGTTAAACTTTTGGAATTTAACCATATCCTTGATTTCCTGATTAATCGTATAGCTGGAAATAGAGCTTTTGGTAAAATACCTGTTCAATTGCTCAGGATTAACGCCTCTGCTCATAGCTACGGAATCGTATTTACCTTGCTTTGCCTTTTCAATGCACGAATCGGAAATATCGGTTGCTACAATCTGAACCATCTCTTTTTTGATTATGCTTTGCCCCATGCAAAAATCACGCACGGTAATAGCTATGCTATAAGGCTCCTGCCCTGTGCTGCTTGCAGCACTCCAAATTTTGATGCTGTTTTTTTTACCTTCTTTAACGGCCTGCACAAAGCTCGGCAGAATTTTCTCTTTCAAAATAGAAAAAGGATGCCCGTCCCTGAACCACAAAGTCTCGTTTGTTGTCATGGCATCTATTAGCTTGTCTTTTAAATCTTTATGAGTTCCGCTTTTTACAAGGTAATAAAATTCGGAAAAATCCCTGCACTTGTAAGATTCTATAATATGAGAAAGGCGATTCTCCAAGAGATAAGCCTTTTCCTTATTCAAGCATATACCGCACTGTTCTTCAATATAATCGCGTAACAGCTGGAATTCGGTAGGGGTGATTTTCATGAGTGTAATATAGTAAAAAGTCTTTAAACTAAAAACCCCACCGTAAGAGGTGGGGTTTTTGTTTAGTTATTCGGTGAAGTTGAATGGAATTGTAGGTGTAGTGTTACCACTCTTGATAACTTTCCACTTCCATGTTGAAACCATCTTTTTAACTTCTTCGTCAAACGCAGAGTAACCTGTTGTGCTTGAAACTATGGAAATGCTAATGATGTCGCCACCAGGAGCAATGGTGAATTTAAGCGTAACTTTACCGCTAAAGCCAGGCTTTAATTTTAAGTGCTTGTTGTATATGTTCCTAAGTCCAGGCATACGTGCATTAACAACCTGCATAATTTCCGCCTTTGAACGGGAACCGTCACCACTACCCATATCAATGTCTTTTGCAGTAGGAGCCTTCATGTTTCCTTTGGATTTTGTACCAATTCCACCTGCGCTACCACCCATCAAGCCACCAAGCATATCGCCGATACCACCGGTACCACCTTCTGCGTAACCATCATTGAAACCGCCGGTAGCGGAACCACGACGACCACCAAGCTCTGTTTTACCGCTGGTTTGCAAGCCTGCAACATTTTTAAGAACTTTGTCTATATCTTTGGCAAAATTCTTGTCTTTCATAAGGTTATAAGCACTAAAGTTGGATTTTGAAGACTTTGCGGTTATCATTTTCAACACGCCACGGCTCTGAGGAGCATTTGGCTGTCCTTTTCCGCGAGGTTTTCCGCCAGCACCCGGTTTTTTACGGGGTTTTTCGGACTTTTTTTCCTCTTTCTTCTTTTCCTCTTTCTTTTCATCTATTTTCATAGATGCCGAAAGATCTTCGGACTCTATTCTTTCGAACAGAATTTCGTCCACAGTGGCCTCGTACATGGTAGCTAAAAAAGCTAGCACTAGAGAAGCCAAAGCAAATACGCCCATAAAACTGGCCGCACGCTTATCGCTTTCAGGAAGCATTGATGCAATAAACGGATCTATTTCCGGTTGATTGCTCTTTTTCTTGACCGCAGGAGCTGTTTTAACTTCATCCGCAAGCATGGTTTATTCCTCCCCGCCTATCATGTTTACAGCGAACGCAACATTTGTAAAGCCGGCGTAACCGCAAGTTGCCATCACTTTATACATGATATCGTAAAATGTGTTTTTATCTAACTGCACAATTATGTTACCGCCACCTTCATCGGCTTCGCCTCTAGCAAGAGCTGCGGCTTTTTCAACTTCGCGTTTTTCCAGCAGTACTGTTTCCAAAGGAACTATCCTTAAGGAATCTTGCTCTCCAACAGAAGTCGTAGGTACTATTTGCTGACCGTCAACAAGTACCCAAGCTTGATCCACAACCAAGCCTAAAGACACCTCTTTCGGAACCTTTGTGGACGTTGAGTTTGGCAAAACAAGGTTTTCAGCTGCAGTCAACAATTGACCTTCAGTGTCAACTTGTTTAATCAAGAACACCAACATGATGGTCATAACGTCCATCATAGTTGTCAAAGGTATAGATTCTACACCACCAAATGCACGGGGTTTTCTTGCCATATTAGCCTCCTTGAGCCAGTTTGGCTAGGTTAATTTTCACAAATCCGGCATCACGCGCTCTGTCCATAACGCTGATAATTTTATCAAAAGCCGTGTCGTCATCGGCCAGGACAATTATATTATCGGAGTCCGGCGAATCAATAAAGGCAGCGTGAAGCATTATAAGTAATTTTGCAAGTTCATCGTAAGCAGAACGAGGCCTTTCGGATATTGCAGGTTTTCCTTCGGAGCATATATTTTCTACACCAGGCCTGTTAACCGCCCCTGGAGGCAAGCATTCGAGTGTTCTTCTGGAACTTTCAGCAAGGGTAGCAACGCTTGTTCCCGGCTGAGTTTGAGTTAAAGAAATGATGAATTCGTTGTTCAAATCCAAATAGGCAGAATCGTTTATGCTATAGACAGATTTCAATATTTTTCCGGGGTCCTCTTCGCTTTCTTTATGCAAAGCCCATAGATGTATTGTTTCTATGGAGTATTTGTACTTTTCAGCATCTAAAACAATGCCATTCTGGCATTTTGGAGGATTGGATTCGCTAACAATATTAGGATCGTAGGTTATAGTGTCACCATCACCCTTACAGCGGAAAGTCCACATCTCTTTGAAAAATATCTTTGGCAAAGAACCGCCACGCGCCCAAATTTCAATATAGTCCTTAGAGAGAGCCACCGTTAAATTCAGAGCGTTATCATCTGGAGGAGGTGGTTCTTCATCTCTTGATACCTCGCTTCTCTCCGGCAAATTGACTTCTACAATAGCCAATTTCTGGAAAGCAGACATGGACAAGAGCACCGGAATAAGCACAGTCATAAGGCTCATAACCGGAAGAATATCCATTTCCTTGTATTTTGCAGCTGTCTTAAGCTTCTTTGCCATAAACAATCCTCTATATTTCTAGTATTGAACCTAAAGTTTAAATGTTACGCAAGTGAATTGATAACTTTCAAGCTTTTTTCTTCCATTTCCTGTATAACACGCTCTGAGAACAAGCTCAAAAAGCCTTGAATAAACATCAGAGGTATAGCAACCATCAAACCAATGAGTGTTGTAGCCATACACACAGAGATACCTTGAGCAAGAGCTGTCGGACGTTCCGCGGCGGGTTTGTTTGCCACTGCATCAAATGTGAAGATTAGACCAAAGATTGTTCCTCCCAGACCGATAAGCGTTGAGAGAGAAGCAATAAGAGTTAAGAGAGACAAGTAGCGGCTAACACGAGGTGCTTCTGTTAAGAACACTGCATCACTTGCAGCAGTCATTGCTTCTTTGCCTTTATCGTGAACTCCAACTATTGCACCTAGAACAGCCGCTATTGGCAGCTGGGATTCTTTGCATTTTGCAACAGCTTCTTCGTATCTTTTGCCAGCTATAAGCCCACCAAAATCCGAAAGAAATTTATCGCGATCTTTGGAAGAACGCATGTAAATGTAAAGAAATCTCTCTACTGCTATGCCGAGACCGGCTAAGCCTACGAGAGTTATGACCCACATGAACTGCCAACCGGCTTGCGTCCATTTGAAATTCAAAAGCGTGTTTGTTATGACGACATCCATTTTTATACTCCTATGGTTAAGCGGATGAATATTTTTTTCATGGTGTAAATATAGATTTTTTTTTTCAAAAAAACACACTTTTTAAGAAAAAAAGTTCTTTTTGTGTGTTTTTTTGCAAAAAAACCTTAATACTCCACCCCTACTGGTTGCTGCCCAGCTCTCCATTGAGCTTTCAAGCTAGCCAATTCCTTCTTTAAAGCCTCATTTCTGGATTTAGCCTCAGAGGCAATCTCTCGATAAGTCTTTATCTGTTCCTGAGGAGTTAAATCCTCAGATTTCTCAATTTGAGCAAGACGAGCCTTAGTTTTGTTGTAATTATCGTCTCTGAACAGAGTTGCCGGATCGAATTTGGTTATTGTGGTAGCCAAAATTTCGTTATCCGCATCAATTTTCTTTACAAGAGCAAAAAGACTGTCTGTCCATTGGTTTTGAATGCCGTAGTGCGCACTGGCTTTTATGCCGCTTGCGCAACGAGGCAAAGCACCCTGCTTGGCGGTTTGGCTCTTGTTCTGCAACTCTTCACGATAGGCTTCCAAATCTTCGGCAGTAGCAAACACAGCATCTTCTTTAGTCATGCCTTCAAACTCTATATATTCTCTTACTATAGACACGCTGTCCGGCAGAGGAGCCTCGGCAAACGCTTTGCCTACTTCGTAGAAGTTTTCGCAGTCACGGTAGAACATTTCAATGTATCCGGCTTCGGCAGCTACCACATCTGGGTTGTAATAACCTTGGTCTCTAGCCAAATCTATATTGGCCTGGAACAACGGACGAGCTTGTTCGTAATAAGACGGTAACTGTTGCACAACGAGAATTCTTTCCACAAAGAGCTTTTCTTTGTCCACCTGGCCTTTTTTATTTCTTGCATCGATTTCCTGCTCACGAACCTTTGCCGAAACAGTTACAAACAACTCGGCGATGCGATTCTTTGCACGGAAAGTCCATTTTTCAGAAGCGTATTCCGCAGATTTTGCATAGTGCCTTGTTGCAGTTTGCAAAATGCCCATTAGCCGCTTAATCATATCGAGCTTTGCTTTTTCGTTGCCTTTGATTACAAGAGGATTCATTGTGGCTCTTTCGAATTCACCTTGCATAAACGAAGCTTCTGCAGCAAATGAAGGATCGGAATTTTTGAGCTGAACACCGAATTTATCATAAGTTGCAATGGTATTCTTAAACGCCGCCAAAGACTTTGCGGTATCCTTGACTTCTAAATAGGCTCGGCCCATTTTTGTGTAGGCGTTGATTAGCTTTTCTTTGTCGGAAGAATAATTTTTTACGAAATTCTCGTATTCCTTAAGAGCATTCGGCCAATCTTTAGCGTTTTCGTAAGCAACGGGAATGCTGTAGGCAGCATCCAGAGCATAAGAACTTTTCGGATATTCTCTTACAAGGTCACGATTGCAGCGAATGGCTTCCTTTACATCTCTTGCATCGTCGTAGCTCAAACAAGCGTTGTAAAGCAAGCTTGGAGTTTTATCGTGCTTTGGGAACCTTTTGAAAGCAATTTCGTAAGTCTGAGCCGCAAGTTTTTTATTGGCTCTTATAGCTGTGGAATCTTTTCCAGGAATTGAATCGTAAGTTTGACCCGCAGCAAATATGGCATTTATAGCCATGGAATCTTGCGGATAGTTGTCTGTTATGAACAAATAGGTTTTAGCTGCTTCCACAGGCTTGTTGTCTTTTTTGTAGGCGAGAGCGGCACGCACAATGGAACGAACTGCAAGCGGAGACTTACCATATTCTCTTGGCAAACGCATCCATGTTTCTGCGGCTTTGGTGTTTTGGTTTCCAGATTCATAAGCTGCACCGGCTTCAAACAATGCCTTGTCGCTGAAGTCTGCCCTTGGGAATCTCTTAACCAACGCAATGTAGGCTTCTGCGCCTTGAGCGAATTGTCCGGCCTTAACAGCTTTTTCTGCTCGCTGGTAAAGCACTGCGGCTATGGATGTTTCTAGTTCCTTTGCCACGACAACGGCATTGCTGTCTCTAACACCCAAACCATTTTTAGCGGTGTATTGAGTATAAAGCCATTCAAACTCTTTTTGAGCTTCATCAAGCTGATCGTCTTCTAGCAAAGACTGGGCAAGCATGCGGTGAATGAGCAATGTGAATTTGTGGTTGGGGAAATCTGCTTTTAACTGGCGCAAAACATTTATAGCTGTTTTATACTGCTTCGCGTTATAGTGAACTATTGCGGCGTTATAAGCTATAGTAGGCGCAGCTGTGTCTTTGCCGAAGCGAGACATATATCTTTCAACTTGAGCGAAATAAGCCTTTGTTTCCGGCAAGCTATATCCTTTAACGGTGTCACCTCCGGCTTTGTTTTTAATAGCAGCTTCACGAGAAGCATCCATTGCAAGCACTGCGTTATAGCCTGCATCGTTTTTACTTATTAGAACGCCAAAGTTCTGCGGACGGCGACCATATTTGCTTGTGTCCGCATCTACCATCCAGTTGTATTCAGCTGCTACTTTTTCGTTCTGGCCAAGTTCGTTGTAAACAGAAGCCATGAACATGTGAACCCTGTATTCGTTCCAATCAGGTTCGTTTTTGTAGCGATTCAAGAAATCATTATAGGCTTTGATTGTCTCTGTGTATTTTTTCTTTGCGCCTTCTGTGTCGCCTTTTTTGTTGAGATCGGCGGCTTGAGCGTGCAAATAAATTGGAATGTCAAGCATTGCAAGGCGAATCGCTCGTTCTGCATTGGCACGGCTTTCCGGATAACCGCTGTTTTTTCTATACCAATCGGAATTGCGATCGTAGCGTTTTACAATAAGGTGACGCTGTTCTTGGGCTTTATCCGGTTTCTGCTGCAAAAGATAGATTTCAACCATTGCCAAATCCGCAAGGGGAGCATCTATGTAACTGGGGTTTGTTTTCAGCAAAAAGTCGAATGCCTGCACTGCTTGGTCGTGGCGATCGTGCTCTTTGGCCTTTATGCCTATGCGGTAATAAAGAGAATCTTGATATTTGAGTTTTTTCGGCTTTATAAACTTATCGGCTACTTTAATGCCGTCTTCCAAATCGGAAAATGCCGTTGCCATATAGTCCATAGCTTCAACACGCAAATCTTTTATGTACCTGCCTTTGTCTGCGCCGTCTATGTATTCCCAGAATTTTTCTGCGGCAACTTCGTAATCGGCCATATTGTAATAGGATTCTGCCATGTGGTACATAGCGTAAGCAGATTCTTTTTTGTTTATAGCGGCAACGCCATCGCCGGTGATTTTTTTATAAGCTTTAATGGCATCGCTCCATTTGGAGTTGTTATAGTGATGTTCACCTATGCGAAGCCAAGCACCCGGTGTTAAAGTGTGGTTTGGATATTTGCTAACCAAAGTTTCACGAAGTTTCAACGCTTGATTGAGTTCTCCTTTTGTTTCCAAAATAAATGATGCCTGAAAAAGCATATTCGGTGCGCTCGGACCGTTCGGGAAATATCTAACATAGTCAAGGAGAACCGGCAATGCCTTATCGTGGTTTGGTTTTGGAACCGAACCTACTTTGCACTGAGGGAACCTTTGAGTGTTGTTGTCGCGATCGGCACACCACACAACCAAAGAATCGTAAGCTCTCTGCTCTCTGGAGAAATTGGCTTCACCCTGCTTGAAAAGCTCTTGCCCTAATTGCTGCAAAATTGTTTGGCAGTTGACAGGCTTGTTTTTGTCGTTTGTTCTGCACCTATTATCAACGGAAAGCTTTTCCCATTTTTGAATGGCTTCATCCAAATCAACAGTGCTCACTGCTGTGCGGCAAGCTCTTTCGGCAGCATCTTTTTGAGCTTTGTAATCTTCAGCGCACTGCTTGTAGCCTTTGTTTTGCTTGCCCATTTTAACGCAACGATCATAGGTTTTTTGAGCCTTATCTTTTGCGCTGTCGCAAGCCTTCTTATCCTGAGCAAAAGCTGCGCTCATAAACAAGAGGCAGCTTAAAACGAGAACATATTTTTTCATATCTCTTCCCTTCTTTTCTCCGTGCTACGGAATTATTATTCCAAATCATCCAAATCGTCTAGGTCATCCAAATCACCCAAGCCGGAGCCGCCACTGGCACCACCAGATTGCACAAGTCTTGAAGACACAACTGCGCTTGTGAGTTCAGCATCACCCAAAACTCTCTTGCGGCTATCTTCAAATCTGTCGCTCTGAATAACTCTTTGATTAAACTCTGCAAAACTTTCAATGTCTTGGTTTGCCTTAACAAATTCAGGACGCAATTGAGCTCTTTTCTGCTCAACTCTCGGGGTTGGCAACTGACGAGCCAAATCCAAAGCTCTTACTTGAACAGTATCGAACTTTTCTTTCATTGCATCGTAAGAAACCTTGGCACTATCTTTTTGTCTCTGTGAAATAGCTGGGTTCTTTGTTAACTCAACTGCCTTTTTCAAGTTTCTGTCTGCAGATCTCAAATTGTTATCCAAATAATCGCAATAGCCTTCAACCAAATAAGCTTCGGAAACAAGGAAGGAAGTTTGGCGGTTGGTTATTATCCAGCGAGTGAATTTACGTGCTTCTGCGGTTTTGCGAACTTTTAAGAAGCTCCAGGAAAGAGCTAGTGCCGCTTCTTCGTAGAATGGTGAATCCGGGTTGGAAACCTGGCCGTAAAGTTCTGCGGCAGTAGATAAGCCTTCCGGTTCTGCAAAGTAAATGTGGCCAAGCTTAACTTTGGCAGCGTCTTGCAAATCTCTTTCCGACTGGTTCGATGACTTTTGATCTAAAATGTCCTGGAAGGAATTTTTTGCCGGTTCCCACTGACCCAAACGGCTATATGCTATGCCCATAGTGTAGCGAGCGTAGAAGTAGTTTACGTTACCGACCAATATCGGAGAAAGCAACTGAATAGCGTCTTGATATTGACCCTGTTCAAACTTGATTTGTCCGGCAATGTAGTCGGCATCGGGTTTAACATCGGACTTGGGGAAGTTTTGAACTATGATTTGGTGTTTAGCCATTGCATCTGCATAGCGACCTTCCTTATAGTCTATGTTCATAAGCTGGAAATTATATTTTGGAATCTGATCGGACTGAGGATAGGACCTGATAGCATCTTGATAAATCTTTTGCGCAGCCAAATGCATACGCATATTTTCAAAGGATTTTCCTTTGTAGAAGGCTGCTTGATCGACCAAGTGGAAGGTTGGGTATTTAGTTTGCACTTTACCGAAAGCATAGGAAGCGGCTATAAAGTCGCGGTTCAGGTAAAGACGCATAGCAGCACGATAATCGTTTTCGGGTTCTATCTTCAAACGACGGTAACGGGCTTCACCTATGCTCTCTTCACGAGTGTTCCCAAGCCTGGCTGTTGCACGAACATTCCACAAAAATCCACGATTCTTTTTCTCTATAAGATCGTCGTGGGACATTTCCAAATCCAAACCGAGGTAACGGAATAAGTTAACGTCTTTAACGTTTATTGTTGCGCCGATTACAGGATAGCCTTCTTTGGTTAAGCGAGCCTTAACGCCCAAATGCGATGTGAGGAAATAGGTAGCACTAACGCCAAATTCCATCATCATGCCTTCGCCCCCTTCTTCTTTTGCGTGGAATACGTCTACAAAACTTACTTCGCCTTTGATTTCCAAAGCACGATTTAAGCCACGATAGAACAAAGACAAATTCAAGTTAGCCGGAATCGCATAACCATCATCGGCTTTACCATTAAAGGCCGGCGGAACAAAGCCAAAGCCATCGTTTGGATCGTCGAGGTTAACGTTTTTTATTACCGGTTGCATTGCGTTTTGAAGAGCTACTCCAATCTGCAAATGCCCAAGTTTTGAGTTGCTTATGGGATTCCAGCTAAAGCCCACATCGGAGCCAAGCGTTATCTGTTTGTTATAACCGAACTGGTTTATGTGAATAATGGACAAATCTACGCCTAAAGCAAGCCAATGGAACAAGCGGTATGCATAACCGAGAATATATGCATTTTCGGTATAATCACCATGAGTATCGTTCGGATCGACTGTGGCGCCATTTGCAAAGAACGTGAAACCAATAGTGTGGTTATAATCCATAGGCAACACTATAGAGCCATATTCCTGCATAGCAGCACCGCTTATGGTGCTGAAAAAACCACCGGTTATTTCCAGTTGGTCGTTTTCGGCTATACCGGCCGGATTGACGTACATTGAAGTTAGCCCGCCAAATTCTCCGAACCAGTCGTTTTGCTGATACTTGTTTGGAGAATAAGATGGATTTATAGCTAATGCGTAGCTAGTAAGGGCAAACACTAACGCAATGGAGAGCAAAATATTTTTCACTTGTAATTTCTCCTTAGTTATCCGTGCGCTGGAATTCTATGCGGCGGTTTTTGGCCCTGCCTGCCGCTGTGCTGTTTGATGCTACAGGTTGGTCCGGACCGCGACCTTCATAATCCAAACGGGTTTTCTTTATTCCGCGGCTGGCAAGGAAGTCAACAACTGCCTTTGCGCGGGCTTCTGACAATTTTATATTTGCATCTTTTGATCCCTGATTGTCTGTGTGGCCTATTACTTTAAACTCCACTTCAGGGTAAGCTTCCATAGTTTGCACTACGGTCATAAGATTGGCGAAAGAATCATCTGTGATGTCTGCTTTGCCGCTCAAGAAGTTGATTCCTTCCACAACAAAAACCTTCTTAGGTGGCGGTGGTGGTGGCGGTGGCGGTTCATCCGGTTCAGGTTCAGGTTCTATATAAGTGGATTCTTCCGGGGTGAATTCCGGTTCATCCTCGGACACAACCGGAGCCTTATACACAGGCTGATATTCGCCTTCTACTTTTTTAGGACGAACAACGGAAATATCTTTTATTAAGCCTATATCCAAGCGACCCTGGCCTCTTTTCACCATTGGAGACTTTGGTTGCACAAAGAAATCCGGTTTAAAAACCGAAGGATTTTTAAACATTGGGTCTAGAGAAACATTGGTGCGGTTTATTTTTATGAAACGGTTGAACGGATAGTAGTTTTTATAGATGTTGTTGTAGTCCATGCGAGTTTGACCGGATGCAGGGTCTGCAAAAACACCATAGTAATGGTTTTCCATAAAGATGTTGTTAGACGCAATTATGTTGGACGGACCTTTGAGCGCAAGCCCTGAATAACCATTGCGAAGCACCACATTTTGCTCGACTTTTGAGTCTAAAGATTTGGCACCCCAAGCTAGAATTCCACTCCAGCGGTTACCATAAACCACGTTGTTTGCAATTTCAGGCAATGATATGAAAGCTGCTATGCCTGTGGCGTGATTATCCAAAACGATGTTGTTGTGAATGTACAACATAGCATTTTCGCAAAGAATGCCTTCGGTACCGTTTCTTATTGTGAAATGGGATATTTCGGAACCCGTTGTTCCCATAACGGTTGGACCTCTGCGGCCACCATCTATTATAGTAGTTAGGGGATCTTCACCCTTTAGAACTACATCCATAACAAGCGTTACATTTTCGTTATAGGTACCGCGTTTTACAAATACCGTGTCACCGGCATCTGCATTTCCAAGAGCATCGGATATGGTTTTGTAATCGCCCGGAACACGAATTTTCCTTGGCCCCTGTTTTCTGAAATTGTCGCCTTTTGAACTGCTGCCTTCATCTCTGTAGCTTTCGCTTTCATAAGTCGTTTCTTCGACTTCACTCTCTTCATCTATTTGGCTTTTGACAGCAGTCACTGCATTTTTACCATAGCCTTTTGCAGGTCTATTTTTGGCAGACTGCCCAAAAGCCACTGAAGAAGAGATAGCTATTACCATTACGGCCATTGCAGTAATCTTCAGGAATCTAAAGCTTTCGTTCATTGTTTCTCCTCTTCTTTTTTTGTGCCTTGTATGGACGCTCGTAACTCTTGTGCCACCTTTTTTATGTTCTGCAGATGCCTGCGAGCACGCGTACCGGCAGTTTTATTGCCACGCGCAAATTTAGCATATTCCGCTTTGAACAATTCAACTTCCGTTTCAAGAGTTTGCAACAATTCCATAAAATACTCCAATTGGTTCTGTAGAAAATACATTTTTTTTAGGCAAATAGTTCAATTTTTTGAAAAAAAACTCAATTTTTTGAAAAAAAACGCATTTTTTGCCGTTTTTTTGTTTTTTTTCACTTCGACAAGGCCCTAAACATTCCAAAAATGGCAGAAAGTTCTGCTTGGCTCGGGTTAAGCTTTTGCAGCCAGCTTCGAATTGAAGCTTTTGTCCATTTATGCCGTTTATATTTTTCCGTTAAATTTTCCATAATAAAATGTTCAATGTTTTCAAACTGCTCTATTGTTGCGGCTTTTCTGTGCGTGATTGGCCGCTTGTTTCTGAATGCCAGACCCTCACCCAGAAGGTCTGCCCGGCAAAGCTCATAGCTTGCTACACTGACTGCATGCGACAGATTTATGCTCATTTGCCCTGCAACGGGAATTTCGCACTGCATAGCGCACAAATCAATTTCTTCAAGAGAAAGCCCACGAGATTCCCGCCCAAACACCAATGCAATCGTTCCGTTTTTATTTTTGCAAAAAGAGGGCAATTCCGGCAACGAAATATGCGGAACAACGGAATCAAAAAGACGACGGCTAAAAGCTACTGCGAATGAACAATCGGTAATAGCTTCGTTCAAAGTCGGAAAAAGCACGGCATTGTCCAAAATTTCCGAGCTTGCATGTGCGGTATTGTAACATTTCTTTGGAAGAGGTTTTGACTTGCGAACAATTCGCAAATCGCTTAAGCCGTTGCTACGCATGCTGCGCGCCACAAAGCCTATATTATGGGGATGTTCAGGTTCTACTAGGATTATTGTAAACTTCAAGTTCACTAAGTTTTCTCCACTATCAACTCTCCACTAATTCATTAACTCTACAGCAAAAATTAGTGTTGCGTTTGGAGGAATTGGGCCTCCACCCATAGAGCCGTAACCCAGGCTTGGCGGAATCAACAGCAATCGTTTTTCACCGGGTTTCATGCCAACCAGCCCTAAATCCCAGCCTCTTATAACCCGGCCTGCGCCAAGCTCCAAAGCTATAGGTTCACCGCGATCGCGGGAACTGTCAAATTTTGCGCCTTCGGAGAGCCAGCCAGTGTAGTGTACTTTCACAAAATCACCGGATTTTACAGCTTTACCCAAGCCTTCTTTCTCTATAGAATACTTTAAGCCTTCCGGCCCTTCGACCCATTTTACAGACTGCGTATTTGGGAAAAAATCCATTAAAGAAGCAAGCCTTTCATCGAAATATACGGTATCGGCTTGGATGCGAAAGATTAATGTGGAATTTGGCGGAATGTTTGTCATTGCAACGGGACCATAAGCCATGCCAGGCGAAAGCCTGAACCACCTTACTCCACCCTGTTTAACGGACTCCAGCCCAAGTTCCAAGCCTCTAACCAGCTTTGCAGTTCCTAAAATGACTTTGGCATGCTTTCCTAAATCTTTTGAACTTCCGAATTTATGTCCATTAGAAAGCCAGCCTGTGTAATGAAATGTGAGTTCCATGCCGGAGCGCAATTCTGTTCCGGTTCCTTCTTTTTCATCAAAAATTTCAACGCCGGGGTATAGGGATTTCCATTTTAAATCTGCGGATTTAAGCAGAATATCTGGTTCTAGGCTTTTTTGCATGCCAATCAGTTCAACTTCAAAGAGCAAATCGGAGTTTGCAGGTATGGGGCCAATAGAGTTTTCTCCATAAGCTAGATGTGCCGGTATTTTCAAACTGCGAATTTCGCCCTGTTTCATTCCTTCGATTCCAACATCCCAACCTTTAATCACTTGCCCTGCCCCAAGCATAAATTCAAGCGGTTCGCCACGATCGTGGGAACTATCGAACTTGGTGCTATCCAATAGCCAGCCGGTATAGTGAACTTGCACAAGCTGCCTCATTTTAACAGGCTCGCCTTTGCCTTCTTTAATAACTTTTATATCAACATTTTGAGCCATTGAAAGCCCTGCAAGGCATAATAGCAATAGAAATGCCATTGATTGCATTATTCCGCTTGTGCAGCAACAGGTTCAGCCGCAGAACTGCCGGCTTTGCGTTCCACAATACGGGCAGCTTTGCCACGCAGGTTGCGCATATAAAAAATGCGAGACTGATGCACACTGCCGTGAGAATCGGTAACTATGGAGTCTATTATTGGGGAATGCATTTGAAAAATACGTTCTACGCCAATGCCGTTTGATATTTTGCGAACGGTTACAGATGAGCTTACGCCGGTGCCTTTGCGTTGGATAACCACGCCTTTAAACGGCTGAATGCGGCTTTTAGCCTTGCCGTCTGCAGTTTTTTCTAAAATTTTGACATTAACCGTAACGGTATCGCCGGCACGGAAACCAAAGGCATCTTTCTTTTTGTTTTCTTGTTGAATAGCCTCTATATTAAGCTTAGACATAAAAACCTCAAAATAATCGGAGTTATAATATAGAAAAAAAATCTGCCTCTGTCAAGTGCAAATTCTCTTTCACTGCAATAAATTGCGCATTTTTATGAAATTTCTTTCGTCTTCCAAGAATTCATGCGCTCTGGGTTTGTTGCCCAAAACTGGTTTTAACAAAGCCTTAGCCTTTTCCATGTCTTTTTTGTTGTCTTTGTAATATTCTGCCAGAATTAAAAGAGTTGATAAATCGCTTGGGTTTAGCTGCAGGGATTTGTTTAAATAAATTTCAACGGAATCTTTATTGACGCTGGGAACAACGTTTGGGAGTTTTTTGTGCAAGCCGCCCAAAAGCTGGTAGCCCCTAGCTGCAGAAATTTTATCATTTTCGTTTTCTATTAAAAGATTAGCTACTTTTCTGGTTTCGCTAAGAGTGCTCATATTAAGGACAATTGTAATTGAATTCAATTCTCTAACCCATAAAGCCAAGCTCACAGAATACCAGTATGCTACTTCAACGCTTTTCGGAAACTCATTAAAAAAAGCTTTTCCTTCGTTTTTTGCTTTTTCAAAATGTTTTTTTCTGTCGCTGTTTTGTTCTTTGGGCATGGTAAAACAGCCTAAAAAATAATATGCTCTCAGCAATTTCCATGCAGCTTCCTCTCTAACGGCTTTGTCTTTAAGCGCAAGGGTGTAATTTTTGATAGCTTCTTCTATGTTTAATGTTTTTGCCATGTTGCCATAAGCGCCTTCTGCACGTTTTGAATAATGTTCATCGGCAAGAGCTAAATGCACATTTGCGCTAGCAAAGGAAACCAAGCTAAGAATAGAGGCTAAAATTATAATACAATAATTCATTTTAAGGCTAATTTAGAAAATTTTCAGCTAGAATGGCTCGTTTTTCTCCCAAAATTCTCGTATAAAACAGTATATATTCTTTTTCTCCTTTAGGAGAAAGGCGGCGGATTTCGGCTTCGGGAACAACCTCTACGCCACGTTTTTTTAGAGTGATTTTGCCTGCGTTATGCTTTTTAAGCATTGCTTTAACATTGTTTGTAGAAAGAGAGCTTTGCTCTATAACCTTATATGCGGTAAATCCGCTGTGCTTTTGTGGCAAATTTTCGCAGGACACATAAGCAAGCGTTGAGTCTATCTGCCAAAAACCAAGTTTTTTTGCTTCGCTTATAAACAGGTGGCTACGGACTAAAACGGGACTCGGTTCCAAAATAAAACCGCCTAAATTTCTTGCTTCCAAGCTTATGCTTTGCAATTCTTTTTTTTCGCACTGCCATTGGTTGCACTCATTTGGAAATTTAATTACTGCGGCACGCACTATTCCCTTTCCGAACATTCCGCTTAACATAAGACATTCTCGGCAATCGTTTGCGTTTCCTAAATAAAGAACATCGCTCTCTTTTGGAATTTCGTTTTCCGGAAAAGCCGGAGGAAGTTTTATCATTCCGCCGCTGAATTTGCCGGATATTTTCAAAATGCTTTCAAAATCCGGGTTTAAACCCTCACGCCGAGCCGGGTCTATGCAAAAAAAATCGCCACCTGCTGCGTCTAGCGCATTTTGCAAAACAGCCTTGTGCGGAAGCCCCAGGCGTTTCATATTCTCGTTGAACATCAGAACTCTTTCGGGGGCTATGTCTATGCCGTTTACGCTTATGTTTTGCGGAAGCCAAAAGCTGTCTCCGCCCATTCCGCAGCATAAGTCTGCAATTTTTGCGCCGCTTGGCCACAACGCAGCTTTATATTCGGAAATGTCTTTTGCTGTGGCTTGTTCATAAGCGAGTCTGTCGCAAATTAAATCCGTGCCTGTTAAACGGAATTTTTCTCTTATTTTCGGCAGAATTTCAAGGTAGTGAATAAGCGCATGCCTTTCTGTTGGAGTAAATTTTTTAGCCAGTTTTTCTGATAATTTCAAAGGATCTTTTAATAAATGTAAATATTCGGGGCATATTTCTGCGTGGCATAAAAATTCCAATGCCTCTGTGGAAAGGTTAGCTGTTTTTTCCATACGGCTTCAATTTAGAATTTTCTACATTACCCTTATGTCCGTAGAATCTATTGCAGAAGCGCTTTTGGAAAAGCTAAAAACCATAGCTCAAACAGAAACCGTTGTGGGCGACCCTATTCGCTCCGGCGAATCAACTGTTATTCCTGTTAGCCGCATATCTGTAGGCATGGGCATGGGTGGGCACACCGGCAAAGGCGACATTGCATCCAGCGGCGGCGGCCTCAGAATAGACCCAGTGGCATTTTTGGTGCTCAAAGGTGATGATGTTCGAGTTTTGCCTGTTGAAAAAAGCTCTTCTGCGCTTTCTAAAATTATGGACTTAACGCCTGATGTGGTGGCTTATTTATTAAAAACTGTTAAAAAGGAGAATCAAGAATGAAACCTCTAAGACTTCCCGAAACGGACAAAAAACTCTGCGGAGTTTGCGGAGCTTTTGCAAATAGCTTTGGAATAGATGTAACGCTTGTTCGCATAATTTGGGTATGCTCTGCGATATTTTCGCTGGGCACCAGTTTTTTGGCATACCTTGCCTGCTGGCTTATTATACCAAACGAAAATAGCAAAGAAGGCAACGGCGAAAGCAACACACCTGTTTAAAACGGTTTTGCCACAAGCCCAAAATTCATTTGCAACCTGCGCCCGGACACTTTTTTGTCTTCCTTGTTGTAATGTTCTAAAATCCAGCGATGTTCGGCTTCTACCACTATTGCTGCATAGGGAGAAAGCATAAATCTGTGCCCAATGCCTGCGCCGATTTCGTTCCATGTTAAATCCCCTGTTGGCGCATAAGCACCGGCCCGGACATAAGAAAGCGCAATGTATGGATATTCGATACCGAGTGCAGAAACGCCTATTTGCGTGGAAAAATCAAATCTCTTTAGCTCGTTTGATTCGTCTTCGCCCCTTTCTTTAAAGCTATAGGTGCTAACTCCAAGCCTTGCAAAACCAATTCCATCTATCCAAATGCCAACAAAAGGATTCACCCTCACAATGCCTGTGCCGTAGTTATTGCTTTCCAAAAAACCGGAACCGGTTTCCAAAACCGCTCCCAAAATAAAAGGAATAGCAGCACTGCAGTTTATTGCCGCAAAAAACAATAAAAATGCAAAAAACTTATTTGCGAATTTCATTATGTTAATTTAGGAATTTTTTGCTACATTCTTAGGTTATGAATCCTATTGTAAAAATAATTACGTTCGACTTGGAAACAACCGGTTTAGATACAGCTAAAGATGAAATAATTGAAATCGGAGCATATCTTTTTTCAGTAAAAGAATCTAGAGGACGCATGGTTCCCGAAAAACTGGATGAATTCCAATCTTTAGTGAAATCCGTGAAGCCCGTGCCGGAGAGTGCCACAAAAATCAATCATATAACAAATGAAATGCTTGTAGGTGCGCCTTCCTGCGCGGAGGTTTTAAAAAAATTCAAAACTTTTTGCGATAACGCTAATTGCCTCATAGCTCACAACGCTTCTTTTGATACGGGGTTTTTAAACGTAGCTTACGGCAAACATTCCGTTTTAGCTCCGGATAATTTTATTTTAGACAGCATAAAAATAGCGCGCAATGTTGTGCAAATGCCAAATTATCAGTTGGGAACCATAGCAGAGGTTCTCGAAAACAGAAACGAAATTTCGCTTAAGGTTAAAAAGGATTCTGCGCATCGTGCTCTTTACGATTGCGAAATGCTTATGCACGTTTTGGTTGCTCTTTTGCGAAACAGGCTTTCTGCAGAGGAATGGACTGCGAGAGAGTTTTTGCCGACACTAAAGAAGAAAGACATACACGGAGATGCTACATACATAAAGCCTGTGAGGCCAAAAGCCGCCGGGTTGTTTTAGAAAATGAACGTGGAACTAGAACCACTTAGATATTGAAATAACCCAATTAGAAGTGCTGTATCCTGCGTCAAAATTGGATTCAAATGAAATTTCCCAATCATAAAATACAGATGAATTAAACGGAGTTATAAAAGGGCGAAGCCATTCCGCATCGGTTTCTCGAAAAGGGCGGAATCTGAGGCTTGCGCCTAGATTCAGCATAAATTCAACACGCCTCAACAAATTATTTTCCAAAGATTTGGCAAACTGCCAACGCATTCCACTGTGAACCCTCATCCCCTCATAAAGAGTCCATTCTACTCCAGGTTGCACGCCAAAAGATGCAAATTCATAAAAGCTCTGATAAAACTCAAAACCCACCTGCCAAGTGCCAAGTTCGCTATATGCCAACAAATAACGTTGTTCCCACTTGTCCCAGGAACCAGAAATCAATATTGAACTTACTGCCAAAGAAAAACTGCCTCCCAGAACATAGTCTCTCCAAAATCGATTTGCATCTTCATCTTCGACAGCAAGACTTTTGAATGTTCCTCCAAGTCCAATGTCCCAGCCTTTTATAGACAACACATTTGAAAGTCGCCCGCCACCGGCTACAAGGAACAAATCTCTATCGTAACCACGTTCAGCAAGATAAGCGTGCCTTGGATCGTAAGACCAGCGGGTTTGGTTCGGTTCGGTTCTCCATCTTGTGTTTGCTGAAATAATTTGCAATCCGGGAACGGAAAGCGACAAATGCGATAAATCCGAGTCTTGAAAACCGAATGTGAGCCTCCCTTCCTGTAATGCTCCCAAATTCGAAGCATAAGACGGGTGCGTGGCATTTGGCAAATAGGAAGTCCAAAGAGATGGAGAAATAGGCGTGCCAATACGTTCAATCGCGCACACAAAAGAAACTGCAAACAATATAATAAGTAGAGAAAATCTCATAAGGTTTTCCCTCCCGCATGTTTAATGCCGTCAAAATGGAAGTTAAGCCTAAGGCTCCACTTTCCTTGCGTATTTTGACCATCCTTTTCACTTTTCCTGTTGCCGGAGTCATCGTAGTTATAATAGGTTGCAGGGTCTTTGCGGAATGCACCGGAAAGAGTTAAGTTTTTCCCTAAATCAAGCTCGGAACCAAAAGCTAAAAAAGATTCCTCGGTTTTACCTACCAAATCTATTGAACTAGCCCATCCTGCCTCTGCCGTGAATGCAAACGGCAGAGGATTTCCACCAAAATCTGCGCCACGCAATTTACCACCAATCAATCCGTAGCCACGTTCGAGCGTGGTTGTTGCCGCAAGCGTAAATTCCGGTTGCAAAATCGGAGTTTTAATCAGTTGCGTAGTAACGCCGAAATACCCGCCATAAGCATAAACATAACCTGCTGAAGTTCCCACACGAACCCATTTTCCGCTGTTATCCGAAACATTCCATTTCAAAGCAGGAACAATAGGTAATAAACCTTCTGCCACCTTATGCGATTTATAGCCGTTATCTCCCACAAACATATATGCGGAAGAAAAAGATATTTCCAGTTTTTCACCAAAAAAAGAAGACCGAAACGCCAAATATTTCGGATACAACCGTACATTCTGCAAAGCCACAAACTCTCCGCCGGTAAAACCAGAATATTTCCAATCGTCGGCAACAAAAGCATCCGGAACAAAAGTATAACCACTCGGACCATAGTATGTTAGATGTGCGCAAATGCCTTGCGAAAAAAACAGGAACAACAAAAGCAGAAGCAATTTAATTTTCATTTTTGCCCCGCCAAATAAATAGGAATTGCTATTAGCGCAGCACCCAATGCACCCCACCAGGAAAAGGAAGAATTCTGAGCAAATTCCTGTAGCGATATTTCTTCAGTCTTATCTGCGTGAATGTTAACTTTTAATTTTTTTTCATTAAACCAATTACGCAAAATAATTTCGTGTTCTCCTTCCGGCGTCTCCAAACTCATTCCGCTTGCTTTGCCTTTATATTCGTTGTTAATAAAAACATCTGTTGGAATTTCACCGGCTTTTACAAAGGAAATTCGCCCCGGCTTTAGCACAAGTTCTGTTTCCAAGCGATATTCTTCATCGGGTTTTATTATAATGGAATATTTTTTATCGTAATATCTTGGTTTGGAAACTGTTAATTCATACATGCCAACATTTAAAAGATGCTTGTGAAATGGAGCTTCCAAAGACAAATTGCTTTCTCCTGCTATGTTAATAGAAATATCATGCTGCGAAGATACCACCGTTAACTTTCCTGTTTGGCGGTTCATATTCGCATTTATCTCCGTCTTTGCGCCCGACAAAATTCTCACACCGTCTTTGTGCTCGGAATATCCATCTAAGCGCAAAGTCACAGGGAGTGTGCCCGGGTTTATGTTTTCCAAAAGAAGGGGCGTTAACCCCATAAAATCTTCGTTCATAAAAACTTGAGCATTTGAAGGAGTGCTCTGCACAAATAACGAGCCGGAAACTACTTCCATTTTTGCCTTTAATTCGGAAAGTTGGCCGGAATGAACCGCTATTGCTCTTTTGAATGGCTTAAAATTTTCAGCTTTAAGTTCTATATTATAATTTCCCTGCGCTATTGATAGCAAACTGTACGGAGTTTTTCCCATATCTTGCCCGTTTATAAAAACAATTGCCTCCGAAGGTTCGCTTTCAATGCGAATGCTTCCCGGCAAACTTTGTAGAGTTACTTGAACATTCTGCACGGTTCTCGGAGCCACTTGTATTTCCTGTTCTGACCTCTGATAGCCTCCGGCAAGCACTCTCAGAGAGTATTTTCCTTCCAGCAAATTGTTCAGGCGAAGCGGTTTGGAAAGACTTGATTTCCCAACAAACTGCTCATTTAAATATACCTCGCCTTCTGTAGGCAGGGTGGTTATTTGTAAATCTCCCATCCACTGCCGCAGGTATTTGTCTTCTATTGTTTTGGACAGTTTGGAAACCTCAGCTCTGAGTTCTGCATGCGAGCGCACCTGTGCATATTCGGCAACAACAACATCTCCGGTTGCCGCAGAGACAAGCTTTGCATCAATTTGAATAAGCGAACCTGTTACCGAGACTGAGCCTGTAAGCAAAGCCCCGGCTTTTTGCGGATTATTTTGTTCAAGCACAATGAAATTTGTTTCGTTTCGCAAATGAGTGCCAAACATCGCAGCTATAACCTTTCCATAACTTTGCCCCACCGACTCTTGATTATTGTCTGTAAAAGGCAAAACCGAAATTGTTGGAGTTCTTTCTGCAGCAAATGAAAAAATGCAAAAAAACGCCAAAACAATAAGAATTCTACGAAAAATAAACTCCATTGAGAAAATTTAGTAAAATATAAAAGCCTTAACTAAATCTTAACACTTCCTTAACAAAAATTCAACGCTGATTTTCAATATTACTTTCGGAGGTTAAAATGAACAAGTTTATCAAAAAAACTTTTATAAATCGCGAATATTCGTGGCTTCAATTCAACGAACGTGTGCTGGAAGAAGCTTATTCCCAAAATAATCCTCT
>JGI24694J35173_10000652_pt1 | contig 33202 bp, 38 predicted proteins | sample TergutCo191P1_FD_35173 | JGI IMG/M metagenome (IMG submission 35173) | reverse complement strand
CGAAAATCTGCAAATCGCCTTCCAAAATTACACATTTACCACGGTTTACCAAAGCACGGTATGGCTTGCGTCATCCATGCAAGAAACATCCGCCACCGCAATTTACACCAACGAAAACCTCGAAAACACAATAACGGTAAACGATACATTGGCGTGGCGATTATTTGGCACAGCGGAAAACATCGAAGGGCTAACTGTACACATAGGCGAAGTTCAGTACATCGTCACCGCCGTACGCAGCGATGGCGGCGACTACACAGCATGGCTGCCCCGCGAGGATAACATGCCAATCTCCGCAATCTACCTGCACCCCTACCCGCCCGACCCGCTGGCGCAGGCCACAGCCAACACAATGCTGGAGCACATAGGCCGCAACCCCGAAAACTACGCCATCATAGACATAAGCCGCTTTGTAGAAAGCATTAACATCCGCAGCCGTATTTTTTTATATGTAATCCTACTGGCAGCCATGATATATTTTCTGCAAATGGCACAGCGTCGCACCCAAAAGCGTCTTCCGATTTTGGGCGCGGTGCTGTGCCTTGCCGCATTTGTGTGGGGCGCGAATGATATTTTGCTATGGCTGCCAAATCTTTCCGCGCTTAACCACTCGCTTTTTAATACGATTATCGGCACGGGTATTTTGCCGCCGGACACTTATCTTTCATCGGGGCTTTTGCGGATTTCGCAGCTTAGCCGCATGAGCAATTACGCGCTTATTGTCGGCGCGGTTGCATTTGTGGGCATAATACCTATACAGAAATATCAACGCTGTTTTGACGAGGAGCAGTAACAGTTCTGTTTACGCTTCCTCTAATGGCATCGCCACGGATTACTACATTAAACTCGCCATCAGCCTCGCCGCCTGCTTGCTCGGAATTGGATATTTCTTGGCCGGTTTCGTTGTCGGTTTCGTCGTATGAATCTTCGGATTCGTTTGATACATAGTTTATGCTGTACATTGCATTGCTCAAATGTTCAAAAGTGCCTAATTCCATTTCCTTGCCCTCGGCTTGCATTTCTTGTCCTTCTTTTATGGCGTCCGGGTTGCCGTCTGTTATTCCTTGTCGCTCACGAACCCTCCCCGCCAGATATCTTTGGTTTGCCGTAGCCTGATTTTGCTTGGCTAACCCAATGTTATTTTGGGCAGTTAACACGCCCATCATTAAGCCTTGACTTATTCCCGGCATATTTTTCCTCCTAATTTAATATTTGATTACATCTGTAGTCATTACATATATCGTCATGGCTGCTTGCTAACTTTAGCTATTAATGATAAAATCGACTACAAATGTTTTCGAATGGGGGAGGTTACATATGAAACACAATATTTCAAGCGCAGAATGGCGCATTATGCAGGTGCTTTGGGAACACAAAAAACCAATGACCTCCGCCGAAATCGTAGAAAACGCAGAAGCTGAAAGCAAGCGAAGCCCAAGGACAATAAAGACGCTTTTGCAAAGGCTTGTATCAAAAGGCTTTGTAGCTTTTACAGTAGACACTACCGACAGCCGCATATACCACTACGCGCCAAAAATCAGCGAGGATGAATGTATCGGGCGAGAAAATCAAGATTTTCTTTCGCTTTACTACAAAGGAAATGTTGGTGGTATGTTAGCCAGATTTATTGGCGACAGCGACTTAACAAGCGAGCAGATAAAAGAGCTTTCTGCGTTATTGGACGCTAAAAAGGAGGGCATGTCGTGATTTGGAGCAGAATAGGACAGGCCAATATTTTACTGTCACTTTTGTTTAGCAGGGTCTTGTTTGCTTCCGTGGTACTTTCAATATTGATAGTGCTTATTATGCTTGCGCGGAAAAATAATCTTGAACCGGCTATTCGCTCATATCTATGGGCATTTTGTATCCCCGCATTATTTATACCGTTTGAGCGAAGTATTGTTATTCTCATGCAAGGCCAAGCTTTGGAATTAAATTTGATTTTATTTGTTTGCATTTGGCTTTTGGGATTTTTCATTTATGTAGTAAAAACGCTTATAGAGCGAGTAAAAACCATACGTCTGATTAAAGCAGGTGCGATAAAAGGCGGCGCGGCATATTTTTATAGATTCCGCTCGCACATTTACACGCCGCCAAATTTTAATGATACCTACACAGCAGAAGAACGTGCGATGTTATTAGCCCATGAGCAACAACATATCAAGCAGCGCGACCCGCTTTTGTTTCTGTTTTTGCAGGGCTTACAATGCGTGTTTTGGTTTAACCCGCTTATACATAGGGCTGTGCGGTATATTCGTCACGACCGTGAGCTTTTGTGCGACGAGCGTGTGATTTCTCGATATCCAAAGCTTGATTACGGCAAGCTTTTAATAAACGAAGCAAGCAAAGCCCTACCTGTTTACGATATAGCAGGAATCTCTTCATCAACCACCGGAATATACGAACGGATTATTGCCCTCACTCGTCCGTTTTCAAAAAACAAAAAAACAACGATTACCGTTGTGATTATTGCAGCATTTTTATTTTTGGCTGGTGCAATCGGCTTTACAAAACCGATGGTTTATCATCCCATGGAAACTATGATTGTCCGCGAAAACGATTTTAGCCGAACCCATATCGAGGGCTTTGAAAAATTTGTTACACATTGCCAAGGCAATATTATCATTAGCGAGGGACTGTATTTGTACGCTGCCGCGAAAGGCTTTGAAACGGACGACAGGCTGGGTTTAGTTGTATTGCAGGTAAGGCGGCCTTCGGTATTTGCCACATCCGTAATATCACGAGGATTTTCGTTTACACTTGGCGACCTTAAAAACGGCGAGATAGTTTTTCCGCACCATTATGTGAGCTATGACTTGCGCAGCTTTTGGGGCGTACTTTACAGAATACTGTAAAAGATAAAATTCTAATATAAAACGTTTTTTACCATTGTTTGAAAAATCCCTACAGAGTATAATGGCGAGGTTGCAATTACTACTTTGGAAGGATTTTTTTAATGACTACTTATGTACCTGAATATATGCGTTCGGCTTTCGCCGCTAATGGTGTGCCTGTTAAGGATTTGATTTTTGCAGTCCATACAGACATGACATTGGATGGCGATTTTTCTGACGTTTATGTGGCTGTTTGCCGCGAGAAATTGCATATTTTATACGGCGTGGAGCGCGTTGTTAAAGTCGAAGACGCAAGGCGGCTCGTAGCGCAGTACGATACTCACGAGGTTGTTACATTTACTCTCGCGGAGCTTGGTGAATTAAAAACAGAAACGCTTTTATCCACCTGTCGGCTTGTGAGTAACCACGACGGCGAGGAGCGTCTTATTTTGCTGTTCACACTCGGCCACCAGAGCTTTATAGACCGTCTTGTGAAAGTCGCAAAAAATATAGCCGCAGGCGAAGAAGACCCCATGCACGAAATCCGCCTCGAAGAATCCCTCTTCTGCGAAAAATGCGGCCACCGCTTCCCCGAGCCGGAACGCGCACTTTGCCCACGCTGCGCGGATAAAATGAGTATCTTTTTCCGATTGCTTGCTTTCTTTAAATACTATAAGGGCAAGGTGGCGGCCTGTGCTTTTACTATGTTTTTGATTACCGCAATGCAGATTCTCGGACCTTATATTGGCACGCGGATGTTTATTGATGATGTGCTTACCTACGACGGACGCTTTTATCAGATGATTGGCATGATTGTACTTGTCATCATCGGCGTACGTGTGCTTGCCACGCTTTTCCAAATGGCTTACCAGGTTGTGCTTGCCAAGACCATGCCTTGGATTATATACGACCTGCAAGTACGTATCTTCGAAGCAATGCAAAGGCTCTCCGTCTCGTTTTACACCTCTAAGCGCACAGGCTCTTTAATGAATAAAGTAAGCCGCGACGCACGTAATATTTACTGGTTTTTTGTAGACGGCCTGCCCTTTATCGTGCTTAATCTCATTTTGTTTATCGGTATTTTTATCGTGATGTTCCGACTGGAGTGGCGGCTTGCACTTATTTGTATCACAATTATACCCTTCGCGGGAGTTATGTTTTACATTCTTATGCACCTTTTTCAGCGGTATCATCATAAGATGTGGGTTGTTTCTTCTCAGATGAATAACATGGTGTCCGACTCCGTTAACGGACAGCGCGTTATTAAAGCATTTGCTCGCGAAGGCGCAGAATCCTCACGGTTTGCGTCATCAAACACCCGCCATGCCGAAGCCTGGATTGGCTCTGCTAACTTGGGCTGGACGGCCTTCCCGCTGATTTATCTTTTCCTTTTCTTCGGACAGGTTGCAGTTACTGCCGTGGGCGCGATGATGGTTATTAATGACGAAATTTCGTTGGGTACTTTTCTTGCATTTAAGGCATACCTCACCATGCTTTACGGCCCGCTGCAATTTATGGCAACCGTAAGCAACTGGTGGGCGCGTTGCGTAGACGCCGCACAGCGCGTCTTCGAGGTCCTCGACGCCAAAGCCGAAGTAGAAGAACCAAAAAATCCCGTTAAAATAGACAGCCTAAAAGGCGACATCTGCGTAAAAGACGTGTGGTTTCAGTACGAGCCTGCGCTACCCATTTTGAAGGGCTTGTCACTGGACGTCGCCGCCGGAAAAAGTCTCGGTATAGTAGGCAAAACAGGCTCGGGCAAGTCCACCCTTGCAAATCTGATTGCGCGACTATACGACCCCAACGAGGGCAAAATAACCATAGACGGCATTAACATAAAAAAACTGCCACTCCAACAGCTAAGGGCTAACATAGGAATTGTATCTCAAGACATCTACCTATTTATAGGAAGCATTGCCGACAACATCCGCTACGCCCGCCCCGACGCCTCCATAGAAGAAGTAATATGGGCAGCAAAAATGGCCTCTGCCCATGATTTTATAACAAAGCTTCCCGACGCCTACGAAACCCGGGTGGGCGCAGGAGGCCAAGACCTCTCCGGCGGCGAAAAGCAACGCGTATCCATAGCCCGCACAATAATCCAAAACCCAAAAATCCTAATCCTTGACGAAGCCACAGCAGCCATGGACACAGAAACAGAAGGCAAAATCCAAAACGCCCTAAACAAACTGCAAGCCGACCGTACAACAATATCCATAGCCCACCGCATGTCCACCCTAAAAGACGTAGACAGCCTCGCCGTAATCCGAAAAGGAAAAATAATAGAAACAGGCACACACGAAGAACTCATGAAGAAAAAAGGCGCGTATCATAAGCTGTATATGATTCAGCTTGAGGGGTTGAAGGTAATATCTATGGATTAAGACCTTGGGGCTTTGCCCCAATACCCCACAAGCCTTTGAAAAGGCTTGACCACGAGCGCAACAAACGAAGCGCGTGCGCTACCAAACTTTGACAGGGGGATTATATTTATGACACGACGGGATAAGATTGAGTGTGCTAAGGCCACCATGGCGAAAGACCGTGGTTGCCTTGTGGAATCGTTTTCGCAGGACAAGAATTTATTTTTTGAGACGGATAAACAATTTTTTGACATTGTATCGTTTGGGAGTAATGCGGTGATTCATGCTGATAGGCAGATTTTGGGGTGGTGTGAGGAGAATTTCGCAAACACTGCTCCTGAGCGGATTATGGACGACCCTAATATTTTTGTCATCGAGAGCAAGCTCCGCGAGTATGGGCAAAAATTAAGTGGCGAGCATATACGATTTCTTCGTTTAAATGAGGATGTGCGTATCGACCCACCAACAGGGTTTGCATTCAGAATTTGTGAAAAAGACTGCATACACGAGTTGTATGGTGACAAACGATTTGCCCATGCATTTAATTATAAAAATGATGTCATCGCAATCACTGCTTCTGTTGACGGTAAAATATGCTCCATTGCCGCTGCGGATGACAACATCCCCGGCTTTTGGCAAATCGGTATAGATACTTTGCCCGAATACAGAGGAAAAGGACTCGCGGCGTACTTGGTAAACAAAATAGCCCGCGAAATCGAAAATCGCGGCATAATACCATTCTATAATACGTGGGGCGCAAATATCGCTTCCCAGCGGGTAGCGGCGGCGGCAGGGTTTTCCCCTGTGTGGGTCGGATTTTTTTCTAAGAAGGAGGATAACCCGTGGAAATTTTAATCAGGGCATTGGAAGAAAAGGACTACCCCGCGATAATATCTATAACGCACAACGCGCTTAAATTCACCCGATTAACGGATGAAAACACTGCCGCGCATTATTCCCGAATTAAGGACGACGACAGGTACAAAACCTTTGTTGCGGTGATGGGTGGAGAAACGGTCGGGTTTATTTCCTCGGTATGGTCGCATTCGGTCGGGCGCGAGGTTGGGTTTATGCATATCACGGCGATTGCGGTAGACGAACGTGTGCAAGGTCATGGAATCGGCACAAAGCTTTTAAATCACATGGAAGACTACGCAACATCCATCGGAATAGATTCCATCCTGTTAACCAGTGGACTTGAACGCACCGAGGCGCATAAATTCTACGTAAAAAACGGGTACGAAAACCGCGCTTTGAGCTTTACAAAATCGCTGTAAAAAGGACGGTATCAAATGAATATTTCTGTACGAAGCATAAAATCCGAGGACATCGCCATCCTCGCAGAAGAATTTGGCGTAAAGCAGGGCTGGACGGATAAAAATATCGCGCAGTATACGCAGTATTTTAATGAGCATAACGAGGGGGTGCGGCATGTTTTTGTCGCGCTTTGGGGTGATGAGGTCGCGGGTTATGTCACGCTTTTGCCTCGCTCCACGGAAGGCGCGTTTGCCGGTAAAAATATTCCTATCGTATGTGATTTTAATGTGCTGGCTAAATTTCAGCGGCGCGGCGTTGGCACAGCGTTGATGGACGAAGTCGAAAAGCTCGCTAAGCAAACATCCGATATAATCGGCCTCGGCGTGGGGCTGTACACAAACTACGGCACGGCTCAGCGGATGTATGTGAAACGTGGATATATCCCCGACGGGAGCGGCGTTTGGTACAAGGATAAAAATTTGCCGCCATACGAGCCTTGTTTAAACGACGACGATTTGATTTTGTATATGAGTAAACAATTATAAATGGCGCGGAAAGCGAAGCGCACGCGACTAAGGAGCGAAAAAAAATGAACACCATGGACTTAGGGATTTTAGAGATAAAAGAAGCGGAATTTTACAACGGCTCGGGCGGTTTTGCGGGGTTAAAATACAAGGGCGAAGACCACGCACATGTAATCCTGCGCCGTATTATGCCGCTACAGCACCCATTCGAATATATTTCCGTAGCCGACCATGACAACAAGGAAATCGGCATTTTGAAAAACGTAGACGACCTTCCCGCTTCCCAGAAGGAAATCGTAAAAAACGAACTGGACAACCGCTACTACTCCCCCGAGGTACTGGATGTAGTCTCCGTTCAGGATAAACTCGGCTATGTATACATGGAGCTTAGGCTGAAAAATAAAAAGGGCGTGGAGTACAAGAAAAGCTGCGCAATAAAAGACGTGAGCCGAAATATCAGAATGCTCTCCGATACGAGCGTGATAATCTTCGACGTGGACGGCAACCGCTATATCGTAGAGGATGTTAAGCGATTGAGCCGACAAAGCTTGCGTAAACTGGACGCTTATTTGTTTTAAGTTTGATACGGAGGTGTTGGATATGGAAAATCTAAATTCGATAAACAAAGACGCGTGGAATGCTTATCAATCTGATTATATGAAATTTCATTTGATGGAGCGGCCTGATTTTTTTGAGTTTTATATCAACGGCGGTGTGGATTTGGATGAGTTTCTGCCTGCAATGCTTGGTGATGTAAAGGGGCTGAAATTACTGGACACTTGTTGTGCTTGCGATGCAAAACAGGCATTTTCTTGGCACAATCTTGGTGCTGTTGTTACTGCTTGTGACATATCGGATAAGGCGATTGAAATTGCTTCGCAAAACGCCGCAAAAATGAAATTTGATATGGAATTTGTAGTTGCAGATATGCAAACGCTTAGGCCTGTCGGAGACAACTTGTATGATGTGGTTTTTGCGACATATCCTGTTTGGGTGCAGGATATTGCGCAAGCTTGTAGGACATGGCATAGGGTGTTAAAACCGGGCGGGCGGTTGTTGTGGCATACGTCCCATCCGATTGTTGACTGTATTGAGGAGCGCGAAAATGGATTATTTATCGTGCAAGATTACAATGTACCGGCCGCAATAATGTACGATAAATTTGACGGAACGCCAATGGCAGAAAGGCAGGCAGGCGGATGGTCTGTTGATTTGCCTGTAGCGGAACATTTTTGGCGTGTATCGGATTTGATAAATGCTGTGTGTGACGCAGGGTTTACGGTGCGTAAAGTTAATGAATCCTATGAGGAACGAAATGCCCATAAGCATACCGGCCGTGAAGTCATCTCAAGTGAGCCGGAAATGCTAAAAATGCCGGGTGAGTTTACTATTCTTGCTGTGAAGGGCGACTAGGGGACGATGGATAAAAAATTGGAAAATTTATTAAACATTTTTGGCCTGCATGTTAATATTCTTGTTCGGGATTCTGCGATAGTTGGGTTAATTGATTTTTCTTCGGCGCATAGCGGCTCTGCCGATTTGGATTTTACATCACTTCCTGCGGCTAAACAAAGCTTTTTGGACGGCTATAAAACCGTTCGGGATTTGCCCGATATAGACAGGTCGTTAGAATTTTATGATTTTTTCACCGCCTTCACAAGAATCGGTTGGTGTGTTAAGCGGGGCAAAACGGACGAAGATTTTTTTCGTGAGTTCCTCGTACAACTGGACTATATTACAAATAATTTTAAAGGAGACTAACACTATGGAAGATTACACAATAAAAAATGCAAACGCCATCAGCAAATGGGCAGAAGAAGGCTGGGCATGGGGTGTCCCTGCCACCAAAGAAGAATGCGAGAAGGCACGAAACGGCCAGTGGCGTGTGCTGCTAACCCCGGACACAGCCGTGCCTCACGAATGGTTTCCGCCGCTCGGGGGCGCGAAATTGCTTGGGCTTGCAAGCGGCGGCGGGCAGCAAATGCCTATTTTTTCGATACTTGGTGCGGACTGTACTGTGATGGATTTATCCGATAAGCAACTGGATAGTGAGCGCGTGGTTGCAGAGCGCGAGGGGTATTCCATTGACATTGTAAAAGCGGACATGACAAAGCGGTTTCCGTTTGAGGATGAAAGCTTTGACATAATTTTTCACCCGATATCCAATGTGTATATAGAAGACGTACATCACGTATGGCGCGAATGCTATCGGGTTTTGAAGCCCGGAGGGGTGCTGTTGTCGGGGTTGGATAACGGTTTAATTTTTGCATTTGACGACTACAGTAACCCACTGACAGTGTCTGAAAAACTACCTTATAACCCACTAAAAAACCCTGAACAAATGGCAAGGCTCATTGCGGAGGGCGAAGACAGCGTGATGTTTAGCCATGGCTTTAACGACCAAATTGGCGGGCAATTAAAGGCAGGGTTTGTAATCACGGCTGCGTATGAGGATACAGACAGCACACCATATGACGGCAATGCCCCCGATTTAATCAGTAAGTCATTAAAAGATGTCGGTATACCCACTTGTTGGGCTACCCGTGCGGTTAAATGACATGCTGACCTTCAAACAAGTTGATACGTCGTACTTCCCTCAGTATGACACCATTCCTATGCGGCTTACGGTGAAAAGCTACTATAGGATTGAAAAAATCGACCGTGGGTTGGGTGGGTTTATGCTTGTGGAGACCCCTACCCCGCCTTATGTGAAGGATTTTTGTACGGGCGAAGATGTTTCGGTTGCGCGGTGGGGGCGTTTTACGCTGGAGAATTGGGCGTTTTTTATGGCGTTTGATGAGGAGCTTGCGGTGGGCGCGGCTACGGTGGCTTCTCGGTGCAAAAAGGCAAATATGCTCGCGGGTAGGGACGACCTTGCCGTGCTTTGGGATTTGCGTGTGGCCGAATCACACCAAAAACAGGGCGTAGGACAAAAATTATTTGATATGGCGGTGGAATGGGCGCGGGAGCAGCGTCTCGTTCAACTGAAAATCGAGTGCCAGGCAAACAATGTACCCGCGATAAAATTCTACCATAAGCAGGGGGCGGAATTGGCCGCAATAAACGAGTACGCAGGCTACAATGATTACGCCGATTATAATGCCCCCGAATACAGCCACGAGGCGCAGTTTATCTGGTTTTTGGAACTATAAAAAGCGTTACTTTTCCGCTTTGAGCATTTTCATCACGACAAGAAAAGTAACGCAAAATCAAACGCCGAGGTGGAGCATGTATACCAAGGAAAATTCAAAAATAGAAGACCAATACTGCTGCAACCCAAGACGGTTTTCGGCGGTTTGTGTCATATGCGGCGACGCTTTTAAGACAGGCAACCGCTTGGCAAAATACTGTTCGCAACGCTGTGCAAATGACGCGAATATGGCACAACACCGCGCACGCATTGCAAAAAAACGTAACGCCGTACAAACATGTACCGTATGCGGTGCTTCGATAGAGCAGGGCGGCGGCAAAATTAAGATTTATTGTTCAAGCTCCTGCAAGCAGAAGGCGTACAGAAAGCGGGCTAAGAAATGAGCCTTTTTACACAAGACATAAAAAATTGGGACGACTGGTTTCATGTTTTTCAGTCCGTTTCGGCGTTTACGCCTCTTGTGGAGTTTATCCTTAGTCGGCATGGGTTGGAGATTTCTCCCTTGGAAAAACTCGCGCCCGGTACTAATGCCGTGTTTAGGGTCGGCGAGTATGTTGTTAAGATATTTTCGCCGCAGGGATTGTGTAATGATTACGGAACTACTATTGAAGTGGAAATGTTTGGTATGCGGCTGGCGGAAGAGGTTGGCGTTCCTGCGCCGCGGCTGATTGCCGACGGCGAGGTGGACGATAAATATTTTTTTAGATATATGGTGATGGATTATATCCACGGGAAAATGCTTTGTGACGTGGCGAAGAATTTAAGCTACGACGACAAGGTGAAAATCGGGCAGAATATGCGAAAAATCACCGACGCGCTTAATCAGCCATGCGAAAACTTTTCGCCGTTTGATGTGAAGGAGTACGCGCTGGCAAGTGAAGATTGGCGCGAGGAGGAGAATTTCCCGGAGGCTTTTCTGGCGGAGCGGCTTGCCTATCTTGATGATTTTCATATCGCGGAAAACGAAAAGGTGTACTGCCATGGGGATTTTCATGCGGAAAATGTGCTTGTGGATGACGGGCTAAATGTGTATGTCGTGGACTTTGCAGACGCAATGCACGCGCCTGTGGGGTATGAGCAGGTGTATGTCGTGAGCGCGCTGTTTTGTTTTGAACGGCCGTATATGGAGGGCTATTTTGGCGAATACGACGTGGACGAAATCGTGGACTTATGTATGACGTGGCTCCCCGTCCACGCGTGGGGTCATGGCACAACGGCGGAAAATCTAAAACCCGCGTCGGAGATTACTTCATTTGAAATAATGCGTAAACGGCTACGAGAATTAGTCGAAAAGGAAAAGGGTGCGACGAGATGATAAAAAAATTTCAGCCCAAGGATTTGCAGGCGTGTTGTGATTTGTATATCAAGACATTCAATGCGCCGCCATGGAATGATACTTGGACACAGGACGCCGCGTTCCGCTGCCTTAGCGATTTGTCCGAGCGTAAGCGGTTTCTTGGCTACACGCTATGGGAGGGCGGCGAGCTTGTTGGTGCGGTATTCGCGTATACAAAGACATTTTATAAGGGCGACGAAATTTATATTGACGAGTTGTTTATTTCTCCCGACCATCAGCGAAAGGGCTACGGGCTTGCACTCATGGGTGAGATTGAAAAATATGCCCGCGAGAATTCTCTTACATGCATTACGCTTTTGACAGCCGTACATCACCCTGCCTACGACTTTTACGAAAAACAGGGCTACGAGGCTTCTAAAAATATGACTTTTATGTACAAGGTGGTGAGCGCGAATGCTTGAAATCGGCAAGGCAACCCACCACGACGCCGAAGCGTTAATGCATTTATACCACAGCCACCTAACCAACCACCCGCCAAAAGAGCCGCAAAACATAGCCATATGGCGCGACAAGATAGCAAGGTTTGAATACAACCCCATGTACTACCTACTGGTAGGCAAACTCGACGGCTGGGTAGTGTCATCGGTAACGCTGGTAATAATCGAAAACCTAACAAGAAACAACCGCCCCTACGCCATCATAGAAAATGTAGTAACCCACGCCGACTACCGAGGAAAAGGCTACGCCTCCGCAATGATGAGACAGGCAACCAAAATCGCAGAGAAGATGGACTGCTACAAAATAATGCTGCTAACAAGCTCAAAAGAGGAAAGCACACTGGGCTTTTACGAAAACTGCGGGTTTAACAGAACAGACAAAACAGGATATGTAAAGTGGTCGGTAAAGTAACGCAAATTTGATATACAGCAGGCAATAAAAGACAGGCTATATTAAGAGGTTAAATGCGCGTTAATCCATGCAAGGATTTCGTCGTAACCCAAACTGCCGTCTGCTATGCCAAAACCCAGTTCAATGAGTTCTTGTTGGGTGTATGATATGCCAATATTATGCATACGCAAAATGGTTAGCATAGACAAAACAGCCGTGCGTTTATTGCCATCAACAAGTGCGTGGTTTTTATTAATGGCATATGCCATACGTGCCGCCTTTTCTATAACGGTGGGATACAATTCTTGCCCATTAAATGACTGATAGCACCCAAGCACCGCCGATTCAAGCAAACCAAAATCACGAATCCCGGGGTCGCCCCCTGATGTGGCAATCAATTTTTTATGCATTACTATAACTCGTTCTATTGTTAATTTGTTCATTTTGCAAGCTCCAAAAATGCTTCCATGTTTTCATCAATTAGAGTGTCAACAATAGATTCAAACATTTCGCTTCTGTCTGCTTCTTGCCTTTTCGCATACTCGTCAAAGTCAAGGACGGTATACCTCGGCTTATTATTTTTCATAATAATTGCCGACCCTTTTTCATCTACCAAACGTGCTACCTTTGAAAAATTTTGATTAGCTTCTGTCATCGGAACCATGGTACTTGTATCAATAATCATAAAATCACCTCATATGCAAGATAACTAAAATATAGGATATTGTCAACCTAGAAAGAGAGCATTCACATGAAACAATTCACATTAGAATACGACCTAAGCCTAGACATGAATCCAGTCTCCGGCGTACTAATTTTCTCCGAGGACGGCACAATCCGCGCCGAAGAAAACGGCGAAGTCAAATTCTCCTTCCCGGCCAAGGACATCACCGAAGCCAAAGTACAAGCAGGAGTAGGCTGCGGCCTAATCTTCGCCTCCTATAATCACCCCCCAAAAAAACGGGGTGAAGGGGACGCGTCCCCTTCCGGGGGAGTTGGGGGCTGCGCCCCCAAGGTCTTATCACGCTTTAGCATGTCCGGCCTAAAACAAGCGGGCGAATTCTGCAAAATTGTTAATTTTTATATCAATGAGGGAGTTGCGGCTTTTCCGGATGAGGCAGAGAAGGCTGTCTGTGAAAAGTGCGGACGGCCTATGATAGACGAAATTAGCGTTTGTATTTTTTGCTATAGTAAGTTTAGCGTTATTAAAAGGGCGTTAGGGTTTTTGAGACCCTATGCTAAAACGATTGTTGCGTCGAGGGTGCTGGATATGTTTTCGCTTATTGCGTTTCTTGCGCCGCCTATTATTTTGCAGCAGTTGATTGATAGGCATTTGCAGCCCTATGGTGGGATTCCGTTTGGGACATGGGGGCAGATTTTGGTTTTTGCCGGGGTTATGCTGTTTTCTCGGGTGTTTTGTGAGGCGATTACGATTTTTGCGGCGCGGCTTTATAACAGGACTACGATTTCTGTGTTTGCGGATATGCGGGCGGCGGCTTATGAGAAGCTGCAAAGCCACTCGATGACACTGTTTGCCAAACGGACGCCGGGGGATTTGATTAGGCGGATTATGGATGATACGGATGTCGTAGGCGAGTTTTTAAACGACCTTTCGCGCTGGGTGCTTGAGATGTTGACGATTTTTACGATTGCCGCTGTGATTTTGTTTTTTGCGGAGTGGCGGTTGGCGTTGTTGATTATCGTGCCTGTGCCGATTGTGGCGTTTGTGCTTTGGGCGTTTCAAAAGATTTTGTATGCAAGGTTTGAGCGACAGTGGCGCAGAAGCTCACGGGTTAGTTCTATTTTGCACGATATTATAAGGGGAATCCGCACGGTAAAATCGTTTGGTAACGAGAAGCGGGAAATCGAAAAGTATGCAAAAGCAAACCGCGACTTGGCTACTATTCGCACAGACAATGAGGTGCTTTGGGGGACTATGTTTCCTTCTATGGGCTTTTTGATTGGGATTGGTGAGTTTTTGATACTTTTTGTTGGCGGGTGGATGGTAATTAACGGGCATATTACGATTGGCGTTATGGTGCTTTTTAATATGTATCTGTGGGCAATTTACGAGCCGCTGAGATGGCTGGTTAATGTACCGCGCTGGCTTTCGGAGGCGACCACAAGCATGGTAAAGGTTTTTGAGCTTTTGGACGACGAAAGCGAAATTAAAGAAACAAAAAATCCCAAAAACGTACCCATCACAGGCAAAGTCGCTTACGAAAACGTACACTTTGGCTACAAATCCTATGAGCCTGTTTTAAAGGGCATAAATTTGGAAATCCAATCGGGCGAAATGATTGGGATTGTGGGCAAATCGGGAGTTGGAAAATCTACGCTGATTAACCTTGCCATGCGTCTGTACGACCCCAATAACGGGCGGATTGCGATAAACGAAACTAACATCCGCGACATGTCGCCCGACCATCTTCACGAAAACACGGGTGTTGTTTTCCAGGATAGCTTTCTGTTTGCGGGGACTTTCTTCGAAAATATCGCCTACGGAAAACACGGCGCGACACTGGAAGAAGTAATCGCAGCGGCACAAACCGCCAATGCGCACGATTTCATAACGCAAAGCCCCGACGGCTACAGCACGCTAATCGGTGAAGGCGGACAATCCCTTTCCGGCGGCGAACGCCAAAGGCTTTCCATCGCTCGCGCAATAATAAAAAACCCCGACCTGCTAATCATGGACGAGGCAACATCGTCGCTGGACGTGGAAACAGAAGCGACAATACAAGAAAGCCTAAGCCGCATTACCGAAGGCCGCACGACAATCGCAATAGCACACCGTCTTTCCACGCTGCGCAACGCCGACCGCCTGGTGGTACTCGACGAAGGCGGCGTAGCCGAGGCAGGCACACATGCCGAGCTTTTGAAGAAAAAAGGAATCTACTTCGACTTGGTAATGGCGCAAAGGAAAAGCAGCCGTGATGAGGAAAAAGCGACGGCTTAGGCCAACGCCGCTTCCAGTTTATCCAAATCATTAAGCGGAAACATCCGCAAAAGCTCCTTGTACTGGTGCTGGGTTAGCTCAGCATCTACATAGATTTGAATTTTTTTATCCGTGCTTGCCTTTTTAAATTCGCATTTTAAGCGTTCGAACGCTGTGATTTCCATTTGGAAAACCCCTTCCATAGTTCGTAAACTGCCATACAAAGCAGGAAAATCGCAAAGCCTTTGCGTAGGTAGTTTGCATCGATATTTACCGCGATGATTGCGCCCGCCACCGCACCGGGCAATGCCCATAGAATTAGTGGCAGCAGGCCTTTTTTTTCGATATTATTATTTTTTTTGTGAACAAAAAGCGCGATTATCGCCGTGGGGATAAAGTATAAAAGGTTGATATTCTGCGCCTTCTGCTGGCCGATGTCCATAAAAAGCGTAAGCGCGGGTATAAGAATCGCACCGCCGCCGATTCCCATACCGCTGACAATCCCCGACAACAGCCCCACAAGTACATACCAGAAGATACTCATGCAAATAACATCCTAATTGCGCCCGCAGCGAGGAATAGGCCAAACAAAATATTTAACCACCAAGCCGCAAGCTTATTTAAAATATGCGCTCCGATAAGACCGCCCGTGACGCCGCCAAGGGACACAAAAAGCACGACCTTCCACTCCACGTCCACGCCCCAAATGTATATCGCGGCACTTATAATGGACAGCGGCAAAATAACCGCAAGCGTGGTGGCATGGGATTTTTTAGTCTCCATGCTCATAAATTTTTGCAAGGCCGGCACAAGGATACTTCCGCCCCCCGCGCCGAAAAGCCCGTTTGCAAAGCCTACGATAAGGCCTATGGGGATGATTTTTAGATTTTTCATGGGTTTAGTTTGCGCAGGAAAAAATTAATTATGTATTGGGTTTTGTGTCGCAATGTGTTGCATGTTGGTATTTTTTAGGTATGATGTAGGGGTAGTAAATCAAGGAGTGGAGTGGGAAGGGTTGGTAAAATGTATGGCAATATAAGTTTTTACGATGATATTAAAATAAAGGCTGAGCAATTAGCACCGGAAAAGCGATGGTTCTTTTCTTGGCTTTGCGCCGTTAGGGCATTGCCTTTTTTAAATGTAAAGAGATATTTTAAATGTTGGAAAAAAAGTGAAATCAAGCAACATTTACAATCAATCTTTTATGTCTGCGATAGTTCAAATCCTCATGTCTTGAGTGAAGCCTCCTTCATTGCCTATAATAATTACGTTTCCACCAAAACCGACGCCATCGCCGCCGCCGACGCCGCATACGCCGCCGCCGCTTATGCCGCCGACGCCGCCGCTTATGCTTACGACGCATACGCCGACGCCGCTTATGCCGCCAACACATATGCTTACGCTACCGCCGCATACGCTTACGCCGCATACGCCTCTGCCTACTCTGCTGCCAGAGCTGCTTATGCCGCCTACGAAAATAACAGCCAAAAGCATTATCCCGAAAATTTTTTTCAGAAGTTCATAGATATAATTTCTGATGACATCGAAATGATTAGAACCGATAATTATAACAGTTTTAATAACGATACATCTATTTATGGAACGTTGTTTGATAATTTCAAAAATGATTTGTATGCCATAGGGTGCGGATATTGGGCTGATGTTTATGATGATTTATTTATTAATAGTTTTAAACAAGATGATAATGCGATAAAGGCTCTTAATGATAGGCTTAAAATCCCTGACGCAGTACGCAATGAAGGTGCTACGGCTGTCGCCAGCTATATGCAAAACCTCGAGAGACAAGGGTCTACCAGTGTAATGCGAGAGACACGAATAATTGTTCTTGGCTCGGCTGGTGCAGGTAAGACAACTTTAACAAGACGTCTAAATGACGACGATAGTTTTCCTGCCCCGGGAGACTCCACGCATGGTGTAGATACCCAAAGCGTATTAAACCTCAATGGGATAAAATCCCGTGTTTGGGATTTTGGCGGACAGGTGATATACCATTCTTCGCATAGATGTTTTTTAACTGAAAACTGCATATACATCCTCGTAGTAAACGCCAGGACAGAAGAAAATCGCGACATTACTCGCATTAACTACTGGCTGGATACGATAAGAGTATACTCGGATAATAAAGCAAAAGTATTTATGGTGATAAATGAAGCTGATGACCGTAGACAAAATGAAGAAGATTACAACTCTTTTAAAAACGGAGAGTTTGGAAATCTTATTTATGATATTTTTAGCTTTAATATAGGCAACGACATAGAAAGTGTAAATAATTTCAAATCGGCACTTGCAAACTATATCGAGGCTACAGGCCACCAAGTATTTGGCATAAACGACAGCGGTGCGATGAAAGAAATAAAAGCTCTTTTTGACCAAAATAAGCAAATCGTGAATTCGGATAAAATCAAAAATATTTTATTAGACAGTAACATCGAAGAAAGTGACCATGACCGAGTAACGAAACTATTCAATACGCTGGGCGTAGCACTAAGCTATGACTTTATGGGCGATTATGTATTAGACCCCTGCTGGATTAGTCGTGGGGTTTATATGGTTATTGATTATTTACAAAAAAACAAAACTACATTTATTAATTACAATGACCTTGATATTGTTTTTGCAAATGAGCGTTCTGCATATCCTACGGATTCTTACGAGCATATTTTTAATTTGATGGATTACTACAATATTGGCTTCAGAAACCCCGGCGGTATTCGTGGATTAATAATACCATGTGCCGCTTCGCAGCTAAAACCTCCGGGCATAAACATTAATCCGGAGCCGGATAATATTATTACAAGAGTAGAGCGAGACGACCTCTTGGAGTTCCCTGCCGACTTCTTTTACAAATTTATATGTAATAACCAATCCGACATAAAACGTAACGGCGAGTTGTGGTCTATGTGGCAGACGGGGATGGTTTTGGGCGGAAGCAACGCAAGCGCATTGGTAGAGCTTAAAGAGAACAGACGGATAGAAATTACCATTTGGGGAGAAAAAAAGGTAGAATATCAAAAAAATCTAGAAGCCCTCATAAATGACTTATTAATACAATATAACTTTACCTCACAAGCAGAAGAACGAAACAGAGGGGGTAAAATCACAAGGTTTATAATCCTGATGGTTGAGGCGGCATCTAAAGGAGCAGCCAAAGGATTTGCAGAAATGATTGGAAAAAATTTCATGTAGGTTGTCAAGGGGACAGTTCTCCAGACAACAATTCAGCGATTATGCGGCATTGACAGCTTTTATCCAAAACATCTACGTCTAATTTCCCCGCTTCGGCGTCGGCGATAGACCGTCGCAGTACACGTATATTGCTGTTGCTGTAAAATGGGTCGGTTTCGCCTACTAGGGTGTGCCTTATTACAAATCTTTAAACATAATTTTATTGTCAAATGATTTTATCGAAGCGAGGCGGTGAGCAATCGCGATTACCGTTTTGCCTTGGAGTAGCTGCATTACGTTTTTCATAACGGATTCTTCTGTTTGGTTGTCCATGGCGGAGGTGGCTTCGTCGAGTATGATTATTTTGGCGTCGGAAAACCATAGACGGGCTAGGGCAAGCTGTTGACGTTCTCCGCCGGATAGGCTTACGCCTCTTTCTCCCATGGGGGAGGCCAGGCCTTTTTCCAGCTTGGAGTATAGGCCGCCGAGGCCTGCTTTTTCCAACGCGGCCAGCAAGGCCGTGTCGTCCACTGTCTCGTCAAAGACCAAGTTTTCTCGTAGTGTGCCGTCAAAAATAGCCGGCTCTTGTGGGAGGTAGGCGATGTTTTCGTAGTGGCTGTTGAGGTTTACTTGTCCAATGTCAACGCCACCTATTGTTATTTTTCCGTTGTGGGGTTGTAGCAAGCCAGCTATCATTTTAATTGCGGTGGATTTGCCCGAGCCGCTTTCGCCTATAAATGCAGTTGTTTCGTTTTGCTTGATATTTAGGTTAAAGCCGTTAAAAATCTCGCGGTCGTTATAGTAAAATCCGACGTTTTCAAATGTAATATCCCCAAACCCCGATATGTTTTTGCCGTGGGTTAGGCGATTATCTTCCTTTGCGTCCAAAAACTCCGTGTAGCGGGAAAAGGCGATTTTGTCTAGCTTAAACTGCACGTACAGCACATTAAAAATGGCTATCGGCTGGTATGCGTTGTCCACAAGCACGATTAACGCCACTATCTGCCCGATTGTCAGCGCGTCCGCCGTCCAACCGTAGATTATTATTCCGATTTTTACAAATCCGATAAGCACAGCAAAAATCGTAAAAAATGCCTCATGTACCATTGTCATTTTAACAGACGACGATATTATTTCCTGCGAGGCATTTTCTGCCTTTTTAATTTCGAAGCCAAAGCGACGGTTTACACGAAACACAACCATTTCCATAAAACCTCGCACCAGAAAATGGTTAAATTTTTCTTCGTTTACGAGGATATTCTCCTTAACTTTGTACAAGGCTCTTAGCAGAAGATTTGTGATAATAAACACGACTACATAGCCCACCAAAATAGCAATCATAACCGTACGATTGATTGTGAATACAAAAATCATGCTGAAAATCATCGCAGGGAGCAGATTACTTACGATGTGCAAATAAAAATTAAAAAGAATATTTCCGCCCGCCGCCGCGCCGTTTTCTATGCGCTGGATTAGCGTACCCGTGCCTATTTTTGTATAGGAAAGGTAGTCAATCACGCTCACCTTTCGGAGTGCGACAAGCTTTAGGGACATCCTGATACCATGCTCCAGCTTACTCCACGGATAATTATACACATAGTACATTATGTACATCAAAATCAAAGACGCGCCATATATAGCAATCTGCGTCATTGTTAAACTGCCGTCCGTAAAGCTGTCCACAACCGTCTGAAAATACCTCGGCGCGAAGCCGGCCAAAAAAGACGTAACCAGCCCCACCGCAAAAAATACGGCAATCAGAGTCTTGTGTTTTTTTGCTATTTTATTTAAATGGCTCACTACAAATCAAATCCCTTTACAATTTTAAAAACATACTATAATGGTTAATTTAGCCATTAAGCCACTGGGATTATCCGGCACTCTTTCAGTTAGCCCAAAAGCACCCTTTATAGTTATTGTATATTCCCCGGCGGGTAAAATTAAGTTTTCTTCTCTAAAGAAATTTTCCCAAAACTCAGCGTCAGGAGCATCCGCACTCCAACCGCCGCTTTTATGAAAATCAAAATGATAAACTCTGTTTCTTTGCAAAACGCTTGAGGCTAAAATATCCCTTTGCCCACCCCCAAAGTTGAAAATGCCACCTTCAACCAAAAAATGTATGAAAGGGCAACCATGCCATATTTCAATCGAATCATTTTCCCCGATATACTCAAGCGTTCCCCATATTGAGATTATGTCTGTTGGGGAGTAAACTTTTTTATCAGAATTGAGCGTTATAATAAAATAGTTGCCGGTATACGTAACGCTATTCGCGCCAATTAACGCTGTTTCTCTAACAACAATATTTTTCACGCAACACCCTAAATCTACCATGTTAATTATTTCCATGTCAGTATTTTCTGTTGTGCGTGGTTCGTTTTGCTCATGCTCATATTCGCACCCCACAAAAAATACCAATAGTAGGCAAAAAATTGTTACGATTAAAAATGCTTTTTTCATAGTTAAGCACCTCCTATCAATAATAACAACATTTATAACAATTTAGTTCCATAAATAATGAAAAATTTATTTTTCCCTCTCGCTATAATCATACTTCCGAATTGTAAACCAATTTTCGCACGGCGGATAGCGAAAAAAATTTCTTATTGACAAACTTGCGGTTTTTGCCGATAATAATTTCAAGGAGAAGTCTCGTTATTCGTGAGCCATGGAGGCGATTATTATGTTAACAAGCGTATTTTATTACAATATGTATAAGCCCTATATCGTGGGCAAAGCCGGTGACAACGACCGTGGAGGGTATGTACCCCGTCGGGCGCGTATAGCACAGGGTAATGAGTCTGCGGGCAGAGTTTTTGTGCTTAACAAGGCACTGCGCAACGAGATTGTTAACTATGCGCAGTCTGTTACGTATGGTGTTACCGGATTGCAGGACGCTACAAAACGTACTTCTATTGGGATGGAAAATTTCAACGGCGAAGTGCATAGACAGGGTTATGACGAAGCCCTTGGCGAAATTGCAGAAAATCTTGGGAGATTTGCGGATAACTATAATCGTTCTGCGGGTTTTATGCAGGCGCAATCGCATAGTACGGGTTTGCGTTCGTACTCCGACGAGGTTATCGAAAATGTACACCATAACAGCAACCGCTTGGAAATGCTTGGGCTAACGATTTCGGAAGAAGGCAGCATGGCATTTGACCGCGACTATGTGATGGGATTAAATCACGAGTCCATGAACGTAGCCATAGGCGAAAATATTGAGCTTTTTGACGGTCTTCGTTCATATACACAGCAGCTAATGACCGAGCCACTTGTGGAGCATATGCGCTTTAGAGGGCTAAGCTACCACTACAACTACCGCATGGGTACTATGGAAACAGACGGATACAGCCTTATAGAAGCAGGTATGCTGATAGACAGGCTGGTATAAACAGCGTGTAAAGAGGGGATAAACAGTGACACAACAGGTTGTACTGGATATTGTACGCAGTGGACTAATGGCGGTAATTATGGTTTCGATGCCACCGCTTTTACTGGGGCTTATTGCAGGTCTTGTTATGGCTATCTTCCAAACCGTTACCAGTATACAGGAGCCTACGCTGGCGTTTATTCCTAAGATATTGGCTGTGTTGCTCGCGCTTATTGCCTTTGGGCCTTTTATGCTTGCTACCCTTGTGCAGTTTTTCGAGAGCCTCACCGGTAACTTTACACAATTTATGAACCCGGGATTTTAAACCATGGAATTACTTCCGCTTCTGATTAACTTCTTTAATAATATCGATGTGCTGATGCTTATTCTTGTGAGGGTTTCGGCATTTCTTATTTTTATGCCGGTGCTTTCGGGTATGGCCATACCTATGCAGTTTCGGCTTTTTTTTGCTTTTGTGATTTCTGTGGCAATCTTTACCTCCGGCAATGTTACGGCGGCCGTTTTTAACGATACCGTCTCCGGGTTTGTTATGCTTATCGTTATGGAATTTATTACCGGAGCCGTTATGGGCTATATTTTGTTCTTTGTTTTTAACCTTATTATTTTTGCGGGGCATTATATGGACTTTGCAACGGGCTTTGCGATGGTTAATGTTATGGACCCTCTACAACAAATACAAGTGCCTCTTTTTGGTAATCTTTTGTTTATGACGATAAGCGCGCTGCTTGTGGTGATGGGCGGGTTGCATATTCTTATGAGCGTGTTTTTTGACAGCTTTAGGCTTATCCCCATGGGTGCGGCTTTTATTATCGGTAACGCACCCCTTGTAGAATTTATGGTTTGGACTTTTGTCGGCTTTGTTATCCTCGCGCTGCAAATCGCACTGCCGCTGATGGGTACGGTATTGCTCATAGACGTTTGCCTTGGTATCATGGTAAAATCCGTACCACAGATGAATGTTTTTGTTATCGGTATGCCGATTAAAGTAATGATTGGATTGTTTCTTGTTTACTCCGTGATAATTCCAAATACGGGCACGATATACGACACTGTTTTTAATGTCGCGCTCGAAGGTATGGCAAGTGTAATTGAAGGGATTGCTCCTTATGAAGACATTGTTGCGCCTTAATCTGCGCTTTTTTGCCGAAGACAGTAGCGGCGGCGAAAAGACAGAAACAGCTACACCAAAAAAACGTCAAAAAGCACGGGACGAAGGCCAGGTTGCAAAATCTCAAGAGGCCTCTACCGCTGCTATGCTTATAGTGGGTTTTTTCGCGCTTTCTCTTTTTGCTACCGCGATTTTGGGCAATATTATGGACATGTTTGTACATAATCGAGAAACATTTTTTAATGACAGGATAATTGATAATTTTAGTGCGCATGATATGGCACGTCATGTAGCGTGGTTGCTCTTACAGATTATACTTATTACAATGCCTATGTTTATTGTCACGATTATCGTAGGTGTTGCCATTAACATCTTGCAAGTCGGATGGAATCCTACCGCAAAACCCATGAAGCCCAAGTTTTCTAAGCTTAACCCGATAAAGGGCTTTAAGCGTATATTTTCCATACAAAGCCTTGTTAACTTTGTAAAAAGTATGCTAAAGCTCGGCGCGGTTATGGCCGTTGTTTTTGTTATGTTTGGCAGCGAAATTGAGATGATTCCCGTAATGCTTAATATGTCGTTTATCGAGGCTATTAGTTACATTACCAGTCTGGTGGTGTCGCTGGGGCTTGCGATGGGCGTGCTTTTTATTTTCATCGCGCTTTTCGACTACGCCTACACACACTGGAAACACGAAAAAGACCTTAAAATGACAAAGCACGAGGTAAAAGAAGAATGGAAGCAACAAGAAGGTAATCCACAAATCAAATCGAAAATAAAGCAAAAAATGCGCGAGGTATCCATGCGCCGCATGATGTCAAACGTACCAAATGCAGACGTTGTAATAACAAACCCCACCCACTACGCCGTCGCGCTAAAATACGACATGATGGGACTGGGCGGCGCGCCAAAAATGGTTGGCAAGGGCGTAGACTTTATGGCAAAGCGCATTCGTGAAACGGCACTGGAAAACGACATCCCCATAGTAGAAAACCCACCCTTGGCTCGCGCAATATACGCACAAGTAGAAGTAGACCAAGAAATCCCCGAAGAGCTATACGTAGCCGTAGCGGAAATCATGGCATATGTATTTAGGCTAAAAAACAAGGCGGCATAATTTTGGAAAGATATTACGCATTTTTACACGGCTTACTAACCGTTCTTATAATCGCGGTGCTTTTTGTCGGCATGACAGAAATTTTTGTTATGTCTTACATAGTAATTTTTATTATCGTTGTGGTGCGTACGCTTATGACGCCGGGCAGGCGCACTACGCGGCGATATCGTGTGCTTGCGTACACGGCGATTCTTATTGTGCAGCTTGCAATGGTGGACAGTGTGCTTTACAGCGAGACCTATGTGGACAATGTACCGGATTTTATTTTCCGTCGCGTGCTGGGGATTTTGTCGCTGCTTGTGCCTGTGATAGTGAGCCGCTTTTTGGCGTCGGTAAAATACACGCACTACTATCTGCCAACAGCGGGAGAAATCGCCGCCGTAGGAATCTCGGAGCTGATAAGCACCGCAGGCCTGATTAACGAATCCAAAAAAAAGCTTTCCATTGATAACCTAAAATCACTTGCGCATGACATGACACGCCACGATTCCTTCCATTATATAAACAGCCGAAGCCTCACCGACGATTATTTTACAAAAGCCCGCGAAAGCTTTGACGACCCAAATATCTACATCGTAATATCCAAAACGGGCAGCCCCGCGTCGGAATTTATCTCCGTGTTCACACAAAAACAATACAACCACGCGTCGCTGTCCTTTGACAAAAAACTGCAAACCACCATAAGCTACAACGGCGGCGAAAAGGTATACCCCCCCGGCCTAAACATGGAGCTACTGGAGTTTTTTCGAAAATCGCCCGATTCTAAAATAATGGTATACAGCCTGCCCGCAACCGCCGAGCAAAAAAAACAAATGCTGGACAAAATCGCCAAGATAAACAAAGAAGGCAGCGCGTACAATATCCTGGGCCTTTTTATACACAAACGCCAGCATAAGCCAAATATCTTATACTGCACGCAGTTTGTGTACAACATGCTGGAAGGCGCAGGGCTGGCTTACTTCGAAAAGGGCGACAAAAAAATAAGCCCCACAGATTTGGTGGAGCTTGATTACTACAGAAAACTAAAATTTGAGCTGGAAATTACATTTGGGTAGATTTAGCCTTCCGCGCACTCTTTGAAGGCCGCGACAGCCTTGTCAAGCTGCTCACGGGTATGCGCGGCGGAAACCTGGCAACGCACACGTGCTTTTCCTTTAGGCACAACAGGGAAGAAAAAGCCTATGGCGTATATTCCCTTCTCGAGTAGTTGTGCCGCCATTTTTTGCGCCTTTAGCTCGTCGTACAGCATAACAGGCGTTATCGGATGAACGCCCACCGGAATATCAAAGCCCGCTTCTGTCATTTTTTCGCGGAAGTAGGCGGTGTTATCTCGAAGGCGTTTTTTTATTTCGGGATTAGTTTGGATTATTTTTAACACCTCTAGGCTGGCCGAGGCTATGATGGGTGACAGAGTGTTTGAGAATAGATATGTGCGCGATTTTTGGCGCAGTAGGTCTACGATGGCTTTTTTGCCCGATGTATACCCGCCCGACGAACCACCAAGTGCCTTACCCAGCGTCCCCGTGATGATATCCACGCGCCCCATTACGCCGCAATGCTCATGCGAGCCTTTTAGGTTTTCTCCGATGACGCCAACGGCGTGGCTGTCGTCTACGACGACAAGCGCGTCGTATTTGTCCGCGAGGTCGCAGATAGCTTTTAGGTTTGCAACCGTGCCATCCATGGAAAATACACCATCACATACAATGGCGCGTATACGTGCGGTAGCAGCCTGCTTTAGTCGGTCTTCGAGGTCGGCCATGTCGTTGTTTTTGTAACGATAACGCGCCGCTTTACATAATCTAACGCCATCAATTATGCTGGCATGGTTTAGCTCGTCGCTGATAATCGCATCCGCGTCGGCAAGGATTGTCTCGAATAGCCCACCATTTGCGTCGTAACAGGATGAATACAGAATAGTGTCCTCCGTCCCTAAGAATGCAGATAGCTCAGCTTCGAGTTGCTTGTGGACTTCTTGCGTGCCGCATATGAATCGCACGGATGATAGCCCGTACCCCCAGCGGTCAATCCCACGTTTTGCAGCCTCTTTCACCGCGTCATTATCGGCAAGGCCTAAGTAGTTGTTTGAACACATGTTAATAAGCTCGGGCTTTTCGGAAGTGCTTATGATGGGGGCTTGTGGCGTCGTGATTACCCTCTCGCTTTTCCATAATCCCGATTCCTTTATCTCATTTGCGCTTTGGTAGAAAAAATTGTACGCGCTTCTCATGTTAGCCTCCAAATTTTAAAGTTTGGGTCAAGCCTTTTTAAAGGCTTGTGGGGTTTGGGGGTCGCACACGCGCTTCGCTTGTTGCGCTATTGCAAAGCCCCAAGGTTTTGGTTTTGATTTTGACTTTATTCCCAGTCGAGGATTATTTTTCCTGATTCTCCTGATTTCATTAGTTGGAAGGCTTCTTCGTAGTCGGTGTAGTGGAATTCGTGGGTTATTATTTTTGCTATTTCTTCGGCAAGGCCTGATTGGAGGAGGGCTGTCATTTGATACCAGGTGTCGAATACGTGACGGCCGTAGATTCCTTTTAGGGTTAGGGATTTGAAAATCATTTTGTCCCATTCTATTTTGGCTTCGGGGGGTAAGAAGCCAAGGATGGCTATTTTGCCGCCGTTGGCCATTACGTCAATCATGTCGTTGAAGGCGGAGGCCGAGCCTGACATCTCGAGACCTACGTCGAAGCCCTCTACCATGGAGGGGATGGTGGCGATTATGTCGGGGATGGTTTGGTGGCCTATGTTTACGGTGGCCGTCGCGCCAAGCTCGCGGGCGAGGGCAAGGCGTTTTGGGTTTATGTCGGTGACTACTATGTTTCGTGCGCCTGCGCGTTTTAGGATGGGTACGGACATTAGACCTATGGGACCTGCACCTGTTACGATTACGTCTTCGCTAAGGACGTCGAAGGCGCGGACTGTGTGCATTGCGTTGCCGAGTGGGTCGAGAACGCTAAGGATGTTTAGGGGAATGGATTTGTCGCATTGCCATATGTTGCTTGCGGGGAAGGTGAAATATTCTGCAAACGCGCCGTCGGTGTTTACGCCTATGCCTTTTGTGTGACGGCATAGCTGAGCGCGGCCTGTGAGACAGTGGCGACAGTTTCCGCAGAAGAGGTGGCCTTCGCCGCTTACCAAGTCACCCGGCTTTGCGTTTGTTACGTTTCGGCCTACTTCTACGACTTCGCCTACAAACTCGTGGCCTATTATTTGCGGCGTTTTTATCGTTTTTTGTGCCCAGCTATTCCAACTGTAAATGTGGATGTCTGTGCCGCAAATTGCGGTTTTTTTTGTTTTGATGAGGACGTGGTTGTCCGCCGGGGTGGGCATTGGGCGGTCTTCGAGAGCGAGGCCGCCGGGGGTTGGGGATTTTTTTACTATTGTTTTCATGTGTACCTCCTTAGATGGTTGTATCTTATTTCGAGTAGTTTAATGTAAAATCTTTTTTGAATGTCGGGCATTACGGCGAGTGTGCCTGTGGATTCCGGGATTTTTTGGATTAGGGCTTTGATTTTTTTCATGTCTGCGTTTTTTAGAAATCGTGAAACGGCAGCGGTGCAGTCCTCGTTGCTTCCTTCTTCTATGAACTTGAAAGGATTTATGTGATGGCCTTCGTTGTCGAGGCCTGTGTGCTTGTAGGCGCATGTTAGTGTTTTGTAGGCGTCCTCGTGCATCGCGTTGTCGTCGGTTAGGCGGCTTTCCATTTGCTTTATGCTGCGCTTGTTGAAGAATGCATTGCCGTTGTCATAGACTGGGGCGAGGGTTGCTTTCCCGTCCGTGTCCCATAGAATGCCCCAGTTACCGTTGTTGCGGTCGTTGTTGCCTATAAAGGCGTCTGTTACAAACATATCCCAGAAGCGGCTTTTTACGTCGGGGTTGGATTTTAAGTCTTCTTGATTGTTTATGGTGGCGAGGACTTCGTCGAGAAGGGTTTCTGAGCCTGTGCCGGAGTAGGATTCCAGGTCGCTGGACATGAAACTGTTTTTTAAGTCGTGGAATGGGATTAGGCGGTGGGTTGGTGTTTTTTGCTGCGGGCCGGTTAGGAAATCCTTGCAGGCTACGACGATTTTGTTTTTGCGCGTGCCGAGGATGGTTTTGTGGACGGGGATAGCGAGGATTTCGTAGATTTTTGAGCCGAGATACTCGCTTAGCGGGCTTGTTGTGTAGGATATTTGTGGGTCTGTTAGGTCGCGTGTGGTTTTTGGGTATTTTATCATCCAATAGTGGCCGTCGTAAATAACGGCGTCTTTTGCTCCTGCGTTTCCGCCGTAGAACATGCCCTTTGCTGTGGGTAGGTCGTTGAAATCTGCTATCATTAGGGGGTGTCTCCCTTCCATTTTATTGGAAGTATACCAAAATAAAACAACCACGTAAATTTTTACGATTTGGATGTTGTCACGGGGACAGTTCTCTCGGCGACTTTACAGTGTTTATGCGGGGTGGAAAGCTTTTAGCCAAAAAAACAAGTAAAAAAATGGTAAAACCGACAGAGCGGCTTTTTTTTAAGCGTTCCATTTGACCAAAACCGCGTTACAAGTTAAAATGTAGAATGGATAGTCAAGAATGGCAATATAATAGATGGCCTAAGGCCAAACAGGGGGCTGAAAAAAAATGGAAGAAGAAGATATAAGAAGTGAAGATACCGTGGTCGTCAGTAGTGGCAGTGATACCGTACCTATGTCTGTAGCGTACGCTATTTTTGGTGTGCTTGGGATACTGATTGTGGGGGCATTTGGCTTTGCCGGGTGGTCGATATGGCAGTTTGTGAGCGCGTCGGGCGAGCAGCTTGTGCTTGCCACGGGCAAGAATATTCAACCGGAATACGACTTTGCACTGCTTTCGTATGAAGAGGAAGAGCCGGAACCCGCCGACCTAACCGTAAACGTACATGGCGAGTTTGTAGAGTTTGACGAGTACGAGCCGCCTGTTGTGATAGAAAACAGGCCGTTTGTGCCTATTCGTGGTGTGTTTGAGGCTATGGGCTTTGCGGTTAGCTGGGACGAGGATACCCATGTGGCAATGTTTTCCGATAACACTAATACGATAATCCTTGCGCTGGACGCAGAAGAATTTATCGTAAACGGTGAGGCTGTAGAGCTGGATGTACCGGCGCAATTTTATGAAGAAATTGCAATGTTCCCGATAGGGCCTGTTGTGCGTAGCTTGGGCTATGGCGTACATTGGGATGTGATGGCTAATGTTGTCTCGGTTTTTGTTATTCCCGAGCCTACGCCTGAGCCTACTCCCGAGCCTACTCCTGCACCAACCCCACGCCCACCCGCGCCCACTCCGCGGCCTACACCCACGCCAACCCCTACCCCGCCGCCGCCTGTAATCTGTCACGGTTGCAACGGTACGGGTGTCATGTCCTGTGCCTCCTGTAACGGAATCGGCGGAGGACGCGGCAGACCGCTTATAGCAGGAATCCCATACGAGGTATCCGCCACCGCAGATGTTTGGTGGTGTACAACCTGCAACGGAGACGGCACGGTAACATGCCGCACATGTGCAGGGTCGGGGCAGCTTGCAGGTACACATGAGGATTAAAATTTAATATACAGGGAGAGGCTTTATGTCTTACACAAAAAATCTGATTCAGGAAGTAATCGCAAAAACGCCCGGCGAGGCGGAGTTTCACCAAGCAATGGCAGAAGTTTTCGACGCACTTGCCCCCGTGGTTGACAACAACCCACGTTATCAGGAAGCGGGCATTCTGCCAAAAATGGCTATTCCCGAACGCGCAATTGTTTTCCGAGTGCCATGGCTCGACGACAAAAACTACGTACAGGTAAACACAGCCTACCGCGTGCAATTTAACAGCGCGATAGGACCCTACAAGGGCGGAATGCGCTTTCACCCATCGGTAAATTTGAGTATTTTAAAATTTCTTGGCTTTGAACAAACCTTTAAAAACGCACTCACAGGCCTGCCCATCGGCGGCGGAAAAGGCGGCGCGGATTTCGACCCCAAGGGCAAATCCGAAGGCGAGGTAATGCGCTTTTGCCAAAGCCTGATGACAGAGCTTTATAAATATCTCGGCCCTGACGAAGACGTACCCGCAGGCGACATAGGAGTAGGCGCACGCGAAGTAGGCTTTATGTACGGTCAGTATAAACGCATAGTAGGTCGCTATGAAGGGATTCTGACAGGCAAGGGCATAACCTACGGCGGCTCACTGGGACGCACAGAGGCCACAGGCTACGGCCTGCTATATCTCATGGACAACATATTAAAAGGAAAAAACAACGGCTTTGACGGCAAAAAAGTAAGTATTTCCGGCAGCGGAAACGTAGCGTTTTATGCCGCAAAAAAAGCCTACGAGCTTGGCGGCGTGCCTATAACAATGAGCGACTCTGGCGGCTTTATACACGACCCGGAGGGACTTTGCTTGGACACAATAAATGAAATTAAATTTGTACAACGCGGTCGCATAAACGAGTATCTAAAGCATCGTCCCGGCGCAAAATACACCGCAGGGACAGGCCTATGGAACGTACCCTGCGACATCGCCCTACCCTGCGCCACCCAAAACGAACTCCACGAGGCCGACGCAAAAGCCCTGGCCGCAAACGGCTGCATAGCCGTAGGCGAAGGCGCGAACATGCCATGCACCGCCGAAGCCGTAGAGGTCTTGCACGAAAAAGGCGTAATCTTTGCACCGGGCAAAGCCGCAAACGCAGGCGGCGTAGCCGTAAGCTGCCTGGAAATGAGCCAAAACAGTATGCGCCTACACTGGACATTCGAAGAAGTGGACGAAAAATTAAAAGGCATAATGGGCGGAATCTACGAAAAAATGAGTGCAGCCGCCGACGAATACAACATGCACGGCAACTTTGTGGCAGGCGCAAACATCGCCGGCTTTAAAAAAGTGGCCGAGGCAATGCTTGCGCAAGGCGTGGTGTAGGTGCGTACGCGAAAGAAAAAATGGGCGTCGAGCGAGTTGGAAAATAACCCACGCATTCTGCGGGGTGAAATCGCCCTACCAGCAGGCAAACCCATCCATTTAGAAATAGGCTGCGGCAAGGGACGTTTCATAATAGAAACGTCCCGCCGCTATCCCGATATCCAACACGTAGCGGTAGAGCGCGACGAAACAATACTAGCGACAGCGGCACGCCGAGCAGAGGAGAATGACGCGGCCACGTCGCTTGTTTTTGTGGTCGCGGACGTAAACGACGGGTTAGACTTCATAAAACCGGGCGAGGTTTCGCGGCTGTACATTAACTTCTGCGACCCGTGGTCGCGTAAAAAAAAGTGGGCAAAGCGACGCCTCACCTACGATACATTCTTGGAGCTGTACGAAAAACTACAAATCCCGGAAATATTTTTCAAAACCGACAATCGCATTCTCTTTGAATCCTCGCTGGAAAGCTTCAGCCGCTGCGGATGGCTAATGAAAAACATCTCGCTGGATTTACACGCCAACGAGCCGCAAGATAACATCCGCACAGAGTACGAGGATAAATTTTCGATACATGGGCCAATTTACCGATTGGAGGCATATAATAAAGCAAATCCATAAAGGAAGTGTTTATTATGTGGCTAAAAAGCGTACGTATCCGCAACAAAATTCTGCAAGCACTGTACCGTCCGAGAGCAACAAAAAGCGCGGTTTTCTCCTCTCAGTCGCTATCCATTTTTGATGAGCTGGATAAGGCTATAGAGGAAAAAATCACGCCGCTTTTGTCGGAGTTTTTTGACTAGGATGTGAGTTTACATGCACATTGCAGTATGTGATGACAATGTAAAGTTTTTAAACAATTTCGAGGCACAACTAAAGATGTTTGATGTGGTGGAAAGCATTAATTTGTTTTCCAACCTCGACACGTTTTTATTTTCTGTTGATGGAGGAAGACGCTACGACGCCGTTTTTATGGATATCTCGTGGGGCGAAAACCCACTGGGTATAGACGCGGCGTCGGAGCTACATAAACTAAGCCCCCATACAAAAGTCATTTTTGTCACGGGGCATGTGGAGACATTTTCGCAGCAGATATTTTTAAACGACGCAAATTTGAGCGGTCTTCTTGCAAAGCCTGTTGATACGGGAATTTTACAGGCTAATTTGCAAAAAGTGGCGCAGGGCTTGTCTTTTGGCACACAACCCGCACTATTTATAAAGAAAAAATCACTTTCCATACCCGCCCACGAAATCATTTACATCGAAAGCCAAAACCACACCGTTTTAATTCATACGGAAAAAGAAACTGTAACCGTTTATGAAACACTTAAAACCGTACTCGACGCCTTGCCCAAAGGCTTTTTTCAGTGCCACAAAAGCTTTGTCGTAAACATGAGCCAAATCCGCCGCTTCCAAACCGCAGATATTTTAATGAAAAACGGAAAAACCATACCCGTAAGCCGAAAAAAATACACCGCCACAAGAAATAATTATTTGCAATTTATGGGTGGTGTTCCTTTGTGATTATTTTTATACACTATTTAACTTCTGTAATAACCGGTGCTGCTGTTTTAACATTTATGTCAATACTGTTGCCCAACAGCTTAAATGCTTTTAAAATTGTCGCATATTCTGTCGTGATTGGGTTATTTCCTATTGCGAGGTTTTTGGCCGAGTATTTCGGTTTTGATACCTTTATGGTTGCTGTAAGCGTTTTAATGATTATTTGTATACCTGCATTGTTGATTTTACCCTTCAAGGGGAGGCTTTTAAACCGTGTTTTAGTTATTGTTGGCTTAGGTGTTATCCAGGGCTTTAGCGAACTCATAAGCATGTTTGCAACATATAGACTGTATTACAATCCCGACTACGCGCTTTTTACTACAGCGTCGTGGATTATACATTCGATGATTTCACTTACGCTATTTATTTTTCTTGGATTTTTGTTTGTTTCTATATGGAAAATGATTGATATGCAAAAATTTCAACCATTTTTGCTTCTACTACTTATAATGCCCGTGAGCCAATTAATGCTCATTTTTACGCACTTTACCCCTTCTCCGTACATAGTGTACATCCTTGGTGTTAGCATTGGCTTAGCCGGCAACCTTTTGTTACTGGTTTATGTAGTAAACATCGGAAAAAAAGCAGAAATAGAAAACGAACTCCGCGAGACACGCCACGCCATGGCATTGGAGCAGTCGCACTACCGCCATGTGGAAGAACGCCGCGAGGAGCTTG
>JGI24694J35173_10000650_pt1 | contig 33233 bp, 25 predicted proteins | sample TergutCo191P1_FD_35173 | JGI IMG/M metagenome (IMG submission 35173) | reverse complement strand
GTATATCATAGGTGCGAAGGCAGGCTTTAATTCTGTCGCAGGCCATATACTGGCAGCCGCGGCATACGACGACGGGCTGCAACTTGTAACCATAGTCCTCGGAGGCACAGACGCCCACCGTTGGCAGGACACCCGCCGCCTCATGGACTTTGGCTTCAACAATTTCCGCTTCCGCGAAATCGCGGCAGAGGGCGAGCATATACAAACCGTCAAAATAGAAAACCCACGCTTGGGCGACAGCGACACACTGGAAATCATCCTGGGTACAGGCAACATCTCCCTGCTAAGCCGCACAGAATACGCGGCATTAACCCGCACAATAACCTTCGACCCGCTGCTGTATGTAGAATCGGAAGATAACCCAACCCTGCGCGCCCCCATAGAAGAAGGCTCGGTCGTAGGCACTGTAGCATATACAACCACAGGCGGCACAGTAGTATTCGAAGCCCCTGTTTTTGCCGCCCGTTTGGTATACGAGCGCACCTTCGACAGTGATATGGATTATCACCTTGCCGCATTTTTCGGCAGTGTATTTACGCGGCGGGCATTGCCGTACTGGGTAGGGATTTTTGGCACGATTATCGGCATTATCGGTATTATTTCCGCGATAAAGGCCAACCGCGCAGTTAAAAATTCCGGCAGATATAAATTTTAAAACACAAAGGAGTTTTATTTTGCTTAAAAGTATGACAGGCTTCGGTAGAGGCGAGCACATTTGCTACGACAGAAAATTCAAAGTTGAGATAAAATCTGTTAACCATCGCTTCAGCGATTTTACAGTTAAAGTGCCACGATTTTTAAATCCGTTTGAGGACCGCATACGCCACCGCTTGGCAAAAGACATAGTCCGCGGCAAGGTTGACATATGGGTAAACTTCGAGAGCTTTACAAGCACCGATATCACAGTACAAGTAAACGACGTGTACGCCGACACATATATGAACGCACTGCAACAGCTATGCTCCAGATACAGCTTGGGAGAAGTCCCGCAAGCCACGGCATTGGAGCTTTTGGCGCGTACCCCGGAGGTGCTTATTTCCGATAAATACGAAAGCGCGCTAAGCACGGACAATGCAAAGCATGAGATATGGGAAGGCTTATCCGGCGCATTGGAAATGGCTCTCGAACAGTACAATAAAATGAGAGCAACCGAAGGCGCGGCTCTCTCACGCGACATAGAAGAAAACTACAATCAGGCGGTAAAAATGGTATCGGAAATCCGCGCCCGCGTACCCCGCGCAGTAGAAGAATACGCACAAAAGCTAAGAGACCGTATTAACGAATTAACGGACAAGCTTGGCGGCAAATCCGACGACAGCAGAATCCTCACAGAAATCGCCGTTCTTGCAGACAAATCCGACATAAGCGAAGAGATGGCACGTTTGGAAAGCCACTTCGAGCAGCTTGCCACCATGCTCCGGGAAAAAGGAGCGATAGGCCGCAAAATGGACTTTCTAATGCAAGAGCTAAACCGCGAAGCAAACACTGTAGGCTCAAAGTCGTCGGACGTGAGTCTCACAAAATCCGTAGTCGAGCTAAAAAGCTTGATAGAAAAGATACGTGAACAAATCCAAAACATAGAGTAAGAAAAGGCAAAAAAAGGAGGCAATATATGGAATTAGTAAACATAGGTTTTGGCAATACTGTATCTACAGAAAAAATTATCGCTATAGTAGGCAATGATTCTTTGCCGGTAAAACGTAGCATAAACGAGGCAAAGGACAGACAAATGTTAATAGATGCCACCCAAGGGCGTAAAACCCGTGCGGTGATTTACACATCCAGCGGGCATTTGGTGCTGTCTGCGTTGCAGCCGGAAACTATAGCAAGCCGCCTGGACCCGGGCGGAGAAGCAAGCGAAGAATAAAATGGACGGTATGCTGGTAATAATCTCGGGGCCGTCCGGCTCGGGCAAGGGTACTGTGGTAAAACAGCTAAATCCCGATAACGGGTACGCGCTTTCCATCTCTGTCACCACGCGCAAACCACGCGAGGGCGAGCAGCACGGTCGCGATTATTTCTTTACAGCAGAAGAAGACTTTCATACCATGCGACAGGAAAATAACCTGTTGGAGCATTTCTTCTATGTAGGAAATTATTACGGCACACCACGCAAATACGTGGAAGAGCAAATCGCAGAGGGCAAAATAGTTGTGCTGGAAATCGAAGTAAACGGTGCGTTACAGGTAAAAGAAAAATTCCCATCGGCGGTGCTTATATTTCTAATGCCGCCAACGCATTCGGAGCTGGAAAACCGCCTTAAAAAGCGCGGCACAGAAGACGCCGGCACTATAGAGGCCCGCCTGAAACAAGCATTGGAAGAAGTACCCCTCATCCACCGCTACAACTACCTTGTGATAAACGACGTAATACCCGAGGCGGTTGCAAAAATAGACGCAATAGTAGCGGCCGAACGCATGAAGCCCACGCGTTGCGCCGCAAAAATACAAGATTTTTTAAGGAGCTAGACCATGTTAACACCATCTTATTCGGAATTAATGGACGTAATCAAACAAGGCGAAAAGCTGGACAATCGCGTAACCAGCCGCTACACAGTGGTACTCGCGGCGGCAAAGCGCGCACGCCAGCTTACCGACGGCGCAAACCCGCTGACCTATGCCCCCACGGACCGCGCAGTCTCCATCGCGGTAAAAGAAATGAACGAGGGCAAGCTGCGTATTAGGGTAAATGACAGCCTAATCGACTCCGACCAGGAATTTATCAGGCGTGGCGACATTTATCGCTATCGTTCCACCCTTTCCAAAGACGACCTGCGCGAAGACCTTAAACAAGACTACGCGCCCACACCATACGACATAGACAGCGACGAGGAGCATTTCACCCCCTTTGTGGCGGAAGAAAAAGCCGCCACAAAAGAAGACGACGACCTGGCTCTTTACGAAGATACCGACGACGAGCCAAGCTTCGCAGAAGACGAAGAAGTGCCGACCGGTGAGTGATTCGGCCTACGCGTTGGTATGCGTAGACCATACTCACAGCGAAGTAGACAGATTATTTAACTATAAAATACCAAGCGAAATTACGCTTTTAACGGGAATGCGCGTGCGCGTTCCTTTTGGCATGGGCAGCGGAATCCGTATTGGCTATGTTATGGGGCTTTCCGACGAGCTTCCCGAGGATGTTCCGCCTCAAAAAATCAAGGAAATCCACAGCGTCTGCGATGATTTTCCTGTACTTACGGATGAGACATTAGCTTTGTCGTTTTGGATGAAGGATAAATATTACACCACACTGGCCAACTGCGTACGTGCCGTCACACCAAGCAGCAAGGCCGACGGGCGTTTTCCGATGTCGCGAAAAAAACCTACGACCATAAAGCCTACTCCCTCGGACATTACACTAACCGCCGAGCAAGAGCGTGCCGTGGCAATCATAAAAAAAACCACGGATAAACCGCTTCTGTTACACGGCGTCACTGGCAGCGGCAAAACCGAAGTTTACCTCCACGTAATCGCAGATGTACTAACAGCGGGCAAGCAGGCAATCGTACTCGTACCCGAAATCGCGCTTACCCCACAAATGGTAGGCCTGTTTTCCGCACGGTTTGGTGCGGCTGTTGCAGTCACCCACAGCCGCCTAACCTCGGGAGAGCGTTTTCAAATCTGGAAGCGAGCCTTAGACGGCGAAATTTCACTGGTGATTGGGCCTCGGTCGGCTGTATTCGCACCCTTTTTCCGCCTCGGTCTCATCGTCATCGACGAAGAACACGAACATACCTATCATTCCGAGACCTCACCCAAATACGACGCCCGCGAAGTCGCCATAAAACGTGCAGAGCTATCCGGCGCGAAGGTGGTATTGGGTTCGGCTACGCCTAGTCTGGAGAGCTATCATAAAACCGTGGGGGCTTTGCCCCCACCCCCCCACGAACTTTTTAAAAAAAGTTCGACAAAAACTGACAGTTATGAATTGATTAAATTGACTGAGCGCGTTAATAAGACTTTGCCTGAGATTTGTGTTGTTGATATGCGTAAGGAGATTATGCGGGGTAATACTGCTATTTTTGGGCGGGCGTTTAGGGAGGCTTTGCGGGAGACTTTGGACGCGGGGCGGCAGGCTATTTTGTTTCTTAATCGTCGGGGGTATTCTTCTTTTGTTAGTTGTCGGTGGTGTGGGAATGTTATGACGTGTGATTCTTGTCGTGTTAACCATACATATCACGCAGATAAAAATAGGTTGTTATGCCATTATTGTGGTAAGGGTGTTTCTATGCCTACGGTTTGTCCTGCTTGTGGCTCTAAGCATATAAAGCGGTATGGCACGGGGACTCAGAAGGTAGAGGAGGAGATTGCGGAGCTTTTTCCCGAGGTGAGAGTTTTGCGCATGGATATGGATACCACGCGGGGTAAGTTTGGCCATGCTAAGATTTTGGATGCATTCCGCGACGGCGAGGCGCAGGTTTTAATCGGTACGCAGATGGTGGCTAAGGGGCTGGATTTTCCGCGGGTTACTTTTGTGGGGGTTGTGGCGGCGGATATGTCGTTACATACCGGTGATTTTCGTTCTGGGGAGTATACTTTTCAGTTGCTTACGCAGGTTGCGGGGCGGGCTGGGCGAGCCACGGACAAGGGGCGGGNTTTTATTCAGACTTATAACCCCGAGCATTATGCGATTTCGCTGGCGGAAAAGGGCGATTACGAGACTTTTTTTTCGCATGAAACGGGGCTTCGTAAGGCCATGAATTATCCGCCGTTTTCTCATGTGTTTTCTGTTATGTTTAGTGGGCCTTCTGAGCGCGAGGTGATTTCTGCGTTGCATAAGCTTTCTGCTATAATGGATTATTGTATCGAAAAGGACGGCAAGGGGCGGTTTGAAATGATTGGGATTTCGCCCGCGTTTGTCTCCATGGTAAAGAAGCAATTTCGGTGGAAATTGCTTGTAAAATGCCAAGAGGAAACACCTCTCGTCGCTTTTGTGTTATATTGTATACGTAAATTAAAAGAGAACGACCCGTTGAAGGGCTTAACCATACATTTGACAAATACTTTTTCCGAATAGGACGTGTAAAAAATGGCACTACGGCAAATCCGCAGAGAAGGCGACGATATTTTAAAAAAGAAATGCAAGGTGGTAAAGGAAATAACTCCGGCGATTATAGAGCTATTGGATGATATGAAGCAAACCCTGCACGATGTAGATGGAGTAGGCATTGCCGCGTCACAAATCGGCCAACTGAAGCGCATAGTCGTTATCGAATTTGAAGACGAATTATACGAACTGATAAACCCGGAAATAATAGAAAGCGAAGGCACACAAAAATGCAATGAGGCGTGTTTGTCTGTGCCGGGTCGTTGCGGCGATGTGGAGCGTCCGTTTAACATAAAAGTGAAGGCGATAAACCGCGAGGGCGAAGAATACGAGGTAGACGCCGACGACTTCCTTACCTCGATAATGTGTCACGAAATCGACCACCTCGACGGTGTGCTCTTTATAGAAAAAGCCACAAATATCCAAATGATAAACGAAGAACAACTACGCGCCCGCAAACGCGCCCGCAAAAAACGTATGCAAGAACGCAAACTGCAAAGGCAAGGCGTAATCCGAAGGAGGCGTTAGCGTTGAAGATAATCTTTATGGGAACGCCGCAGTTTGCAGTGCCGTCGTTAAAAGCGGTGATAGCGCAGCACGAAGTAGTAGCGGTATGCACCCAGCCCGACCGCCCCGCAGGGCGCGGGCATAAGCTGGCGGCAAGCCCTGTAAAAGAGGTTGCGGTTGCGCATGGGCTGCCTGTTTTTCAGCCGCAGACATTAAAATTGAGCGAATCAAAAGAAATCCGCGACGAGCTTGCGAGCTTTGGCGCGGATATTTTTGTTGTGGCGGCTTATGGGCTGTTGCTGCCCAAGGGCGTGCTAACCATGCCGCCTCACGGCTGTATTAATGTACATGCTTCGCTTTTGCCTGCGTATCGTGGGGCTTCGCCTATGCAGGCGGCTTTGCTTAACGGGGATACCGAGACGGGGATTACGATACAGCAGATGGATACCGGGATTGATACGGGTGACATTATTTTGCAAAAAAAACTGATAATAAATCTCGAGGACAGGCTACCGCAACTACACGACAAAATGGCGGAGCTTGGAGCGGTGGCGTTGCTGGAGGCATTGGCGGCAATCGAAAACGGTACGGCGTCGCACACACCGCAGGATGAAGCATTCGCCACCCACTGCCCCAAATTTAACAAAACAGATGGTTTAATAAACTGGAACGACACAAGCAAAAGCATCATCAACAAAACACGTGCATTAGACCCATGGCCGGGGTGTTACACCATGTATAACGGCGAGGTGTTAAAGATTTGGCGCGTGGATGGGTTATCGTGCGATGATAATGCTGCCCCGGGGACGGTGCTTAATAAGCACACAAAAGGCGGCGTTGTGGTAAAAACAGGCGATGGCGCAGTTTTTGTTACGGAGCTGCAAGCTGTGGGTAAAAAGCGGATGGACGCTACGGCGTTTTTGCGCGGGTTTAAAATTAACGCAGGGGATGTGTTTGGGTGATGGTAAAAGTCACAGGTAATCATAACACCGCCATTTGTTACACAAATGAGCTTGAGCCTGCTTCTTACGAGCAGATAAAAACCGTGTGCGACCGCGAGGAGTTTTCCGATTGCAAAATTCGGATTATGCCGGATGTACATGCGGGCATGGGTTGCACAATCGGCACGACCATGACTATTTCCGATAAAATCGTGCCGGGAATGGTTGGCGTCGATATAGGCTGCGGCATGGAGACGGTAAAAATCGCGGAACGAGAAATTGATTATGCCGCTCTCGACGAGCTAATTAGGCACGAAATCCCCGCGGGCTATGAAATCCGTAACACACACCATCCGCTAAACGCCGAGATTGATTTGAGCAAGTTAAAAATCGCTGATTATGTTAATCCGGAACGCGCAAAGCGCAGCATAGGTACTTTGGGCGGTGGAAATCACTTTATCGAGGTAGGACGCTCGGAAGGCGGGGAGCTTTACCTCGTTGTGCATTCGGGAAGCCGTCATTTGGGAACGCAGGTAGCGGATTATTACCAAGATGAGGCGTATAAGACACTTTGCGGGAATTCTCGTGCGCAAATCGAAGAAGCTATCGCCGCGCTAAAGGCGGAGGGGCGGGATAAAGAGATTTCCGACACGATAAAAAAGCTAAAGCGGCAGGTAAATACGGACTGCCCCAAGGCTCTTTCTTATGTAAGCGGCACGTTGTTTGATGATTACATCCATGATATGAAGCTGACACAGCATTTTGCCACGCTAAACCGCAAGGCCATGACAGAAGTTATTTTGCGTGGCATGAGGCTTACCGAGGTAGAGCGGTTTACGACGATTCATAATTATATTGATACTGAAACAATGATGTTGCGCAAAGGCGCAGTATCTGCAAAGGCAGGCGAACGCCTACTAATCCCCATAAACATGCGCGACGGAAGCCTAATTTGCGTGGGCAAGGGTAACGAAGACTGGAATAGCTCTGCTCCCCACGGCGCAGGCCGTCTAATGAGCAGAACAGCGACAATAAAAGCCATAAAAATGGATGATTACGAAAACGAAATGCGCGGAATATTCACAACCTCCGTAAACCGAAAAACCCTCGACGAAGCCCCCATGGCCTACAAAAGCATGGATGAAATCATAAGCCATATCGCCCCCACTGCGGAAATCATCGAGCGGATTAAACCGACGTATAATTTTAAGTCCAGTACGTAGATGTTTTTTTGGTTAAAAGCGTTACGACCCGCATAAATACAGGGTTGTTGACAGATTTTATTAAAACATACATAATCACGGCATGGAAAACATACGCGAGCGCATAAAATCCGATGAGATTGATAAGACTGTGAATGCCGAGAAGCAAAACAGGCATATCCGTGATAACAGCGGATATATTAAAGGGCGCAGTTATTTGCTGGATGGGGTAAGTGCGCAGCGGCTGGTGGATACGTACCACGGCACAGGGAGAGAGGCATTTACCGGTGATGGTAGATGGAAAAATAAAGAAACGATAACATTGGATAAAATTATCGGAGTTAACATAGACCCCACTACAGGTGAGGAAACATACACCAACAAATTTGTAATACACTATAGCAAAACGGGAACACATGTTGTACCATCCAGAGGGAGGCTGCAATTATGAAATTATGGGAATACACAAATAAACGACTAAAAATAACAGATGTAAACGGTAAAATTCATACAGGGATTGGCGACCATTACACGTCGGAATTAGATAGCCCCGAGGGTGTTGCTACTTTATCGCTTGACCCTGACGGCAGGGATGATATTTATATTGAATTTGAAGAAAGCGAAATTCTTAAAATTGAGATACTCCCCGCCGAGGTTCCCATTTTAGCGGAGGCTATCTGAATATACCTTCGCAGATATCTCTGTATTGTTTATTTTTGGTTGTGGCGGTGGCTTGTACTATCGCTACTATTTTTTTGTCGGGGTAGATGTTGAGTTCTTGGCCGCCGAAGCCTAATCCGCGGTAGCCGCCTTCGAATAGCCACCATAGGAAGCCGTAGTCTTGGCTTGCTTGGGAGGGGGTGGTGGAGAGGTTTACATATTCTTGGGAGGCGTGGTTTAGCATGTGGTTTCCTATTTTGGCCATGTCTGTGGCTGTTATTTTGTTGCAGGTGCAAACATTGCCGCATACGCCGCATTTTGAAGCTTTTTTGCCCTTATTGCTTATCCCAAGCGGCTCGTATAAAAATTCATTTATCGCGCTGTCTGCTGTGCCGCCGTATGCTTTGCCTATGATTTCGGCAAGCAAAATTGTGTCCCATTCTTTGTATAGGAATTTTGTGCCGGGGGGATTTGTTACCTGTACATTTGCGATATGCAAAATCGGGTCTTTGGCGCGTCTGAATTGCTCCAGCATTGGGCAACTGTATTTTGGGCCGGGGTTAAAATATATTCCGGAGGACATCGTAAGCAGGTGACGGATTGTGATTTGCCTGTGCAGGGGGTCGATGTTTTGTGCAAATTGCGGCAGGAGGGTGTAAATTGGCTCGTCAATGCTTTTTATCAGCCCTTTGTCGAGGCAGATACCAAGCGTTATCGATAGGACACTTTTCCAAACAGACATCATTGTGTTTAGTGTGTTTTCGTCAAATTTATTATAATAACGCTCAAATACAAGCTCGCCGTTTTGATAAATTACGATTGCGTTTACAAGGCGGTATTGTTTCGCTTTTATATAGTGGTCGAGGTTGCGTAAAAACTCCATGTTCATGGCAAGTACCGTCCTATTATTGATTTTTTGTTTTCCTTTAGCTCCGCAGGTGTGCCTGTTGCGAGGATGTATCCGCCGTCGCTTCCGCCGCCGGGGCCCATTTCTATTATGTGGTCGCAGTTTGCCAGTACGATGGGGTCGTGTTCTGTGACTATGACGGAATTTCCGTTGTCCACAAGCTCTTGCATTAGACGGATTAGCTTTTCGCTGTCGGAAAATGAAAGCCCCGTCGTCGGCTCGTCCAAAATATATAAGAAGCCGCTTGTTTTATTTGATTTTCCCAGTTCCTTAGCAAGCTTTAGGCGTTGCGCCTCGCCGCCCGATATTGTGGGCGTTTGTTGCCCAAGCTTCATGTAGCCCAGCCCTACGCGGTCGAGAGTTTTTAGCATTCGGTAGCTTGCCGCGTTTTTTTCTTTGAAGAAATCGACGGCGGCGGTTATGCTCATACCCAGTATGTCGCGGATGTTTTTTCCGTCAACAACCACGTTCATAACATCGGGTAGAAAGCCTGTGCCTCCGCATTCCTCGCATTCTATGTGGATGAAATTTCCGAGGCCTACGTGGTAGTGGATTTCGCCGTTTCCCATGCATTTTCGGCATTTCCCCTCTGCGTTTACCGAGAACATCCCCGCGCCAAAGCCTAGCTGCGCCGCGCTTGGGGAATCGGCAAACATTTTGCGTACACGGTCGAAGATTCCTGTATATGTTGCGGGGCAGGAGGTGCGGCTTCGGCCGATGGGCTTTTGGTCGATGATTAGGCATTTTTTTATTTTTTCGTAGCCGATTATTTTTACTTGGGGAAGGAGAATGGTTTCTGCTTCTTCGTCTTCGTGGGTTACTGTTTTAAGGACTTCTTTTAGCTTTGGGACTAATGTGTCGGAGATTAGGCTGGACTTGCCGCTGCCCGATACCCCCGCCACACCAACAAGCAGCCCCAGCGGTATTTGCACAGAAAGATTACGCAAATTGTGAATTTGGCAGTTTTCCAACCGCAAAAAATCGCCCGCTTTTTTGTAATGCGTCTTAACAGGCAGCGCACGCTCGCCGGAAAGATACGGTGCGGTAGCGGAATTTTTTACCTTTACAAAATCGTCGTATTTGCCTTGGAAGATTTTTTCGCCGCCGTATTCCCCTGCGTTTGGGCCGAGGTCTATGATGTAATCCGCCGCCTGCATAAAGCCGATGTCATGCTCTACGGCGACAACTGTGTTTCCGCGTTGTATCAGGCTTTTGATTATGCTAATCAATTTTTGCTTCTCGACCTCGTGCAGCCCAATAGTTGGCTCGTCAAAAATAAAAATGATGGAATCCATCTCCGCAATTATATAACTCACCAAAAAAAGCCGTTGGATTTCGCCACCGGATAATGTGGGCAGCGGGCGCGAAAGCGCGAGGTGGTGAAGGCCTACGTCTATCATGCATTCGAGCTTTGTGATAATTTCGCCGATAAGCTTTGTGGCTTGCGGTTTTATGCTTTTTAAAAAATCACATAGGTCTCTGATATACATATTCTCAAACTCGGTGATGGTTTTGCCGCCGACTTTTGTGTTGTTTGCCTGCTCACCAAGGCCGCTGCCGTTGCATTTTGGGCATGGGGTTTCGTACACACAGTTTGAATTTGTAATCCAGTTGTCTCGTTTTCTGCCGATACTCCATTTGTATAAATGGATAATCCACGGGAACATGCCGTTAAAATATCTTGTGCCTCTGCCGCCGTATCTGAAATTATCAAACTCTGCCTCGTTTAGCGAATCAATCGTCTGCGTGTGGGAAAGCCCAACGGCGGCACAGTAATCTACAAAATTTTGCGTGTGGTATCCGTAGCTACGCGATTCTTTATTTTTCTCGTCTATGGCTTGGGTGAAAAAATCAAAAAGCGTCCGTGTTTTGTCGCCAAAAAATATGTCTTCGTTTACCTGATGAATCCGCCCGCTTCCCAAACATCTGACACACATGCCCTTTGGTGAGTTTTTTTGGAACATTTCCATGATAAGCGAATCTCCGTAGTCGTACTCCGGAGCGCGGCTGCCGTATGCGGCAAATAATACAGCCATCATCGCGCTTATCTTTGTGCGCGTGCCGACGGTGCTGCGCGGGTTTGACTGGCGCGTAATCCTCTGCTCCACCGCCACCGTAGGCGAAAGCCCCGTAATACTATCGAAGGTAGGTACATTGTCTACCATAAACTGCGTGTTGGAAAACATCAGGTATCGTCGCTTTCCCTCCTCATACAGAGTATCGAAGGCAAAGCTGGATTTTCCGCTCCCCGAGACACCTGTGATAACGGTTAGCTTGTCCTTTGGGATTTCTATGTCTATGTTTTTTAAGTTGTGTATGCGTGCGCCTGTGATTTTTATGGTTTTCATTTGAACACCCTTGCCATGATTGGAATATGTTGTATTTTGTCACTATATTGATATAATTGCAACAAGCATACCGCGAGGGTTGGCTTGCGCTTACCGCGCTGGGTATGTATCTGGCATTTTTGAGCAGAAAACACGATAAGCAGGACAAAGAAAAATAGCCGCCCTCGGCCGAGGTTTGCGGCTATTTTGAATTAAATTCCATTTAGCAGTGAAGCCAAGCCACAGCGTTATGTGACCGCAAATGCGAGCGCAGTTCGCTCGTAGCTCCAGCTCACGGTATCCGCCGTGGGCTGATTTTATTATATACCATTTTGGTAGTCCGTCAAACATTATTTTTAAGGTAGCAAGATATTTGAATTTATATTTGGGATTATTTCTGCGATTTCCGGGTAGGCTTCACGGACGCGGATTTGGTCTTGGTGGCGTAGGTTTGTTTCGTTTGCGATGGGAAGGGGCAGGATTTGGATGTATGGTTGGCCTGCGGTGTTTGTGAATTTTACCCATGTGGGGATATATGAGGCGTCTGCTAGGATTGCGCCGTTTTCGGTTTTCTCGAAGTATAGGTTTAGGATTACGCCTGTTTCTGTGGGCGGCTCGCGCTGGGAGGATATGAAGTTTCCCAGACAATAGGCTATAAAGCCTTGGCGGGTAGTGCCGTTTTCTTCTATTTGCACAAAGCCCATGGGCTGCACTACGTGTGGATGGCCTGCGATTACTACATCTGCGCCGGCTTGCAGCATTAGCATTGCCACGTCTTTGAACTCCTGCCGCACAAAAAGCTCGTACTCGTTGCCCATGTGTGGAGTAACTATCACTATGTCCGCCAATGCGCGGGCCTTTTTTATATCGGCCTGCATTAGTCCTGTGTGCATTAGGTTTACAAGATACTCACGGCCAAACGGGGGACTATTTGCGCCTGCGCTGAACGTATATGCAAGAAAGGCAAATCGGATTCCGTTAATCTCGCGGATTAGGATTGTGTCGCGCTCGGTTTGGTTTCGGTATGTGCCGACGGTGGCGATTCCGAGGCTGTCAAGAAAGTCGAGGGTGCGAAGCAACCCGTCCACGCCTTGGTCGAGAGAATGATTATTTGCGGTGGAAAGCAATCCAAAGCCCGCACGCTTTAACGCATAACCAAACTCGTCGGGGGCAGAAAATAGCGGAAAGCAACTAAAAAACCCACTAAACGTCGTCTCCAAATTGCCTATAGCCAAATCCGCACTTTGCAAATGCGGCGCGACAAGTGCGAACGCACGGTCGAAGCAACTCTGCAACTGCGCCTCATGCAACATTATGTCGCCTACAAAGGTTAGGCGCGTGGTTTTTTCTTCCCGCGCACCAATTATTATTTTATACGACGTCGTCTCATCCAACCCCGCGCCCAAAAATTCTGCGGCACAAGCACGGTCTACAATTTGCGGACGAAGCCCCCGCGCCTCCAAATACTTCAAAAATATAATCATAGCCGCAGGCGAGTCGAGATAATGGTCGCTTAACGTATGAATCTTTTCCAACTCATGCGCAAGAATCGCCGCCGTAGTAACACGGTCACGCTCAACAGCCAAAGACGGCGTTAAAAAATGCGAAAAATCTACAGACGCCACAAGCAACACATTTAACCCCGACGCCGCAATCCAATTCTCCAACCACTCATAAATAATAATAGTCTCCTCAAAGCTTAACGAGCGATTAAGCAACACAGGCGCGACCTTTACACCGGGCAAATAATAATATATGTACGGAATAAAAATACCGGCGGCATGGTCATTTTGCATATGTGCGTGGCTAACCGCCGCGTCAATACCCGGCGCGGCAAGCATATCCTCAACAAACCCACAATGCGAAAACACCCCACCCCCAACATCCCAACCTCTGCACGACAAAATAACAGGCGCGAAATCCCCCTCATGGTTAGGCGCAACAATAACCACAAGGTCATACTCATCAACAAAAGCCGCCGCCGCACCAAAAAACCCACTAATCATACTAGCCGCCGTAATATGATGAGGCACAACCCCCGCATAAATATGCCCATCAACCTCATAAACACGAGGGTGCGCCGTCGAAAAAAGAAAAACCTCATGCGGCACATGCAAAATTGCGTGTGAAACCTCGTTTGAAACCTTGGGGGGAACTTTTGAAAAAGTTCCCCCCAAACCCCCTTCAAAACTTTCGTAGGAAATCGAGCAAAGCTCGATTTCCCTGTTGGGGGTCAAGGGGGCTGCGTCCCCTTGTGGGGTGTTGGGGCGAAGCCCCAAGGTCTTTGTTATTAAAGCAGCAATGAATACGATTGTTAGTGCGACGATATATTTTTTCACCGGGTGCTTCCCCATATATGGTTTTCGAGGTTGTGGTTTGTGATATAGGTTGTGCCCTCGGCCATGTCTGCATCGTATAGGGATAGGGCGTAGTAGTGTAGGGTGCGGGTTAGGGGGGCGTTGGGGTTTGCGTGTAGGGTTAGTTGGATGAGTTGGCGTTGGGTGTGATTGACGGAGTACCATGGGCGGGCGGTGTGGAAATGGCGTGAGGGTATAAAGCGTTTGTTTGAGGGTAGGCGGTCGTAGATTGTGAAAGTGCCTCGGGCGTCGTGGGGTAGGGTGATGTTTAGGGTTACGCGGTATAGGTTGGCGGCGGGGGTGATTGTGCGTGTGATTTGTATGCGAGAATCGGCGGGATTCCAGTTTGATGAGTTGTAGGATTGGAAGGATAGGTGGAATGCGGTTTCGCCGGAGATGGGGGTTAGGTTTAGGGAGTGGAATTGTTCGTAGGAGAGGTGTAGGTGCAGGCGGTCGAAGTTTTGGAGTATGGCGGTGTGGGTTTGGTCGTGGAGGGTGTATTCGAATTCGGAGATTGTGTCGCCTAGGAATACGGCGCGGCGCACGAAGTTAATGCGCTCGGGTATGTCGCTTACGAATAGGTTTTGCTCGGGGCGGTTTATGTGTTGCCATGCTGCGGTGGGGTTTATTGCTGTGTTGATGAAAAAGTGTAGGGTTTGTACGGTTTCTCGGCTTGTATCTGCAAAGGTGGCGTATGGTGCTTCTTCTGCGCCAAAGCCGATTAGCAGGTATTGTGAGGGTTTGTCGAGCCGTGTAATTAGGTTTGCCGCGCCGTTGTCGTCGCCTGCGGCGACGAGTGCGGCAGCCAGTTTTAGTCCTCGAAAATATTCGGAGGGATTAGTGTCGCGTGCTTCTTGTTGGATTTTCAGGAGTACGGGTTCGCCAATGCCTGCGAGTGCAAGGAGTGCGGCTGCGCGGCGGGCGGGGTTTTCGGAAGCCAGCTCCGGGAGTACGAATTCTTTTATGCGGGAGGGGTTAACAAATTCCGGGAAGGAGGCGGCAAAGCGGGCTGTGTAGAAAAGGTCGGGGTTTTCGTAGGTTAGCTCGGGGATTCCGCCATTGTGATTGGCGTGGACGATGGCGCGGACGGCATATGGGTCGCTTTCTCCCGTAAAGAAATAGTCTCGGAAGGCAGCGGCAGCGATATAGTCTGTGCGAGATGAGTTTCGGCCAAAGGTGCTGTTTAAAATGCGTGTGAGCGGGCGGATATTAGCGTTTGTGAGGGTAAGCCGCACAGGGAAGGGGCGCATGTTAAATAGTGCGGGGTGAAGGGAGTGTGGGTTTTCCGTGGAGATTTCGCCTGCGAGGTGGTTTTGGATTATTAGGGCGTATTCTGCTACGGTGAAGGGTCTTTCCAATGCGTCGGTATAGTCGCCGGAGGTGGCGATTACTTGCATTTTGTAGTCGCCCGGGGGTAGCTTGCCTGCGTTAAACACGGCGCGAGGGTTGCGTGAGGCTTCGATTGTTTGGCTATCGGTAAAGATTATTTCGTCGCCGCTTAGGATATTAAAGGTGTAATGCACGTCGCTAAAGGTCCGACCAAATGGCCTAAATGACCTAACCACAGCGGCGATATCGTCACCAACTATAAACTCATTTGTGTACAAAAGCTCCACGTAAAAGTTCAGTGTGGAGGTTATATTTACTACACTTTCGCCGGCAAAGCCGCATTCTGTGAGGGCTAGGGCGGTTACGCGCCATGATGTTATTTGGTCGGGAAGGGTGAAGGTTAACGTCGCGACGCCGTCGGTGGTAAGCACTTTTTCGAATACTGGATTATCCACAAAAAAGTCGCGGAAGCTTATACTGTCGCCACCGTCGTCACCGCCACCGCCTTCTGCGCCGCCTCCGAAGTTACCGAAATTATGCTGGGTGTGTGAGGCAAACTGGTGGGTATTCATCATCCACGCCCATACGGTGGAGCTTTGGTATAAGCGCGACAAAAAGTTTGTGTTATGCCGGGAGCTTTGGATTGCGGATTCATCCACGACGCTGATTAGGACTTGGGCGGGTTTTTCTGTATGGATTTGTACTGTTACTTCGTCGCCGGGGCGATATTCTTCTTGGCAAAAGGTGAGTTCAACTTCCAACTCGCGCTCACTAAAATCATGCCGTATAGAAATCGGATTTGGTACAGGGAAGATATACTGCCCGTCAAAAAACGCGCCAAAAAGTATGGCATTGCTAACCGCCGCCTCGGTAAATGTTAGCTGTACTCCTGAGACATCACCCGTCGCCACGTCGATTATGCCGTCACGTGCGAGTATGGCGATGATTCTGCCTTCTGTGAGGATTATTGCCTCATCGTGTGAGCCGCTCCACCACCAGTTGTCTTCCGACTCAACTATAGTGACATCAATCGTTTCTCCAATGCCAAATGTATTGCCGTAGGAAAGCGGGAAAAAGAAATGCCGCATAGTAGAAGTCTGCACATATGCGTTACGCCAAGGCGTTTGCACCCACGACATGGTAGGACGTCCCTGTGTATCGTTAAAAAATATCTCCATGCGATAGTTGATTAGCCTGCTGTCCGAGACAGGTAAATCCGTAACCACGGCGCGGCCGTTTTCTGTAGTGCCTTGCACTATGCGGTACAGGCTTGACGTGGTGTTAAAATCGTAGGTAGTCACCATGCGGCGGTTAATATGGTCGTATTGTTGGGTGCGCACGGTTTGCGTTGTAACAAAGCGGGTAATATGGATTTCGAAATCCACATCCACCGCCGCGCCTCGAAAAATATCCGGATGGATATGCACCCATGGTAACGAGCCTTGTTTGGCTTCTTCGATATTTTCGATAATAATGCGGTTGGATGTTATCGTCATTATATCGTCGTTGAGTTGGGCTTCCAGCATAGTATCACGCTGGGCTACGATATGCGGAAGGCCGATTCCCTGCGAAGCCTGCCCTTCGCCCACAGTCCCGTACCAAAAACTGCTCCAGTGTGGCTGCCAATCGCGACGCAAATGCGGCTCATCAACAATAGGCAACGCCCCCGCCGCTATGCCGTATTCATTTGTTATTAAATCGGGTATGCGTGGGCTATGTGTTCTTAGCTGAACGCCGTCCACAGGCCGCCCCGCAAAGGTGGTTAGGCGGATTTCTGCCTGTGCGTACTCGCCTGCGGCGTACACCAACCTATCCAAACTGCCGTTAATTACAAAGGGAATGTTGGCATAATCCAAAAACTCCACCCACGACGACATAAGCCGCTCGCCGTTAACCTCCACGCTAATATCCGTAAAACCAAACATATTTGTAACAGGAATACGCATAACAAAGCTGTTAAATCGGTCTAATGTAATCGGCATTTCTATCATATCGCCGATACGGAGTGTAAAAATATCCTCGGCAGAATGCGCCTGCCCGTAACGCGGGCGGATTACGCCAAAAACATCCACGGTATCATTGGGCCGATAGGTAGGGCGGTCGGTATACATATAAAAAAGAAAACGCTCGTTAGGCATAAGCTCACGATTACCGAAGGTAGGCTTAACATAAGCAAAAGGCAAATAATCGCGGTAGCTAATGACGACAGACGCACGTCTGTCACGCAAAGTGGGAATGATGGCAATGCCCTCGTTGTTTGTGCTTGCATTTGTGACACCGCCGACATCTATACGTGCGCCCCGTGCAGGCTCGCCCGTGGCGGCGTCATTTACCCAAAACAAAGCCTCGTCGTCCACAGAAAGCGAATAAACCGAAATCGGTGACACCTGAATAAACTTATGGGCGACGATATCCATGCCCTGCTGAACAGAAGTAATCTCCGCTACATAAACCCCTTCCGGTAAGGTGCGTCCCAAAAATAAGAAATGGAAACTATCCCACTCCGAGCCAAAGGTTTGTACCTCTTTAACGGATTCTTCTATAAGCACAGCGTTGTCCACACCTGTAAAATTTAAAAAGCTATCGATATCCGGCAATTCGTATAAACGCACATTAAATTCTCGTCCATGGAAATCACGGGAGATATTAAGTGCGACAAAGACCTCATTCCAGGGCAAAAACGTCTCGTACGCACTGCCGATAACAGAAAACGCAGGCGCGGCAGCCGTTCCCCAAGTTGTGGTAAACGAAAAAACAAAATTCTCCGCCAAAACTTCACCGCTTACACCCACCAGACCTTCACGGATTGTAACCGTGTACATACGGTTAAACTCCATGGCATTTGGGGCAAAAATATAGGTGTTGTCCCGCTTAAAAAAACTACCCTCCGCCACAGGCGGGTCAATAGAAAAAGCCCGCTCGAAGGAGGCTAAGCCTCCTTCAATGGGCTGATTAAAAGTGATTTCTATGCCTGCGTTGTTTGGCACGTTAAACGTAGCGTCCGCAGGCGAGGTATTAGTAACCCTAAAAACATCCACAGTTTGAAACGCATGAGAAAGCGCGGAAAACCCCAGCGGCCGATAAACAAAGTTTACAACGGAGTTAACCGCAAGCTCTTCTTCAAACTGCAACAAAAAGCGATTGCTGCCATGTGGCTCAAGAGAAAACGCCGCATTATCCCGTGTAGATAAAAACTCCGTCAAATGCTCCTTAGAAAGTGACTGCGTATCCGAGCTTACCAAAAAGTCGGAATCCACATCCACCCCAAATTCCGAGTAAGAAAGTGCCTCAATAGTAATCCGCCCAAGCGCGGAAGGCGCAATCTCAAAATCGAAAAAGTCTTCGCCGGGCGCAGTAGCAACAAAGCCTCCGTTTTGCGTAAAAACACCATTTCCGTTTTCTGCAAAATCCGCGTAATCACTGTCTTCCCCACCGGAAAAACTAATAATAAGCGCGGCAGATACCACCGCAAGTATCAACACGATTGCAATAGAAGAAAAAGTTATAATTAATTTTTTATCATTTTTAGAAAGCTTTGAGAATTTAGAAAGCATTGTTTAGCCTCCTTCTAAGCCGAGCGAACTTCGCTCGACACGCTGTCATAATAGTGTATTCCCAAAAACAAAGCAATGATACACCGCTATTTGACATATAATTGACAAAATCTTAAAATATGTCACAAGAGGCGGTGGGGTTAAATGCCAAGTTCCGGAGTACATCTGATGGTCGCACAAAAAGTAAGGCCGCATGGCAGCGACCTCTTTTTTACAGGGAGCATTGCGCCCGACGCCGTAGACGGCAGATACGAAAAAGACAAATCGCATTTCCGCGACGTGGAGGACAGACATGGCGCATTAGTGGCTCTCGCAGAAAAAACCACAGGCGATTTTGCCGAGGGTGTTCTGCTGCATCTATACGCCGATTGGAAATGGGATATTTCCATTTTGCAAGAATTTATCGAAAAATCGGACGCCAGCTGGTTTGCCACATACAGATACGAAAACGGACTTGCGAGTAATTACGCATTCCAAAAGGCCAAATGGTTAAAACCTGTTTTTGACAAAATAGCCGAAGTAAACCCCAACGATTACGGAAAAATCCCCGGTGCTTCTCCCGAAAAAATAAAAGAATATATAACCAAAACCTACAAATGGCACACAGAAAATATAACAGCACCTTCATCGGCCTTCCCGCCCGATGTGATAGAAAAATTTACATCGCAGTGCGCGGAGGAATATTTGCTGTGGAGGAAGGAAAGGTAGATAAAAATGTCTAAGTACGATTTTAAGGCAATAGAAAAAAAGTGGCGTGAGCGTTGGGCGGCGTCGCCTGTGCAGCGCGATACGGAGGACAAGCCTAAGTTTTATTGTTTAGATATGTTCCCATACCCCTCGGGGAGTGGCTTGCATGTGGGGCATTGGCGCAATTATGTTCTTAGTGATGTGATTTCTCGGCACAAGGTTTTGCAGGGGTTTCATGTTTTGCACCCCATGGGTTGGGACGCATTTGGGCTGCCTGCGGAAAACAACGCTATTAAAAAAGGCATTCATCCGACGATTTCTACCGAGGAAAATATCGCAAGCATGAAACGCCAACTCGACGAAATAAGCGCGCTTTACGACTGGGACTACGAAATTGACACCACCGACCCCAATTATTACAAATGGACACAATGGATATTTGCGCGCATGTTTGAAAAAGGCCTCGCCTACGAGAAGGAAATGCCCCTAAACTGGTGTCCCACCTGTAAAGTAGTGCTGGCAAACGAAGAAGCCGTAGGCGGCGTATGCGAACGCTGCGGCGGCGAAGCCACCAAAAAAAATCTACGCCAATGGATGTTAAAAATAACAGAATACGCAGAACGCCTGATAGCCGACCTAGACGGACTGGACTGGCCGGAAAAAGTAAAAAAAATGCAAGCCGACTGGGTAGGAAAAAGCCATGGCGCAGAGATAAACTTTGACATTGTTTTTTTGGGTCAAACCGGAAAAGTAACGCTTACGGCTTACACCACCCGCCCCGATACCCTATACGGAGCGACATTTATGGTGCTTGCGCCGGAGCATGAGCTTGTTTCTAAAATAGCGACGGCGGAGCAAAAGAGCGCGGTGGAAGCATATGTGCGCCAAGCTGCTTCTCGCTCAAATGTAGACCGCATGGCGGACAAGGAAAAAACAGGCGTATTCACAGGCGTATACGCCACAAACCCCATTACGGGACGCACAGACATGCCCGTTTGGGTGGCGGATTATGTTTTGGCCGACTACGGCACCGGTGCGATAATGTGCGTTCCCGGGCATGACGACCGCGATTTCGAATTTGCGACTAAGTTTAACCTTCCTATTGTGGAGGTGATTTCTGCTACGGGGGCGGCTTCGGGCGCACCGCTTTCGGAGGCTTATGTTGGCGACGGCGTTCTTGTAAATTCCGACAAGCACAACGGGCTTTCTATTGCGGAAGCAAAAAAAGCCATCACCGCCGCCCTGGAAGAAAAAGGCGCGGGCAAGGAAACCGTTAACTACAAGCTCCGCGACTGGGTTTTTTCGCGGCAGCGTTACTGGGGCGAGCCTATTCCCATTATCCATTGCGACGACTGCGGGGTTGTTCTTGTTCCAGACAAAGACCTTCCCGTTATGCTGCCAAAGGTGGAAACATACCAGCCCACCGACACGGGAGAGTCACCATTGTCGCTGGTAGATGAATGGGTAAATACCACCTGTCCAAAATGCAGCAAACACGCCAAACGCGAGACAAACACTATGCCCCAATGGGCAGGCTCGTCGTGGTACTTCCTACGCTACGCAGACGTTAACAACGCCGACGCACTAGCAAGCAAGGAAGCACTAAAAAAATGGCTCCCCGTAGACTACTATGTAGGCGGCGTAGAACACGCAGTTTTGCACTTACTCTACGCTCGCTTTTACACGAAATTTTTATTTGACATAGGCGCGGTGGATTTTCAAGAGCCGTTTGTGAAATTATTTAACCAAGGCATGATAAACAAAAACGGCATGAAGATGGCAAAATCCAAAGGCAACGGCGTATCACCCGACGAACTGTTACCGCGCTACGGCTGCGACGCCCTGCGTATGTACGAGCTATTCATAGGCCCGCCGGAGCTTGACGCGGAATGGATAGACAACGGAATCGACGGCGTATACCGCTTCCTGAATAAAGTATGGCGTCTGGCCTCCGAAACACCAATCGCCGCCGACAACGCCGAACACGAACGCCTCCGTCACCGCCTAATCCACGACATAACCACCCGCTTGGAAAACCTAACCCTAAACACCGTAGTAAGCGGCTTTATGGAGCATACAAACGCACTGGCAAAATGCGAGAATATCCCAAAATCCACACTGGAAGCCTTAGCCATACTACTATCCCCCTTTGCGCCGCATATAGCAGAAGAAATCTGGGAGCATTTAGGCCACAAAGACACCATCTTCGCCCAAAAATGGCCAACCTACGACCCCGCAAAGCTAAAATCCGACACGGTAGAAATCGCCATGCAAATAAACGGCAAACTACGCGGCAACATCCAAATCCCAACAGGCGCAGAAAAAGAAGCCGCCCTGGCCCAAGCCAAAGAAGCCCTATCCGATAAGTTGGCAGGTATGAAAATAATAAAAGAAATCTACGTACCAAACAAAATAGTAAACTTTGTAGTCAAGGGATAATAAATCTCAAAAAAATGCGATTCGCACCGGCGAATCGCATTTTTAATAACGTCAAAGTTTGGGTCAAGCCTTTTCAAAGGCTTGCAGGGTTTGGGACGGCGTCCCAAGGTCTTTTCTTATTCATCCATGTTTTCATCCTCGTCGCTACTGTCATCATCGGGGATTTTTGCTATTGATACGACTGTGCTTTCGTCAGCCATGTTGATTAGCTTTACGCCCGAGGCGTAGCGGCCTTGGACGGAGATATCGGCTATTCGGATACGGATTACGACGCCTTCGGAGTTGATGAGCATTAGGCCGTCGGTTTCTTGTACGGCTTCTATGCCTACGAGGTTGCCTGCTTTTTCTGTGGTTTTGTAGATGATGACACCGTAGCCGCCACGGTTTTGGCCTCGGAAGGCCTCGACGGGGGTTACTTTTCCGTAGCCGTTTGCGGCGACGAGCAGAACTTGGCCGTCTGCTACAGTGGAGCCTATAATTTCGTCGTTTTCGCGGAGCTTCATGCCGCGTACGCCCATTGCTGTGCGGCCTACGGCGCGGGCTTGACTCTCGTGGAAGCGAATGCCTCGTCCTTCTTTTGTGGCGAGGAACAGCTCGCGGTCGCCGTCGGAGCGTAGGACTTCTATTAGGGTGTCGTCCTCTTTGAAGGTGATGGCGTTAAGGCCGCCTTTGTGTATGCGTGAGTATAGTTCGAGGGCGGAGCGTTTTATCAAACCTTTGCGCGTTACCATGATAAGGAAGCCTTCCCAATCGTTTTTGGTAACGGGAATCATGGCTGCGATTTTTTCTTCGCCGGCGAGGTTTAGAAGGTTGACGAGGGGCATTCCTTTGGCTTGGCGACCCGCCTCGGGGATTTCGAAGGCACGTAGACTGAAGGCGCGGCCTCGGGTGGTAAAGAAAAGGATGTTGTCGTGGGTGTTTGCTACGAATAGGTCGGTTACCCAGTCTTCTTCGCGGGTTTGCATTCCTATTACGCCGCGTCCGCCGCGTCCTTGGCTGCGGTAGGCGTCGAGGGGGATTCTTTTGATATAGCCAAACTGGGATAGGGTGATTACGCTTTGGGCTTCGTCTATGAGGTCTTCCATGTTTATGTCTCCGTAGTCGTGGACTATGGCGGTGCGGCGTGGGTCGCCGTATTTGTCTTTTATTCGGGTTAGCTCGTCGGTTAGGACTTGGAGCAGGTAGTTTTCGTCGGATAGGATTTTCTTTAGCTCGGCTATCAGGGCTTGCAGCTCGTTATATTCTTCTTCAAGTTTTGCACGGGCAAGGCGCAGGAGTGCGCGCCAGCGTAGGTCGAGGATGGCTTTTACTTGGATTTCCGATAGGTCGTAGCGTTCCATCATTATGGGGGCTACGTCGGCTTCGTCCTGGTGAGAACGGAGAAGCGCGATTATATCGTCTACGTGGTCGAGGGCTTTAAGCAGGCCTTCCACTATGTGGGCGCGGCGTTCTGCTTTGGCCAGGTCGAAACGGGTGCGGCGGGTTATTACTTCTTTTTGGTGAATGATGTAATGCTCTATCATCTCGCCCAGGTTTAGAACTTTTGGCTCGTTTTTAACGAGGGCGAGCATTATTATGCCGTGGCTTTCTTGCAGTGGGGAAAGCTTGTATAGCTGGTTTAGGACTACGTTTGCGTTTGCGTCCTTGCGTAGCTCTATTACTATGCGGACGCCGTTACGATTGGATTCGTCGCGGATGTCGGTTATGCCGTCAACTTTTTTGTCTTTTACGAGGTCGGCCATTTTTTTGACGAGATTGGCTTTATTTACTTGGTATGGGATGGCCGTTACGCGGATTTGTTCGCGACCGCTTTGGCCGGGAAGCGGCTCTATGATGGCGTCGGCGCGTAGGATTACCTTACCGCGGCCTGTTTCGTAGGCTTCGCGAATGCTGTTTGTGCCAAGGATTGCGCCGCCTGTGGGATAGTCGGGGGCTTTTACTATGTCGATGAGGTCTTTTAGTGGAGTTTCCACGCCTTCGCGCATGTGGTTTATGCGGTGCAAAATTGCTGTGGTTACGTCGGTTAGGTTATGCGGCGGGATGTTTGTGGACATGCCAACGGCGATTCCCGAAGAACCGTTTACAAGAAGATTTGGAAAACGAGCGGGCAAAACCGTAGGCTCGGTAAATTGCTCGTCGTAGTTTGGTGCGAAGTCTACCGTTTCTTTTTCGATATCGGTGAGCATTTCCATGGAAAGCCGAGAAAGCCGCGCCTCGGTGTATCTGTGTGCAGCGGCGGCGTCGCCGTCCATGGAGCCGAAGTTTCCGTGGCCGTCCACCAGCACATAGCGCATGGAAAACTCCTGTGCCATACGCACCATAGCGTCGTAAATAGACGAGTCGCCGTGTGGGTGATATTTACCCATGGTATCGCCCACGATACGGGCGGATTTTTTGTATGCGGCGTTAGGCGCGAGGTTTAGCTCGCTCATGGCGTAGAGGATTCTGCGGTGTACGGGCTTTAGGCCGTCGCGTACGTCGGGCAGGGCGCGTGCCACTATTACGCTCATCGCGTAATCGAGATAGGATTTTTGCATTTCGTCGGTTATGTCAATGCCTTTTATTCTTGTGTTAAGGTCGCTCATTTATTATCTCCTGTTATAAAAAAGTTTGTCTTATTATACCAAAATTTTTTATGGAGGGCAAACGGGCTAAAAAGCTTTATAAAAAAATCCAACTGACGATAAATTATCACCGGTTGGATTTTTTAATGCCGTTAAAGTTAAAGTTATTGAGCAGGTGCGGGTACTACCGGTGCAGGTGCTGCTTCCGGTTGAACGGGAGCTGCTTTTTTGTTAAAGAAAACCGGTACTGTGGTGTCGTTTGCGATGCCGATACCATTTACGTTGTTAGCGTTATTAATGTTGTTGATGTTTGCACGGTTTGCGCGGCGTGTTGCGCGGTTAAGACCGCTTCTTGGGATACCGCGTTCTGTGTGGTTCATTTCATAGCGGTAGTCGCCGCCTATTCTGGCGTGCGGGCGTGCAAATGTGTTTGCACGGTTTGGTGTACGTGTATAGCGGTTTGTGATACCGTCGGTTACGTTACGTGCGGTGTTGCCGATGTTACGTGTTGCGCGGTTAAGACCACGTGTTGTGCGTCCGAAAAGTCCGCGAGATGTTGTTTCGCGTCCGTCATAAGAATCCGGGCGGTGGTTTACGGCGTCTGCTACGCGCTGGCCGTTTCTGTTACCTTGGTTGCGGTCTACGGTGTTGCTGGAACATCCTGTGCCTGATACTGCTATCATACCTGCAACAAGTCCAAGTGTAATTATTCTTTTAAAATTCATTTTATTCTTCCTCCCCTATTTAACTGGCCTTAGGCCATTTCGCATGTGCGAGTATTTAGTGCCTAAAAAAAACCGCAGGCTCGTTTTGAGCTTGCGATTATATTTTGGGCAAAAACAAATTTTAAATACTAACAAATTTTTTACATGGAATTAAAAACTTGTCCGTTGATTTTAGAGGCGGCAATTTCAACATCCGCACTAAGGCGGGCGACTACGGCGTCCACGATAGAAATTTCGCCCGCATAATGCGTAATATCCAAAAATGCTAAATTTTGCTCCATGGATTCTTGTACAATATGGTAGCGTAAGTCGCCTGTGATATAAACGTCGCAATTTTTTGCGATTGCGGCGTTTATATAACGTGAGCCGCTTCCGTCGCCGCCGCATATTGCGATTTTTTTAATTTGCTTTTTAGGGTCGCCCGCCATGCGTATGGTATCCAGCCCAAGGGCGGTTTTTACGCGACCTGCGAGGTAGGACAGCGTAATTTTGTCGGGCAGCTCGCCTACGCGGCCGAGTCCGCTTTCTTCTTCTAATGGCGTAAGATTTGTTAGACCTATTTTTTCTGCGAGGCAGTCGTTTACGCCGCCTTCGGCCTTGTCGAGATTTGTGTGTGCGCAAAAACAACCGATTCCGTTTTTTATTAAAGAAATAATTTTGCGCCCCGTGCGGTCGCCTGTGGTTATGCTTTTTATAGGATTATAAACAATGGGATGGTGGGTGATAATAAAATCAAATCCGCCCGTCACCGCCTCTTTTATGACTTCCTCCGTGGCGTCGAGTGCCACGAGGATTTTATGCACGGGCTGTGCGGCGTCGCCTATCAGCAAGCCCACATTATCCCATTCTTCGGCGGTGCTTTCCGGAGCCCATTGCTCAAATTGTTCAATTATCCACTGTGCTGTTACCATTTTGACATTTCTCCTCCAGCCATTTTAACCGTTTATGCTCCTTGGAATTATGCGAAACGGAGTGTATGTACTCCTTTATTTTATCGCGCTTCTCGCGCAAGTACGGCAGAAAATGCGGGCATTTTATCCGCCCGTGGAAATACTCTGCATCTGTATACGGCAAAATTTTTTCCGACTTTTGCGAAATAATAATTTCGTAAAAACGCCCGCGCTCGTACGCGAGTTTTTCTTCTAATATATTGTACATATATTTGTGAAGAAACCTGCGTAATTCTTCCAAATCGTGCTGCGGCTGCAAAATTAAACGTGCCTTTACGGGCATTGCAGATAAAATTTCCATAATTTTCATGCCGCCCATGCCGGAGATTACTATGCAGTCCGCCTCATCCTCGCAAAGCGGCGCAAGTCCGTCGCCAAGCCGCGTTTGTATACGGTCGGAAAGCCCCGCGTCGTCGATATTTTTTTTTGCAATGTTAAGCGGGCCTTCGCTGATATCGCAGGCGATTGCTGTTTTGCAGATACCTTCGCGTATCGCCTCTATGGGCAAATAGGCGTGGTCTGTGCCTATATCGGCCAAGACATCACACTTGCCGATACAACTAAGTATGGTTAAAAGGCGCATTAGTCCAGATAATCCTTGAGTTTTTTGCTGCGGCTGGGGTGGCGAAGCTTACGCAAGGCCTTGGCTTCTATTTGCCTGATACGCTCGCGGGTTACGTTAAATTCCTTGCCCACTTCCTCCAGTGTACGCGCACGTCCGTCGTCCAAGCCAAAGCGCAGGCGCAAAACCTTCTCTTCGCGGTCGGTGAGTGTGTCCAGCACGTCAATCAGTTGTTCTTTAAGCAAGGTAAAAGCCGCGGCCTCCGCAGGCGCGGGGATATCATCGTCGGGAATAAAATCACCAAGATGGCTGTCTTCTTCCTCGCCAATGGGTGTTTCTAACGAAACAGGCTCTTGCCCGATTTTTAAAATTTCGCGTACTTTTTCTACGGGCATTTGCATTTCCTTGGCAAGCTCGTCCGGTGAGGGGTCGCGCCCAAGCTCCTGCAAAAGCTGCCGCGACACGCGTATCAGTTTATTAATGGTCTCCACCATATGCACAGGAATCCTAATCGTCCGCGCTTGGTCGGCAATAGCTCGCGTAATCGCCTGCCTAATCCACCAGGTGGCATAGGTGCTGAATTTATATCCCTTGGTATAATCAAATTTTTCCACGGCCTTAATAAGCCCGAGATTGCCTTCCTGAATCAAATCCAAAAAGAGCATTCCGCGCCCTACATATCTCTTTGCAATAGAAACAACAAGCCGCAAATTGGCCTCTGCAAGCCGCTGCTTAGCCTCCTCGTCGCCCGCCTCCATACGCTTGGCAAGCTGAACCTCCTCGTCCCCCGTAAGAAGCGGCACTTTGCCGATTTCCTTCAAGTACATGCGGACGTGGTCGTCAATGTTAATCGCACTCTCCACGGCGGCCAGGTCGATTTCTTTTTCCTTTTCGGTATCCGCGCCCATGCCGTTGTTTATCTCAATCCCTTGAGCCTCCAGCCACTCGAATACCTTTTCCACCTGGTCGGGGTCGAGGTCCACGTCACCAAGGAACTCCATGATTTCCTTGTGTTCCAACGTGCTTTTGTTCTTTTTGCCAATTACCACAAGCTCTTGCAGGCGGTTCATTAACAACGGGTCTTCAAATGATTTCAATGAAAACATCCTCTCGCTACAGCGAGCGCACTTTGCTCGCGTTTACTATTCTATCCATCTGTTAATGTAATATTCAGGGAATTTGCATTTTTTTTCTGAAGAAGTAGCGTATTTACGGCGTTTGCGTCGTCTTTTTCTATTTCTATACGGTTGTTTAGCCAGGTTAGCTTTATTTTTTTTACTGTATCGTTCAAAGCCTTTTCTATTGCGGATTGTGAAGGGTATTCCTTAGTTTCTGCAAAGATTTCTGCTATGATTTGCTGCTCCTCGTCGCTTTCGAAGAGGTCTATGAGGTCCGTCGGCGTCTTTACTGCATTTGTAAAGGCGATTTCTAGTAATTTTATAAAAACGTCGTCGCCCATCTCTTGCGATGTGATATGCTGGCTTTTTTGTAGTGAAGTTGCGGCGTTTGGGTAGGTAAACATCAGGTTTAGCAAGGCTTTTTTTGCATTTTTAAGGCCTATGTCTTCGCCTTGTTTTTTTGCGATATATGTGCGTGGCTTTAGGTAATATTCGCTGTTTTTAAGGATTGTGCCGGTGATTTTTTCGATTTCTTTGTTGATGGCCAGCGGAGAGATGTCGGTGTCCTTTGCAATTAAGCTTGCGTAGGCGTCTTTTTCTATTTCGCTGGGCAGGGAGGCCAGGATTTTTGCGGACTCTTGGGTAAAGTCCACTCGGCCTTCCGTGGTTTGCAGGTTGTGCTTTTTTCGTATTTGTTCTATTTGGAAGACGATATGCGTTTTGGCATTGGATATGATATTTGTAAATTTTGCCGCGCCAAAGCGTGATAAATACTCGTCCGGGTCCTTTGCGTCGGTAAGCTCCAGAATTTTTACCTTTAATCCTTCTTTTATAAGTACGGGGATTGCTCTTTGTGCGGCGCGGATACCTGCCTCGTCGCTGTCGAGCAGCAATATTGCTGTGCTTGCACCTGTGTTTTTTATCAGGCGGGCGTGGGTGTTTTTTAGGGCTGTACCCAACACACCTACGGTGTTTGTGAATCCGTGGAGATGCATTGCTATGGCGTCCATGTAGCCTTCTACGATTATGATTTCCGTGGAGCGGGATTTTTTGGCGTGGTTTATGGCGTATAGGCATTCGCTTTTGTGGAACAGGGCGGTCTCGGGGGAGTTTAGGTATTTTGCACCTTCATCCAAATGGCCTAAAATTCTTCCGCCAAAGCCTATTACGCGGCCTCGTTGGTCTATTATCGGGAACATAAGGCGATTGCGAAATCGGTCGTAGTAGTGGTCTGCTCGTTTTGGGTTTTGCTTTACGAGACCTGCTTTTTCGAAGTCCTGCGGTAAAATGTCGGGGAAGTTTTTCATTAGGCCGTCCCATGCGTCGGGGGCAAGGCCAAGGCCGAAACGCCGCATTATTTCCGGGGTTATGCCGCGATTTTCCAGATACTCGCGGGCGGGCTTGCCTGTTTCTTCATATAGATTGTCGTAGTAAAAGCGGGCGGCTTTTTTGTTTAGCTCTGCTGCCTTTTCGCGCTCGGCGGCTTTTATTTTGGACTGTTGGCTTGTCCCTTTTTGCGGCAGATTAAAATGTGCTCGGTCGGCCAATAATTTAAGAGCGTCGGGGAAGTCCATATTTTCTATGCGTTTGATAAAGCTAATGACGTTTCCGCCTGCTCCGCAGCCAAAGCAGTAGAATATCTGCTTGTCCCTGTTTACGCTAAACGACGGGGTTTTTTCGTTATGAAACGGGCAAACGCCAAAGTAATTGCCGGAGCGGGGTGTGAGACGTACGTATCCCGCGACAACATCTACTATGTCGTTTAAAGCCTTTACCTCGGAAATGACATCTTGCTCGTAGAACACCTTCCTTCACCTCCGCATTATTATAATTCGACAGCGAAAAGTAAAATCCTTTAATTGTTAAGCAAAAAAACTGGACTTTTTTTTCAAAATAGTGTAAGAAATTATCCAAGGAGTGACTTTATATGGTCAACCAGCAGAAAATAATTACAATGACAAAGCTTGCGCTGTACGACAAGCACGAAGGCATTTACGACAGGGCGGCTAACGATTATTTCCGACATGACTATATATATAGGAAGAATTTAAGTACGCGGATTTCTGTGGGAGTCGGCGGTGTTTTGATACTCGCGATTTATTGGTTGCGGGTTATTTTTGTTGATGGGATGGATATTTTTGAGATAGATATACAGCATTATGCGACAGAATCTATTTTATTTATAATCGCGCTGGTGGCTGTGTACTCGGTAATCGGCACTGTGCAGGGGACGAGGGAATATTATCTCGTGCAAAAGCGGCTGAGAAAGTACCAAAACATGCTTAAATTTTTGGAAAATGCAGAAGAACGCGGGCGCAAGACCCAAGCAAGCACCGCCGCCGCAGAAGAAAAAGAAAAGCCCGAATCCCGCGAGCGTCGCGAAGCCCGCNAAATGCGAGAAGAGCGCGAACGCCGCCGAGCCGCCGCCACAAGAAACCGCGAACGTGAGCGCGTGCGGGAGGATAACGACCCGTTAGCAAATGTATCTGCCCGAGCAATGTCGTCGGGGGTGCGACCGCGTACGTCACTGACACCGCCGAGACCGTCGCAGCGGCCGTCGCAAAGCTCGCCCCTTGTGCGGCTTTCCAGCAGCCCAAAGGACGCACCGCTCGTAAGAAGAAATGATAATGAACAGTAGAGGTATGTAAATGGAACAATTATTGGTTGCCCGCGAGGTAATAGTTAAATTTTTTAAACGGTACGAAGTTTTTATCATGCCCGTGCTTAAATTTTTGCTGGGCTTTTATGTGTTTAGCACAATAACTTCTATCGGGCATATGAATGCGGTTCCTTTTACGGATTCTTTTTCGCCCGGGCTTTTGAACTTCCTTTTTGCGATTTTGTTTACGATTATGCCTATGAGCATGAGCTGGATTATTATTATTTTGACTACCACATTGCAGTTTTACGGCAGCTTGGAGGTTGCTGTTGCCGTGTTTGTTTTTCTTATGCTGGTGTTTTTATTTTACGCGAGGATGGCTCCAAAGGAATCAATTTTGATTTTATTTACTATAATAGCTTTTAGGTTTAATGTGCCTTACCTTGTGCCTATTTTGGCGGGGCTTTATTTTCCGGTTACGGCGATTATACCTGTTACTGTTGGGGTGTTTGTACATGCCAATATCGCGGGGCTTTTGCGTATTTCTTCGCCTGCGGGAGTGGTTGCCGCGGCTGCCACGCCTGCGGGAGAACGCGACCTTAGTGATATTTTAGGAGAATTGCCTTCTGCGTTTTCTGATATTTATTCTACGCTCATGGGCGGTATCGCTCCTTTTAATACTTGGATTTTTACCGCTATTATTTTTAGCATGGTTATTGTGCTTGTTTATTTTGTAAGCCGACAGGCCATCGACTTTGCCAAGGAAATTGCTATCGGCTTGGGCTGCGTTATGATGATTTTTGGGTTTATTATTTCCGTGCTGTTTTCTGACGGAACCGTTAATATCGCTCTGATGTTTTTAGGTACAATTATCTGCGGGCTGATTGCTTTGCTTGTTAGATTTTTGGACGGTATTTTGGATTATCAGCGGGCGGAGTCTGTTCAGTTTGAGGATGATAATAATTATTATCATGTTCGTATTGTGCCAAAGGTTATTATGACAAAGGCGCAGCGGTCTGTTAAGAGAATAAGGCCTGACGCCGCACCTGTGGATGAAGAAGAGGAGTCGTAGATAGTTAATGCTTAGCTTGTTAAGCGATTGGTTTGTTGAAACTTTTAATCTGCGTGCGTTGATATGGCCGGATTTTGGCTTTGCGCAGGTGGTTGATATTTTAATTGTTGCGGTTTTGTTGTATCTGATTACCCGCTGGATACGGCGTACACAGGCCTGGGTTTTGTTGCGCGGGCTTGTTATTGTTTTATTTGTGGCTGTGCTGGCCAGCGTGTTTGAGCTGATTGCGGTGCAGTGGATTGTGGACAACGCCATTAGCATGGGGCTGGTGGTCGTTGTTATTTTATTTCAGCCGGAGCTGCGTAAGGCCTTGGAGCAGCTTGGGCGCGGTAAGTATTTGATTCATTTAACGGAAGAATCGGAAAAGCAGGTGCATATCTCTGCCCATACCGTGGATGAAATTATCAAGGCGACACGTGTGCTTTCCAAAAATCTCACCGGCGCGCTTATTGTCGTGGAAAATGAAGTGGATATCGCTGAGCATGAGCGGCGGGGGATTCCTTTGGATGCGCGGGTTAGTGTGCAACTGCTTTTGAATATTTTCGAAAAAAACGCACCCTTGCATGACGGGGCTGTTATTATCAGAAATAATCGTGTAAGCTCGGCTTCTTGTATTTTGCCGCTTTCCGGGGAAACCTTGGATAGCTCGCTGGGGACACGGCATAGAGCGGCTGTGGGAATTAGTGAGGCCTCCGACGCTCGGGTTGTTGTGGTCAGCGAAGAAACGGGTACAGTGTCTCTGGTGGTCGATGGCAAAATTACGCCTAATGTTTCCGAGGCGTCCCTTAGGGATTTGTTGATTTGGGGCGTGCCTGCTAAGTCGAGATTTTCTATTTTTAGGAATCGGAGGAAAAAAAATGCAGATAATTAAAGGGATATTTTCCTTGCTTTTTTCGGATTTCCATTGGAAGCTGCTTTCCTTGGCGGTGGCCAGTGTTATTTGGTTTTTTGGGATGAATATGAGCAATCCGTTTTTGAATCAAACCGTGTCGTCGCGTTTGCAGCTTGACAGCATTGGAATAATGGCGCGTGAGGGCATTGTTGTGCTTAACGAAGAAGCCCTGCGCGATATCAATGTTCCCGTGCTTGTGCGTGCGCAGCGCAGCGATATGAACAAGCTTAGTGCGGCCATGGTAGACGCGGAGCTTCTTGCGGATTTTGTTACCGTTGGTGTAGATTTTAGGGGTATCGACTCCGAGGCCGTGGTGGCTGCGGATGGAATTTCTTCGCAGGTACTGCGGATTGCCGCTAATATGCAGGCGGGGTTTGAGCATATCTCCATTAACCCGGCTTACATCGAGGTTTTTTTGGATATTGCCGTGAGGGATGTGTTTTCTGTAGACATAATACAGCATGGTGATGTGCCGCCGGGGTTTGAGCTACAGGATATTAGGCTTAGTAATACCCATGTGACAATACGCGGGCCACGGTCGGAGGTTGTGAAAATCGACCATGTGCAGGCCAATGTGGATATTACCGGTGTACACGACGACGCGGAGTTTAACAATGTCCCCTTTAGGGTAATCGACCACCACGGCAACGAAATGACGGAGAGTGTTAATCTTAATGTTACCGAGACGACGGCATTTGTGCGAGTGTGGCAGGTGCGCACCGTGCCTGTGGTAACTGTGGGCGTAGGCTCCACCGCTGCGGGCTTTGCGGCGGCGGGCATAAGCGGCGGGTC
>JGI24694J35173_10000634_pt1 | contig 33571 bp, 26 predicted proteins | sample TergutCo191P1_FD_35173 | JGI IMG/M metagenome (IMG submission 35173) | reverse complement strand
TCTATGGACCCACATACATATAATGAATTCCAGAAAACCCTTAAAATAACCATGAAGGGCGACGTTCCGGCATGGTTAAAGGGCAAAGCGCATCCGAAATCTGCACACAGGGGAATTGGGGAAACCTGCCTGGGTGGCGACGAATGTGGATTTCAAGATTACAGAACGGCGAATATGGCAAATTCGGCGCATGCAGACTATTTCCAATGGCCAATTCACCGTGTCGGCGCAGAGTCGAACTATGGCACCAACGGCGCAGAACTGACCACCACCGTCGGCAACATCTTGGCTGGATATAAAGGATTAAATCCTCTCAACGAACTGCCGAATCTCAAAAACAGTTCCCTTGAACAAGTGCATATCACATACAACGCCCCATCCGGCCCATTGGAAGCCATACTTGGCAAATACACTTGGGATGGAATTGTTCTAGGAATTCAGAAAGGCAACACAAGCGACCTTATTGAAGAATATATGATAAATATTTCCAATGATGGCCTTCCGCCAGTACCTGTGGCGACACTCCAACCGGCCAGCAATGTCCGTACGGCAACGCAGAGTGACAGGCACTGAAACCGTCTAGTGTACCATTGCACATAACGGTACTATATATAGCGTGGTTTGCGAACCACGCTTTTTTTTATGGCGAAAGGTGCCTGACACCAAAAACGTCTGGTGTCGTTAGCTGCAACTGTACACAAGATGTAGCGTAATGCCGCAGACATGAAACCCCGCTCCCATTTCTTCTGAAGTGTATGCTCAAAAAATCTACCAGAAAGGCGTGAGCGCAAAGCCCCGCTGGCAACATCAAGAGGGGAACCTTCACTTTAAAACCTTCGGTTCTAAAGTTCGGTTGAGGTTATGGCTGCCTTTCACGCAGTCTTATTAACGCAATTCGCGAAGCGAAGGAGCTATGCACTCATAAATTAATTTCTGCCATCCTAGCCGTCAGGCCTTTGCGCTCACGCCGTTGTGGCATGTTTAAGCATACACTTCAAAAGCGCGTCGTCAGGGCTTTGCGCTCACGCCTTGTTGGCATTTTTAATTGCCGTAAATCCAAAATTTCCCACTTGATAATTCTTTTTTCCTAAACTATACTCATATTATTATTACTAAGGAGAAAAAATGACCATTTCACAGACGGTAGAAATCCCTGATAACCATCGTCTAACTATTGATGTACCTCGCGACGTCCCTTCGGGACCTGTTATACTTACCTTTACTCCGGCAAATACAAAAACAACGAGAGTTCCTGCTCAAGGCAATGAAAAGAAAAATATTTATTCTTTATCTGTTGATATGACAGGTTTTGCATTTGACAGGAGCGAAATTAATGAACGATAACAAAGCATTTATTGACACCAACATTTTTATTTATACTCAAAGAACCGATAGCCCGGGAAAAAGGGTAATAGCAGAGAATGTAATTAACCAATTTAATTGCGTCGCAAGCACACAAGTTTTAAACGAAATAGCTAATGTATTTACTAAAAAGTATCCAATGCCTATTGAAAAAGTGGAATGTCTTATTAAAAGTATCTGTGAAATTTCTGAAATTGTTATTATTGACGATGTACTAATTATTAAAGCGTTAAATCTGCAATCAAAATATAAAGTATCATATTTTGATTGCCTAATGATTGCCGCCGCAATTGATTCAGATTGTAAATATTTATTAACAGAAGACATGCAAGATGGCATAGTAATTGATAATACAATTAAAATAATTAATATATTTAATCATATAGATCTCATTCCTGAAACTAAAAACACATAATCCTGAATTTGTTTGATACCATTATCTGCAATAGTAAATTATAAATAACACAGCATAGCAGATCGCGATTTTTTTTTCACATTCATTTAGAAGTATACGCTAAAAAATCTACCATAAGGGCGTGAGCGCAAAACTCTGACGGCTCATATAATTGCTGCGCTAGCAGCTTGGCTGCCTTTCATGCAGTCTTATTAATGCCGCTCGCGAAGCGAAGGAGCAAGGCACACTTTTATTAAACCCAGCCATCTTAGCCGTCAGGGCTTTGCGCTCACGCCGTTGTGGCATGTTTAAGCATACACTTCAATTTCCATTGCGCAAGCTTGACATTTTCTAAAATGGAATATATATTTGCCATATGGAGTTGGATTATACATATTGGCAGGATGGAAAGTTCTTCGTAGGTTTCCTGAATGATTATCCCAAAGACTCTACACAAGGTTTATCACTTAATGAACTTGAAGAAGCTCTCATTGAAGTATATGAAATAAAACAGGAAGAAAAAAACATTTAGCCGCTATTCGCAAGACCGGTAAAATAAAAATACCTGCATGAAATCTGAAATTAATAAATATACAGCTCAGGACATTTATGGATAAAATTTCAAAATGATAAATGCAGTAAACGCGAGTGTTGTCCAGAATAAAAAACCTCATAAACCTCCTAATCCTAACATAATGGAAGTTTTATATCTAAATCATAACTGTAAAATAAACGGTAAAATGTTCACCGCAGAAATTACAGTAAAAGTTTATAAATCTCAAAAATTTTATAAATATTATCACTATTATCTAAACGATTATATCTTAAAGTAGAGATAATAAAAAAACCATGCTCAAGCATTCTGCACCCTACCCCGAAGGATCAGGAATGCGCTTTTATTGCATGGTTCTCGGCTACCGCCTGCATATAATATGGCACAAAAAATCAAATTTGTCAATAGAATAAGCAATATATTGCATCCATTATACTTCAACAATAAAGCAGTTTTTCTTCATTTTCTCTTCTCTTTACTAATCCCTTCCAACCTGTTATACTACCATCATGGCAAAAATCAGCATGAAAACACCCCTTGTCGAAATAGACGGGGATGAGATGACGCGTGTTTTATGGGAAGTTATAAAAGAAAAACTGTTGCTTCCGTTTATCGATCTTAAAACAGAATATTATGATCTCGGTCTTAAAAACCGCGATGACACAAACGATGAGATTACTGTCAAATCTGCGCAAGCTATTAAAAAGCATGGCGTTGGCGTAAAATGCGCGACTATTACTGCCAATTCCGCAAGGCAGAAGGAATACGATCTTAAAAGATTGCTTCCAAGCCCTAACGCGACAATCAGGGCGATTCTTGACGGGACAGTTTTTAGAAAGCCGATATCCGTAAGCAGAGTAAAGCCTTCCGTCAATACATGGAAAAAACCTATTGTCATAGGACGCCACGCTTACGGCGATGTTTATAAAGCGTCCGAAATGGAGATTGAAGGTCCCGGCAAGGTTGAGCTTGTTTACACAAAGCCTGATGGAAGCGAAAGGCGCATGAAGGTAGCGGACTTTGAAGGGAGCGGCATTGTTCAGGGAATGCATAATATGGACGAGTCGATTAAAAGTTTCGCCCGCGCGTGTTTTCTCTACGCGATAGATGAAAAACTTCCAATCTGGTTTGCGACAAAAGACACTATTTCAAAAATATACGACGGAAGATTTAAAACAATTTTTAATGAAATTTACGAAACTGAGTTTAAAGCAAAATGCGCGTCCGCCGGAATTGAATATTTTTACACATTGATAGACGACGCTGTCGCGCGCGTTGTTAAAAGCGAAGGCGGCTTTTTATGGGCTTGTAAAAATTATGACGGCGATGTTCAAAGCGACATGATTGCAAGCGCGGCAGGAAGCCTCGCCATGATGACAAGCGTGCTTGTCTCCCCAACAGGTGTTTTTGAATACGAAGCGGCGCACGGTACAGTTCAGCAGCACTACTACCGCTGGCAGAAGGGAGAAAAAACAAGCACAAACCCCGCCGCGTTAATTTACGCGTGGACAGGAGCTTTGGTAAAACGCGCAGAACTTGACGACACAAAAGATTTAGCGGATTTCGCCAAGCGTTTAGAAAAAACTTTAATCAACGTGATTGAAGACGGCATCATGACAGGCGACCTCGCAAGACTTTCCGATCCGGCTCCGTCAAAAATACTTAACTCTTGGGAATTTATAGACGCTATCGCAGAGAGGTTATAATAAATGGAAAAGTTACAGGCGAAACTCGTACTGGAAGACGGCAGTGAATTTTCAGGCTGGGCTTTTGGCAAGAACAAATGCGCCGCTGGTGAAGTGGTTTTTAATACGGGAATGTCCGGGCTTTCACAGGCTTTAACAGATCCCGGCTGCAAGGGACAGATTTTTGTTTGCACATGGCCCATAATCGGAAACGTCGGCGTTAACGTGAATAAAAACGGCTCTCCTTTTTTTGATGAATACGGGCTTCCTTTAAATTTGGAATCAGAAAAAATTCATGTAAACGGAATTATTATTTCTGACCTTTGCGAAGAGCCAAGCCACTTTTCTACAAAACTCACCCTTTCTTCATGGCTTGAAAAAAATAAAACGCCTGGAATCTACGGCGTTGACACGCGCGCTCTTGCGCTTCGTCTTCGCGATCGCGGAACAATGCGCGGCAAAATTTTAATCGAAGATAAAACTAAAAATAATTTCGGCGATGTATCGTTAAACAAAATTAATCTTTCAAATCATAACGGCGCGGAGCTTAACGAGATTAAAACATACGCTCCTTCTTCCAATAAAGCAAATATTAAAGTCGCTCTCTTGGACTGCGGCGTAAAAGCGAATGTAATTCGCTGTCTTTTAAACCGCGGCGTTGAAGTTATTCGCATCCCCTGCAATTTTGATATTGATAAAATTGATTACGACGGAATTTTGATTTCATCAGGTCCGGGTGATCCAAAAGAATATAAAAAATTGATAGAAACCGTTCGTAAGGCTCTTTCTGGCTCCAAACCGGTGTTCGGCATAGGTCTTGGTAACTTAATCATGGCTCTCGCTGCCGGCGCCGACACTTACAAACTGCCGTTCGGTCACAGAAGCCAGAATCAGCCAAGCATTGAAGAAGGCGCACAGCCTTCAGTTTCAAATCGATGTTACGTTACATCCCAAAACCACGGCTACGCAGTGCGCGAAGAGACTCTTCCCAAAGGCTGGAAAAAATGGTTTACAAACGCAAATGACGGCACCATAGAAGGAATAAAAAACGAAAGCAAACCTTTCTGCGCGGTTCAATTTAACCCAGAAGGATGTCCCGGCTCCCGCGATGTCGAGTATGTTTTTGACGTCTTTATTGATAAAATCAAGGAGAAAAAATAATGTCAAATACATCAAAATCAACACTGCCAAAAAAAGTTTTAATCCTTGGTTCAGGCGGACTCAAAATAGGTCAGGCTGGCGAGTTTGATTACTCCGGCTCTCAGGCAATTAAAGCGTTACGTGAAGAAGGCATCAAAGTTGTTTTAATTAATCCGAATATAGCGACAATTCAAACCAGCGAAGGAATGGCGGATTCAATTTATTTTCTTCCCATAACGCCTGAGTACGTAAGCAAAGTAATAGAAAAAGAAAAACCTGACGCGATGCTTCTCTCCTTCGGCGGACAAACCGCTCTTAACTGCGGCGTCGCTCTTGACAGAGAAGGAACCCTTTCAAAAAACAATGTGCGCGTTCTTGGAACGCCTGTAAAAACAATAGAAGACACAGAAGACCGTCAGTTGTTTGTAGACCGCTTAAATGAAATCAACGCTTTAACTCCGCGCAGTTTCGCTGTGACAGATACGCAAGCCGCGGTAAAAGCAGCTGAAAAAATCGGCTACCCTGTAATGGCACGCGTCGCTTTCGCCTTAGGCGGAGCCGGCTCCGGTATTTGCAAAAATCAGGCTGAACTTGAAAAAAGATGTTCAATGGTTTTCGCGAGAAAAATTGAAATTGACACGCCTCCGCAGGTTCTTGTAGAAGAATGGCTTGGCGGCTGGAAAGAAATTGAGTTTGAAATTGTAAGAGACGCTTATGATAATTGCATAACAGTCGCCAGCATGGAAAACTTTGATCCTTTGGGAATACACACAGGCGAGAGCATAGTTGTAGCTCCAGCGCTTACGCTGACAGATTCTGAACTTGGAAAACTGCGCCGCATCGGCATCGACGTTATACGTCATCTTGGAATCGTCGGAGAATGTAACATTCAATTCGCCCTTGATCCTTTTTCAGAAGATTACCGTATTATCGAAGTCAACGCGCGCCTTTCGCGCAGTTCCGCTCTCGCGTCAAAGGCGACAGGCTACCCTCTCGCTTTTATCGCGGCGAAAATCGCGCTTGGTCATTCGCTTTTAGAAATCGAAAACAGAATCACGCACTCGACTAAATCGTGTTTTGAGCCTGCGTTAGACTACATTGTAGCGAAAGTGCCGCGCTGGGACTTAACCAAGTTTAAAAATGTCGATTTACGCATCGGATCAGAAATGAAATCAGTCGGCGAAGTTATGTCAATCGCAAGAACTTTTGAAGAAGTGATGCAGAAAGCCCTTCGCATGACAGGCATCGGCGCTCCCGGTTTTGCAGGCGACAACTCTCTTTGCGGCTTTGCGGATTCAACCAACATCGAAGCGAAACTGCGTGACGCGCTAAGCCGCCCGACAGACAGACGCATTTACGCAGTCTACCGCGCCTTAATGGAAGGCTGGTCTGTAGAAAAAATTTACAAACTGACAAAAATCGACAAATGGTTTTTATACAAAATCCAAAACATCTGGAAAACCGAACAGGAACTGAAAAAATTACGAGCCGATTTCGCTCCTCACTCCTCACTCCTCATTCCTCACTCCCTCCTCGCTGAAGCAAAGCGATTGGGATTTTCAGACGCTCGCATCGGCGCAATTACAGGTCTTTCGGAAATGGATATTCGAAAAATGCGAAAGGAATACCGCATACTTCCGGCGATAAAACAAATTGATACTCTCGCAGGAGAATATCAAGCGAAAAATAATTATCTGTACATGACTTACGGAAACTCGGCTTCTCCATCTTCCGCTCAGATTGATGATGTAAGTCCGTCTGGAAGGGGCGTAATGGTTTTAGGTTCCGGCGTTTACAGGATAGGATCGAGCGTCGAGTTTGACTGGTGCTGCGTTAACGCGGTGCAGACTGTCAGAAATCTTGGGCGTCATTCCATCATGGTGAACTGTAACCCCGAAACCGTTTCCACAGATTATGATATGTGCGACAGGCTCTACTTTGAAGAGCTGACTCTTGAAAGAGTGCTTGATGTTTATGAACGCGAAAATCCAGACGGCGTAATAATATCGATGGGAGGGCAAATCCCAAACAACCTTGCGACAAAATTGTTCGGCGCGGGCGTTCACATCTACGGAACAACTCCCTCTTCCATTGATAACGCGGAAGACAGAAATAAATTTTCAGCTCTCCTTGATAAACTTGGAATCGAACAACCCGAATGGAAGGAGCTTACAAGCAACGATTCGGCAAAGAGTTTCGCCAAAGAAGCGGGCTACCCTGTTTTGATTCGTCCGAGTTACGTGCTGTCAGGCGCCGCGATGAATGTCGCGTGGGACGATGTAACTTTGGAAAAATTCTTAAACCTCGCGGCTGACGTTTCGCCTGAACATCCTGTTGTAATTTCCAAGTTTATTGAAAACGCGAAAGAAATTGAAATCGACGCTGTAGCTAAAAAGGGAGAGATACTTTTCCACGCGATAACGGAACACATAGAAAACGCAGGCATTCACTCAGGAGACGCTACTGTCGTTCTTCCCGCTCAAAGGTTGTATGTTGAGACGCTTCGCAAAATACGTCAAATAAGCGAAAAGATCGCAAAAGCTTTGGATATAACCGGTCCATTTAACATTCAGTTTTTGGCGCAAAGAAGCCATGTGCGCGTAATTGAGGGCAATCTTAGATCAAGCCGCAGTTTCCCATTCTGTTCAAAGGTTAGCCGCATAAACATGATAGACCTCGCTGTAAAAGCGATGCTTGACGAACCTGTAAAAAAAGTGGAGCTTTCAGCGCTTGAACTTCCATGCGTCGGTGTAAAAGCCGCCCAGTTCAGTTTCTCACGCTTACACGGCGCAGACCCCATAAGCGGCGTTGAAATGGCAAGCACGGGAGAAGTCGGCTGTATAGGATCGAGTCTTTCGGACGCGCTTTTAAAATCGCTTTTGTCGGTCGGGTACAAAATTCCAAAAGGGCCTTCGCGGATTTTATTATCAACAGGCCCTATGGAAGACAAACTGGACTTTTTGGATTCAGCTAAAAAACTTGTAAAAATGGGACATAAGCTTTTCGCTTCTAGGGGAACCGCGAAATTTCTTTCAGATAACAAACTGCCTGTAACAGCTCTCGCATGGCCTCTTGAAAAGAAAGACCCCAACATCGCCGATTTAATCAAGAAGCGCGAGATCGACATGATCATCAATATTCCCAAAAACAACGCGGCGCTTGAGCTTAAAAACGATTACACTATCCGCAGGATGGCTGTCGATTTTGACATCCCTCTTTTTACGAATATTAAGGTCGCTAAGGAATTCATTGACGCACTCGTTACGCTGCATAACGGCGCGGAGATTGAAATTAAGGCGTGGGAAGAGTATTGATTTTATAAATCAAGCCTTCCTTAAAAGTTCCATAGGTTTTAATTTTCCCGCTTTTCGCGCCGGAATCCATGAGGCAACCACGGAGCAAATAATCGCAAAAAGAGCGATTATTAACACTGCGTTCCAGTCTATTACAACGGGAATTGTTTCAAGGTAAAAACCGGGATCAAGTATTTTTACTTCCGTACCGTTAAATAATCCGGATATTAAGCTTAAGATTTTTTCCAAAGACCGGATTAAAAAATTGATGTTGTATCCAAGCAGCAAGCCGGCGGAAATTCCTATAATGCTCCCTGTCAATCCTGTAAGGAAGCTGCCCCAAAGAAAAATTGATGTTACGCCTTTTACGCTTGCGCCTGATACTTTTAGAACCGCTATATCTCTCTGGCGTTCAAGAACAAGCATGCTTGTAGCGGAAGAAACATTTACGGCGGCGACCACTACAATAAGAGCCATTATAAATAATAAAAGCTGCCTTGTCGTTTCATAAGAGCTGTACTGCGAATGAAGCACTTCTTTCCAGGAGTTAACCCTGAAACCGCCTCCGATTTCATCAAATATTTTCATAGCGTACTCGTCGGCTTCTTTATACGGATCGTCAATTTTGACAAGGAAATTAACAGGTATCTGTTCTGTTGAAAATATTCTTCTTCCGCCTTCCCAGCTTGTTATGCACCAAAGCGCGTCTAGTTCATTATAACCGCACGACAGTATTCCCCTGACTGTAAAAGCGTTTGTTCTTGGAGACACTCTTCCGCCGTCTAACGGCCTTAACGTCATGAGACGAACTACATCTCCAACCTGCACGCCAATGTTATCTGCAAGAGTTTCACCTAATATAATATCGCGTTCTGTTTCTGGTTTATGAACCCCGTCGACTATTTTTAATAATGCGGCGCTTCTGTGCTCGTCCCAGAATGAAGATTCAATTGAACGGACTGTAACTCCCGTTTTACCGCTTCTTCCGGCAAGAACTCCCATTCCTCTTTTTTCAAGCCATGTTCCCCTAACGCCTTCAATATCTATTATTTGTTTTTTTACTTCTTCTTCATCTTTAAAATTATTATTATCTATAACCTGTACGTGTCCTGTTCCAAGTTCCAAATACCTGTCTGTTATTCCTCTTATCATGCCGTCTGCGACTATCAGCGTAACCATAATCGGCACCAGGCTTACCGCAATTCCGGCTGCGGCTCCCCTAAGATAGCGCACTCCTTCATGAGCCCTGCCCCAGAGATATCTTAATGCGATAAAAAAGGAAGTGTTTTTTTTCAAGAAGGTCCCCGGTTTTCCAAAAACTCTTCAAATAATTGTCCGTCATCAAGAACGTATCTTATACCCGCTCTTGCGGCGACTTTTTTATCATGAGTAACAACAACCAGTGTTTTATTCAATTTATTCGCGTTTTCATATAACAGCTGCGCGACAATTTCCGAGTTTTGCGGATCAAGGTTTCCTGTCGGCTCATCCGCAAGAATAATAACAGGATCGTTAACAATGGAACGCGCCACTGCCACTCTCTGCCTTTCTCCTCCGGAAAGTTGAGACGGAAAATGGTTTTCTCTGTTTTCAAGTTTTACATCTGCTAAAAGCGATTTGGCTCTCTCTGTCGCCATTTTTTTGCTCATACCGGCGATAAAAGCGGGAAGCATAATATTTTCAAGCGCCGTAAAATCTTTTAATAAATAGTGAAATTGAAATATAAAGCCCACTTTTTTAGACCGATATTGAGACATTTCTTTCTCTGAAAGGGAAGTAACTTCGTCGTTTCCAATATATACATTCCCTTCATCGCAGTTATCAAGGCCCCCTATAATATTCAAAAGCGTGCTTTTTCCGCTGCCCGACTGCCCGCTTATCGCCACCGATTTTCCTTCTTCAATTTCAAAATTAATGCCTTTTAAAATGTGAAGCGTTTCAGCGCCGGAAATATAATTTTTAACGATGTGCGAAACTTTTAATAAAATATTTTTCGAATTAATGTCACTCATAACGCAAAACCTCCGCGGGCTGTATTTTTACTATTTTCCGCGAGGCAAACCACGCGGCGGCAAGAGCGGAAAGAAAACCAAACATGAAGATAAGAACTACTTCATACGGCAGTATTCTTGACGGTATTTCCTTAATATAAAAAATTGTAGGAGGAAAAACCCTGAATGTTTTTACCATTCCAGCTCCGATAAATTCCGCTATTATATTTACAAGATTTATAAACCAGTTTGCAATTTTTTCTATTAAAGAAAAGAAATGTGGAGTATTTAACGCCGTTAAAAGGCCAAAGCAAAGGCCTAATCCTGCGCCTGTTAAGCCTATAATCGCTCCGTCAAGAACAAACACAAAGCGCACCGATTTTTGAGAACCTCCTACAGCGCGTAAAAGACCGATTTCTTCGCGTCTTTGAAGCACAGCTCTTCTTTGAGCCTGGAAAATATTTAAACCTACCACTATAAAAATCAGCCCGACCAGAATAAACATAAAAAGTTTTTCTGTTCTTAAAGCGCCGAAGAAAGAGCGGTTATAGTCCCTCCAGCTTGAAAGTTTAATGCCGTCAAAATTAACAGTTTTCTTTTTAATCTGTTCGAGCAACTGCTTGTCCTTAAAATGATTTTCAAGTTTTATTCCCATGTTCAATTTGCTTTCGTTATCCAAATATGAAACGCTATCTATATTAACAAACGCCCAGCTGCAATCATACTCGTAGTAACCGGTTCTGAAAACTCCCGTTACTATAAAATTACCTATGCCGCCGTCGTCTTCCGATGATAATATTCCAGATATTGAATATAAAGTTACTTCATCTCCGACATAAAGATTCAGTCTTTTTGCTAATTCAGACCCCAGTAAAACATTTCCGTTATCTGAAATATCAAACGAGCCTTCTTCAAAAATCAGCTTCTGATCCATTTTTACGTCAATTTCACGAGCGTTTTCCGCCAGTCCCCTTATTAATACCGCCTGCTGAGACCTTCCCCTTCTTGCAAGAGCCTGACATTCTTTAAATTGAACCACAGACATAACGCCGGGAGTTGAAAGTATTATATTTTGAAGTTCTTCGCAGTCTCCGGGTTTAAAAGATTCAGCGCGCAAATGATACGAGGAGATTTCTAAAATGCTTTCGATAAACCCCAGCTGGAAGCCGTTCATTACGGCAATAATTACAATAAGAGCAAAAACACCGACAGCTATTCCCAAAACCGCTAAAACAGGAGAGCTGCTTCTTCCTTTAAAAATATAACGGGATGCTACAAATAAAACCCACGATTTCTTCAATTATCTAACCCTTGATTCAGATATTTTACTTCCGTCTTCCCATATTGCCCTTAATACAATTTCATTATCAATATAGAGTTCTTCAATCTCAAGGCCGTCTTCCGCGCGGACAACGCGTTCTAATATTCCATTTCTATAATTACGCTCTGTAATTCTGTCTCCTGAGAAATTATATGAATATTCAACCAAAAGTATATTATCTTTTTCTGTTTTAACGGCGGAAACAATACGTTCATTTTGCCACCAGTTGCGTATACTCCAGATAATTTCGTCATTATTGTTATAAAGCGTTTGGCCTAAAATTCTTCCTCTGTCGTCAGTTTCAAACACCATTTTTGAATTTTCAAAAATAAATATTTCTCCGAAAAACTCGGGGTATAAATTAAGTCTTTCGCTGATTTGAACGTTTTCTCTGGCGGCATCCATTATATTTCTTGGAAAAGCTATTCTAAAAGTATCTTCTAAATTAATCTGCATATCCATGTAAAAATTACGCTCTATCGCCCTTAGCGCTAAAGAACGGTTATATATATAAGAATCACTGTAAACCGCTTTATAATCTCCGGTACTTTTTTCCCACAAAGAAACTTTGGCGGTAATTAACATATTTTCATTGTACTCGTAGTTTGTTCTTATTCTTCTGTTATTTTCCATATACCTGTATTCAAATACAAGGTTTGATTCTTCATTAAAAAGTTCAACGAATCCTTTAAGATTTGAAAAAGCGTCTTTTATTATTACTTCTGCTATTACTTCCTGCGTTTCTTCGGTTTCTTCATCTTTCTTTTCGGCGGCAGTTTCTACCGCCTCGATTATCTCTTCATCTTCTTTTATCTCTTCAATTATTATTATTTCTTTTATAACTACCGGTTCAATTAATTCCGTAAAAACGCCGTTAAATCTTGTAACGCTGTTAGTATCCAGAAACAGCCACTGTGTGCGAAGCTGTTCGCCGTTTTTATATAACATGCGCACTTCTATAGTGTAATCCTCATCAAAAAAAGCAAGAATGTACTCCGGTAATTCGTCTTTATGCGCTGAAGTAATCGCAAGCGCAAATTCTTCCCTTAACGCGACAAACTGCGATTGAACTTCTCTTAACGGCATCCCTGCGGAATTTGATTTGAACCACCGCACATGTTTTACATAATTATTCTTTTCTCCTGAATCTTCATCGCCTTCCGCTTCACTATTTAATCCGGGAAATATTTCTTCCATTTCCTGAGTCAGGGCAATGATGCTTGCAAACATGAGTAAAACAATAAAAAATATCAGCGCTATTTTTTTATTCAAGCCCTGTAAACTCCCTTACAAATTTTTTCGCATCAAACTTTTCTATGTCATCGTATTTTTCGCCCGTGCATACATATACTACAGGCAGCTGCAGTTCACAAGCAAGCGAAAAAACCACTCCGCCTTTTGCTGTTGAATCGTATTTTGTTAATATCACTCCGTCCAATTTAACAGCAGAATGAAATATTTCCGCCTGGGCGAACGCGTTTCTTCCCGTTGTCGCGTCAAGCACAAGATATTTTAAATAGGAAGCGCTTGATGCTTTCTGCTCTACAACTCTGTCAATTTTTCGCAATTCTTCCACCAGCGCGGATTTTGTATGCATTCTTCCGGCTGTGTCAGCTATAACAACATCAATATCTCCGCAAAGCGCGGCTTCAAGCGCGTCAAACACAACAGCGGCGGGGTCTCCTCCCTGTTTATGCGCGACAACTCTCGCGTCAAGTCTTTCGCCGTGTATTTTTAATTGATCAATAGCGGCTGCCCTGAACGTATCCGCCGCCGCAAGGATTGTTTTTTTATTATGCTGAGATAAAAAAAACGAACAGAGCTTTGCCGCGGTGGTTGTCTTTCCTACGCCGTTTACGCCAAGTAACAGAATCGCTGTTAATTTATCCTGTTGTTGAAATAAACATGCCGGTTTAGCTTTTTGAAGTTCTTCTTCAAGTAATGTTCCCAGTTCTTTTAATAAATCGTCAGATTTTTCTTTTTTACAACGCTCCTTAAGAGCCTCTGTTGTTTTATACGCCTGCGCTGCGCCAAAGTCGCCTTCTATCAGCAGATCGCACAGATCGTCATACAGTTCTTCATTAATCGAGCTTTTTCCAGTAAAAAATTTTTTAAGTCTTTCTCCGAACTTCATTTAATTCCTTCTAATATTCCTTACAGGAGTCGCGCCTTTATTTGCATTGTACAGATAAACTACCAATCTGTAAATTCCATATACGGAAATGACACCCAAAGCTATCAATGTTCCTGTTGTAATTCTCGACATAAGAACATTTTCATTATAAAAATCATCGTTAACTGATCCTGACGAACTGCTGTAGGAAACAGCGTAATCAATACCCATAACGGTATAATATGAAATCCACGCTGCAATTCCGGCAACCCATGCGCCGCCCCACGCCCAATAAAAATGCCTTCTATCTCTGTCAACGCGTCCCTTTTGCTGAATTAACGAAGTTCTAAGCGAAATTGAATTTGAAAAATCAGGCGTATCAGGCGATTGGAAAACTGCCGTTCCCCTTCTTGCATCCGCGGTTTCAAAGTCAATGTATTCCCATTGATTCACAGGCAGGCACAGCGTTAACGGCGCATCTCCTACATATAACGCGCCTGTGTATATTCTTCCTTCTCTGTCAGCTGATATTTCCACATCTCCGTATTCAATCGGTTTTAATATTAAACCTATATTAATGCTTTCTCCCGAAAATATATCCGTTTCAAATGTCAGACTTTCATGATCAGCGGAAGTAGCCGTTACTGTTATTGTTCCCGGCGGATATTCCAGCACGCCCGAAGCGCCGCGGCTTGCAAAAGATCTGTTAATAAGCACAAGCGTATCTTCAGGTTCGGTCACTATCTCTATCTGTACGGGCTTGTTTCCGGAAAGCGCAATGATTAACTTTCTTGTAATTTCATCAAGAGCGCTTTCTATATCGGTATGTGAAAAAAGCACATTATCCTGCCATACGAAAGACCTTGTGTAAACCGTGTATAATTTTAAAGTCAAATAATATCTGCCGTGATAATCCACAATTGTGCCGGATAAAAACGCGTCAACTTTTTGATCGTTACAAAACTTGTATTCAGAACCTGCGTTAGGAGCGGGCGGGAAAACTAAATCGAGGTTTCCTCTTGTTAAATTGAAAACAGGCTCTGCGTTAACTAAAGGCGCGTTTTTTTCAATTTCATCAAGAGCGGTTTTTAATTTTTCAACATCCGAATCAATTCTTGCCAGGTTCTGTCGGTATCTCCAATCAGGTTCTCCGCGAAAAATTAATTGAGATCTTTCGTCCATTTTCGCGCCAAGAGCTCTGGCTGCAGCCGATCTGTTGCGAGCCCATGCGTATCCTTCATAATAAGCGTATTCAGAAGATACGCGCGTGCGGTAATTAATTGCGGTTAACCTTTCTGTAATCTCTCTTGTTACTACGCTCGCGATATTTATTTTTTCGGCAGGTAAAGAGCTTATGTTAAAATTTGTAATGCAAAGAAGCCATTCGTTGTTAATAATTTTCTTTTCGCTTTCTTCTTCCGCCGCGCCCATTGCAAAAACCTGAGCGCTTAGTGTCAGAAAAAAAATTAAAAGAAAACTTTTATTTTTCAACTTAACTCCCGTTTAAATATCAGAAGCGTTATTACGCCACGAAAATTTCAAATATTCTTCAATGAACGGATCGATATCTCCGTCCATTACCGCTTGTATATTTCCTTTTTCAACCTTTGTGCGGTAATCTTTTACCATGGTGTACGGCTGAAACACGTATGACCTTATCTGATTGCCCCATGAAATATCTTTTTTTTCCTGAGAAAATTTTGAGTTTTCTTTTTCTTTCTCCTGACGGTAATGTTCATACAAACGCGCTTTTAACATGCTCATCGCGATCTGGCGGTTTTTTATCTGGCTTCTTTCATTTTGACATGCGACAACAATTCCTGTGGGAAGATGCGTAAAACGTACAGCGCTGTCTGTTTTATTTACATGCTGCCCTCCTGCGCCTCCCGCGCGGTATGTGTCTACGCGCAGGTCTTCAGGTTTTATTTCAACTTCGATTGTGTCGTCAATAACCGGGAAAATATAAACCGACGCGAAAGATGTGTGCCTTCTTGCGTTTGAATCAAACGGGCTGATTCTTACAAGCCGGTGAATGCCCGACTCTCCTTTCAGATAACCGTATGCAAAATCGCCGTCCACCTGACATGTTGCCGATTTTATTCCGCCTTCCGCTTCCTGCCTGTCAACTTCTTCAACAGAAAAACCTTTTTGCTCCGCCCAGCGAAGGTACATGCGGTAAAGCATCTGCGACCAGTCGCAAGCCTCGGTTCCGCCGGCTCCGGAATGAACTGTAAGAAAGCAGGCGTTTCTGTCAACTTCACCCGGCATCAACTGAAAAATATTTAACTGCTCGTAACGGTCAGACAAATTTTTAAGCGTACTTTCCATGCCCGCGCTTTCGCTTTCATCCTTTGCTTCCGCGGCAAGCTCAAAAAGCGTATTTAAATCTGTCATTTCATTATAAAGCTCTTTCCACGGCTCGTAACGGTTCTTAAGACTTTTTAAAGACGCCATGGTTTTGTCGACTGTTTCCTGATCGTTCCAGAAACCCGGCTCTGAGGTTTTTGCTTCTATTTCAGTTATACGCTGCGCGAAGGAAGCGTCTTCAAAGACGCCTCCATGTTTCATTGATTTTTTTCATCAAGTCTTCAATGGGCGCGCCCAATTCAGAAAGCTGCATTGTATCTCCTAGTCAAAATCGTCAAACGTAAATACAACTTTCATGTTGTTTGTTATTTTGACGGCGAATTTTGAATAAGTATCGTCGTCTGTATCAACGAGCATGATATCGTATAAATTTACACGGCTCAAGGGAAGCAGCAGCGTAATATCCGCGGACTGTCCGTCTTCCAGCATTCTGTCACCTAAAAGGTCTTCTCCCCAATCTTCATCTACGTTTGGGCTCGCGAACACCATATACACAGGATAGCCTGTATTATTAACAATTGTGATTTTTGGAAGCTGCTGCGCGAACAGAAAACCGCCAAAGAACACAAGAAAAATAAGCGCAAATGTTAATTTTTTCATTATTATCTCTCCTTTTATAAATTTATCACCATAACAGCGACTACTATTATAATATCTCAAAAATAAAAAGATTACAAGGTTTTATAAATCGATAGTTTTAATTGTAAAAACAGGTTAACATATGGATAGTGGTACTAGTCATTTATTGTTTTTTTTGATAATCTTTCGATTATGGATAAATTAATCATCAAGGGAGCGCGCGAGCATAACCTTAAAAACATCGATCTTGAGATTCCAAGGGATAAATTAATTGTTATTTCCGGGCTCTCAGGGTCAGGCAAAAGTTCACTGGCTTTTGACACAATTTTCGCAGAGGGACAACGGCGCTATGTAGAAAGCCTTTCCGCTTACGCAAGGCAGTTTTTGGGGCGCATGGACAAGCCCGATTTGGATTATATCGAAGGACTTTCTCCCGCGATATCGATAGAACAAAAAACCACCCATCGCAATCCGCGCTCTACCGTTGGTACAGTTACAGAAATTTACGATTACTACCGTTTGTTATACGCAAGAATAGGCATTCCGCACTGCCCTGTCTGCGGCAAGGAAATCCGCGAACAGCCCGTTGATTCTATCATTGAAACGATCATGCAGTACAAGGAAGGGACGAAGATTCAACTGCTTGCTCCTGTCATACGCGGCAAGAAGGGCGAGCATCAAAAAATAATTGAAGACGCAAAAAAGGCGGGGTTCGCGCGAGCGAGGATAGACGGTGTTCCCGTAAGCCTTGATGAAAGCATCAAACTGGACAAACAGAAAAAACACTCGATAGAAATAATCGTTGACCGTCTTGTGATTGGAAAAGATATCCGCGCACGCCTTGCCGAATCTGTTGAAGCCGCCGTGCAAACCGCCGACGGTTTACTGATTGTGCTTATTAACGAAGACGGCAAAAATTCCGAGCAGGTTTTTTCGCAGAAAAACTCATGCCCTGACTGCGGCGTTTCCATTCCTGAATTGCAGCCGCGCCTTTTTTCGTTTAACAATCCATTCGGCGCGTGTCCCGGCTGTTCGGGAATCGGCACAAAGATGGAGTTCGATCCCGACCTTGTAATCCCGGATCGATCATTGTCGTATAACGAAGGCGGCTGTGTTCCGTATAATCCTGACAGCGCATGGCACTCAAGCAGATTTAAAGCGCTCGCCAAACATTTCGGTTTTAGTCTTGATACGCCTTTTAACAAACTGCCTAAAAAAATAATAAACGCGATTCTTTACGGCATGGAAGACGAAGTAAGAGTAAAATATGTTAACCGCGATAAAACAGGATCGTTTCAGTACAACACGCAGTTTCCGGGTATTCTTGAAGAACTGCGCCGCCGTTACATGGAAACCCAGTCGCAGGGTGTTAAAGACTGGCTTGAAAAGTTCATGAGCCAAAAACACTGCGAAGACTGCGACGGGAAACGGCTTAAACCGGAAGTGTTAGCTGTCACAGTAGCCGGAAAAAATATATGGGAGCTTTCAGGGTTTTCTGTAACAGACACTTTAAAATTTTTTGAAAATGTCAAACTTAATAAGAACGAAAATAAAATCGCGTATCAAATTTTAAAAGAAATAAACGCGCGTCTTGGTTTTATGCAGAACGTAGGACTTGATTATTTGAGTCTTGAAAGAAAAGCCTCTACTCTTTCGGGAGGGGAAGCGCAGCGCATAAGGCTCGCCACGCAGATAGGTTCAAGTCTTGTCGGCGTTTTATACATTCTCGACGAGCCTTCTATCGGTCTTCATCAGAGAGACAATCAGCGTTTAATAGATACGCTTTTGTACCTGCGCGACCTTGGAAACACATTGATTGTTGTTGAGCATGACGAGCAGACCTTACGGACAGCGGATCACATTGTGGATTTAGGGCCCGGCGCCGGCGTTCACGGAGGAAAAGTTGTCGCTCAAGGAACAGTAGAAGATGTCATGAAGGTAGAAGAAAGTCTTACAGGCCAGTACCTTGCAGGCAATTTAAAAATTGACATTCCAAAAGAGAGACGAAAAGGAAACGGCGCATTTTTAAAACTTAAAGGATGCAGCGAACACAATTTAAAAAACATCAATGTAGAAATTCCGCTCGGAGTTTTTACATGCATCACAGGCGTTTCGGGTTCGGGAAAATCGACTTTGTTATCTGATGTTCTTTATCCCGCTCTCGCGAACAAGGTTTACGGTTCAAACCATCAGGAAGGCGCGTACAAAAAACTCGATGGTCACGAACACATAGACAAGGTAATAGATATCGATCAAAGTCCGATAGGAAGGACGCCGCGTTCAAACCCGATAACTTATGTGGAAGGGTTTACAGCGATTAGGGATATGTTCTCCAATCTGCCTGAATCGAGAATGAGAGGATACAAGCCGGGGCGTTTTTCTTTTAATGTGCGCGGCGGCAGATGTGAAAATTGTGAAGGCGACGGCACGATCAAAATCGAGATGAACTTCCTACCCGATGTTTACATAACATGCGATGTCTGCCAGGGAAAAAGATTCAACAGGGAGACGCTTGAAATCCGCTATAAAGGAAAAAACATTCACGAAATTCTGGACATGACAATCGAAGAAGCGGCGGATTTCTTCGCTCCCATTCCGCAGATTGCGCGAAAGATGCAAACGCTCCTTTCTGTCGGCCTTGGTTATGTAAAACTTGGGCAGTCCGCGCTTACCCTCTCGGGCGGAGAGGCTCAAAGAGTAAAACTCGCGCTGGAACTTTCAAAACGCTCCACCGGAAGAACCCTGTACATTCTTGACGAACCCACGACCGGCCTTCATTTTGCCGATGTAAAACAGCTTATGGATGTCATTCAACGGTTGGTTGATCAGGGGAATACTGTTATAATGATAGAACATAATCTTGATGTGCTTTTACAGGCGGATCACATTATAGACCTTGGCCCTGAGGGCGGTGAAAAGGGAGGACAAATAATCGCGACAGGCACGCCGGAACAAATCGCCGGATGCAGCAGCTCCTACACAGGGTTTTATATTGATGAAATGCTTAAAAGAGGAGCGACGAGTAAACCAAAAAGAAATGGAAATAGAAAGTAATTTTACCGCAAACCGCACAGATCAATACGAACCTTCCCTTCGATATTATAACGCGGGTTCGCGGCCGCAGCGAAGGCGCGTGTTAGTTTGGTTCGCGGTAATATTCTTTTTCCTGAATTTATCCTTACATGCGCAGGAAGCCCAGGCTGAAGCCGCTGAAGAAACTGCCGCTGTCGAAAAAGAATCCGAAGAAGAACCTGAAGAAGTAGTTTCCCTCTTGTCGCTTTCCGAAAGACGGCGCACAGATATGGAAATAAGAACATCAACTTTAAGCGAGCTGGCTCTCTGGTGCCGCACTCTCGGGCTTTCTGAAAGCGGCACAAGAGAGGATCTTTCCAAGCGGATAAGAGATCACTTTAAAATGCCTGAACCTTCTGACCGCAGCGCATCCAACAGAAAATCAATTACAATAGAATCCGCGCAGATCACTGAATATTTTTCAATCGGCGTAATTGACGAGGATTATGCAAGACTTAAAGGCAATGTAAGAATCAGCTTGAGAGACGGAGATGACACTCACGTAATTATAGCTGAAGAAATACTTTTTAACCGCACCAGAAATATAATTACCGCAAGAGGAAATGTAACGTACGAAAAAAACAGCGCCGACAATATTGAAACATTCCGCGGCGCGAACATTACCGTCAATCTTGACGACTGGTCAAGCGTTTTTCTTGACGGAAGCTCGGAAAAAAAACTGGATAGCGACGGAACTTCGTATCTTTTTTCTGGCGAGGTTATTTCCCGCTCAGGCGAAGACGTAACAATTCTTTCGCGCGCGAGGATTTCCAGCGCCAACAATGAAGAAGCGCTCTGGTCGATAGACGCTTCAAGGCTGTGGCTGCTTCCCGGTTCTGATTTCGCGATTTTTAACGCCTTATTAAAGGTCGGAGAAATACCTGTTTTATATTTGCCGTTTTTTTATTTTCCCGCTGACGAGCTTGTCTTTCATCCTGTTCTAGGATACCGCTCAAGAGAGGGCGGTTTTATTCAAACTACAACGTATATATTCGGACAGCCAAAAGCGAATCCCGCCGACACAAGTTCACTCAGCAGAATTATGGGAAATTCTGACGACAAGCAAAAAGAACTTCACGGATTATTTCTTCGCAATACCGGAAAGAAAATAATAAATCCCGAAGCGCTCAGTTTAAAAGCTCTCGTTGATTACTATGTAAATCTGGGAGCTTTTATCGGCCTTGAATTTCAAATGCCGAAAACAGGAATGCTTAATCCTCTTGTATTTGAAATCGGGATCGGATTTTCAAGAACCATTACGCAAAACGGAAGCAGTTATACTCCCTATGCGCCTAATTATGACGGCTCCTTTGACTGGAATCATTCAAATTTTATTTCGTTTTCTGTTCCGTTTCGCTACAGAATAAAATTGAACAGTTCCATAAGCGGCAAATACGGAAGTTTTTCATGGGATATACCGTATTATTCCGATCCGTATGTTGACAAGGATTTTAAAACCCGTCAGGAAAGCATGGACTTTTTTAACATGATTCAGCAGGGGGTTACGACTGAAGAAACGGTAACAATAAATGAAATACAAACTTATAACTGGCATTTAAGCGGAAACTTAACTCCGACAGTAAATTTTCTGGCTCCTTTTATAACAAGAGCGTCCATTTCAAACATATTCACAACTTTGTCATTCAGATCTATCGAAGACCATGTCATTACCGCGAATAACAGGTATGATCCCGGCCGTTTATTTTATGCTCCGGAAAAATTAACAATTTACAGTATAACAGCGTCAATTTCGGGAACTCCTCTTACCATCGGCGGCACAACGCAAAAGCCCGAAAACAAAACCAGCGCAGAAACAAATAATATTTTTGAAGGAATTGGCGCTCCTATTTCTCCGTGGACCGGTAACGAAAAAGAGGAGGAAAACTCAGACACTGCTGCATCTGTAGAACTATTAATTCCTCCTGTCTACAAACATAATATAACATTGCCGGGAGCAAAGAACGCAAGATTTATTATTGATTATCAGCTGACTCCCATGAGCACCACAGAGCTTCAATTTATGTCAGGATACGGAAGGTGGAAAACATTTGATCAGGTCGACTGGAGCGAAGTACAGTCTATCCTGACAACATTCCGCGGAAGAGCAAATTTAAATCTTCGTCTTGATCATACAGGCGGTTTTTTTACAAACCTTGTTACGTTCACGGGAGACGGAGCGTGGCAGGATTTTATCTTTTTAAACGAGGACGCCGAAGCGTATCTTACGCCTCAGGCGCCGGGCGGAGTTAAAGACCCCGCCAGAGTAGAAACCGCAAGAAGAATACCGTACAGCCAGACAAATTATCACACCACCTATGCGTACAGCGGAACAGTACGCCCTTTCAGTAACGATCCGATATTCGGGCAAACAAGCCTTCAATACGGCTTTAGGGGTACTTTGATAAAATCTAAAAGATACGATCCGCTCGCAAGCCCAAACGGCCCTGAGCTTGCTCCGCAATGGGGTAAGTGGGTAAAGGAAAAATCAGGCGAGGACATACTGGGACTTACAAACCATCAGCTTTCCGCAAATCTTGCAGCTAACATATTAAACAAAAATCAGAATATAACTGTAAGCGCCGCTCTTCCTCCTCTTGACGGCCTTGTAAGCACAAACGCGACTTTCAGGGTATGGATATCGGAAACAAATATAAATTTCAGGGTCGAAAAACCGGAAATATCAGATGAATGGATTTTTAAACCAATTTCTCTTTCAGAAATTTTAAGATTCAATAACTCCAGTTCTCTGACATATTACATGGTTATCGACCCGGAAAAAAACAATGATATTACTTCGATTAGAACTACTTTAACTTTATGGGCTTTTAAAGCTGAATTTTTAATGACACACACTTCGCCATGGGTTTTTACGCCTCCTTCTCAAATAAATATAGGAGGATGGGCACAGCAGGGAGACCCCGCGTTATATCCTGGCGAACTGTCATTTGCGTATAACCCTTCGTTAGCGAATTTTATTATTGTTAAAGACAAGATTAATTTAAGGGTAAATTTCAACACGTCTTTAAAATTTAATTTGTTAAAATATACAGAATCCAGTTTTGATATCTCGCTTGGTTTTACTTTAAATATTGAAAAATTTTTATCTCTGGAATTTTCCGCGAAATCGACAAACAATGTAATCTGGCGTTATTTAAAAGGCGTTCCGGGAATGGAAGATCTTACATCCATGTATCCTGACGGGCCGCAGAATAATTTATTTCTGGATTTACTGGATTCTTTCAATTTTTTTGACGAATCGAAACGGCGGAGATCCGGATTTAAGATGGGAAACCTCAATATTAAAGTTACACACTTTCTTGGCGACTGGAAAGCTGAACTGGGAATCGGAATGTATCCGCACCGCAATGATAATGTGGTTCCAAAAAGATTTGAAATTGTCACAGACGTTTCATTCCTGGTATCATGGACGCCGATTTCTGAAATTAAATCCGAATTCATTCATACCGGAAAAACAGGTAAATGGGAGATAAAGTAGCGTTATGTTGTCCGCAGCGCAGCTTCCATCCGGCACTTGACGATCATGTTTATAGGGATATAGAATTATTAAGAGGTATATTTGGAGGACGGAATAACTATAGCATTTGATAACAGGGAACTTCTTTCGGGGATTTGCGGAGCGAATGACGGAAACCTTAAAATAATTGAAGGAACCCTCGGCGGTTTTATTACCGCGAGAGGCAATGAAATTCATTTTGCAAGTGATGACAAAGCATCTTTCAAACGCTTTAGGACAATGATGGATAATCTTATCGCTGCGGTAAAAGAAGGAGAACAGCCTTCCGCGGAATATATACGCGCGCTTGCAGATGATTTTTTACCGGGCGAAGTAAAAGAAGAGCTGAGCTTCCGTGATTCCATGATTCAAATTCCTCACGGTTTTAACCGGGTTTATCCGCGAAGTAAAAATCAGGCTCTCTATATTCAGGGAATGAGAGAAAATGACATTTGCTTTTGCGTCGGCCCTGCGGGGACTGGCAAAACTTTTATCGCCATAGCTCACGCGCTTCAAATGCTGCTTTCAAAAAAAATGCGAAAACTGGTTCTTACCCGCCCTGTAGTTGAAGCGGGTGAAAACCTTGGATTCCTTCCCGGCGATTTGGCGCAAAAAATCGATCCGTATTTAAAACCTCTTTATGACGCGATGGAATCGCTTGTGCCGTACGATGTGATTAACAGAATGGAAGAAACAAGATCGATTGAAATCGCGCCGCTTGCGTACATGAGAGGCCGCAGTTTAAACGACTGCATGGTAATTCTTGATGAAGCCCAGAATACAACCAAAGAACAGATGAAAATGTTTTTAACGCGCATAGGCACAGGAGCAAGAGCCGTAATTACCGGAGACGCAACGCAGATAGATCTTCCGCGCAAGTCAGATTCGGGGCTGCTTCATGCCCTTGAAATTCTAAGAGAAGTTGAGGGATTATGTTTTACTTTCCTGCATACGCAGGACGTCGCGCGAAATCCCCTCATTAAAAAAATAATACAGGCATACAATGAAAACAAATCTTGATTATGTAAAGAAAAATATTTTTTCGTTTCTAAATAATTTCCGCTCAGGTCCCGGCATTTTAAGTTTTGCACTTTGCGTTTTCGCGGCCTTTGTAGTAATCGGAAGCACTGACGATGTAACTTTAATAAATTTAAAAAATATTACGGGAACTGCCCTGCTTGTTCTTTCAATCTATATGCTTTTTATAATTATGCAGAGCAGCATAATAATGGGCAGGGAATTAACGGGCAGGGAACGCTATCTTTTGGCGCTTCTTGTCGGCTCCTACATAATAGGTTCGGTATTAATTGGTAATTTAAATCCGGGCTTTGCGGATTTTCCGGTTGCCCTTGCCATTCCGACCGCGCTCTATGTAATGCTGCTTGCGGTTTTAATGGGAAAGAGACCAGCAATGATCATGGCGCTTGCGATGCCTTTGGGCGCGTACCTGACAGGCGCTTTTGACAATCACTCATACATTATCGCTTTATTTTCAGGCGCGGCGGCTTCTACAGTCCTTCAAAAAGCTCAAAACAGAATGAGCCTTATAAAAGCAGGCCTTGTAATAGCAGCAGCGAATTGTATTGCGGTTGTTATCGTACTGCTGCTGCGGGAAGCTCATTTTGTTGATTACCCCGCTCTCCTCTTCTGGGCTGCGCTGAACGGCATTTTCTGCGGAATGCTTACAATTGGTTTTCTGCCTCCGCTTGAACACGCGCTTAACGCGGTAACGCCTTTCAGGCTGATGGAACTGTCGGATTTAAACGCGCCCATCCTTCGCAAGCTTTTTACCGCGGCTCCGGGTACATACAGCCACTCTTTAATGGTGGCGAATCTCGCCGAACAAGCATGCCAGGACATTGGAGCCAACCCTCTGCTCGCGCGCGTCGGCGCCTATTACCACGACATCGGCAAAATGGATAACCCCGATTACTTTGTAGAAAATCAAAGCGAACACAACAAGCATGACGAAATAAACCCGCGCCTTTCCGCCACAATTATCAGAAGCCATGTAAAACTCGGCGTTGAAAAAGCTCTCGCTCTCAAACTTCCAAAGGACGTTATTTCCATTATCGGGGAACATCACGGCAATTCTGTTATTTCTTGGTTTTATAACAAGGCAACAGAGAATGAAGCTGCCGTAAGTTCTGAGGATTTCTCCTATCCCGGAAACCCTCCCCGGACAAAAGAATCGGCTATTGTAATGCTCGCCGACATAACAGAAGCCGCCGTAAGAACGCTTGCAAAACCCACTGCGCAAAAACTTGAAAAATTTATCCAGCAGCTCTTTGACGCAAAAATTGAACACGGCCAGCTCTCTGAATCCGACCTTTCCTTCCGCGATTTGGAAATTATTAAAATGTCTTTTGTAAGGGTACTTGCCGGTTATTACCACTCGAGAATCGAGTACCCCAATCAAAAGGGTGAGAAAGATGAATAATGTGACCATCAACTCGGACGGTCTGCTTCTTCCTTCATGGACTTCTTTCGCTTGCGAATTTTCCCTTAAAGTGCTTGATGAAATTAATCGAGACAATTGGGAGCTTTCTATCCTTTTTTGCGGCGACAAAAAAATCGCAGAATTAAACGATCAATACAGAAACAAAAATGAACCGACGGATATTTTGTCTTTTAACCTCGGCGAGACTGTAAAAGACGGCGATAGAACTGTATTTTTGCCGGGGGATATCGTTATTTCCCTAGACTCCTTAAGGGAAAACGCCGGATATTTTCAGATTCCCGAAGATGAGGAGTTACGAAGACTGTTAATTCATGGTATCCTACACTTAGACGGAATGGATCATAATACCAATGAAAGCGACGAACCTATGTTGATTTTGCAGGAGGAAATTCTGGGCAGACTTAAAGATGAACGCATAATCCCCTCTGAGGTGAAAAAGTGAAAACTCCTTTTAAAATAAATACACAGGCATTCAAAGAGCTTGAAGAAGATCAAAAAGCGATGATCCGCGGGATTGTCGAATTATCAGGCACTACCGTCAAGGAAGTAATGGTTCCAAGAACGGATACTGTCTTCCTTTCCGCTGATGACACAAAAGAAGAACTGCTTGAACGTATCTGCAAAAGCGAACATTCGCGTTTTCCCGTATACAAAAGCACTGTTGATAAAGTAATAGGTATCCTTCATGTCAAGGATGTGATAAAGACGCTAATAGAAAATAAACCTTTTAATATAAACGAGCTTGTTAGAAAGCCGTTTTTCGTGCCGGTCTCCAAACACATTGACGATCTTCTGCGGGAACTCAAACGCAAGAAAGTGCATATCGCCATAGTTGTCGATGAATACGGCGGAGTGTCTGGCATTGTTTCGATGGAAGACATAATCGAAGAGATAATCGGTGACATTCAGGACGAGTTTGATCATGAAACCGACGATGTGGTAGAATTGAGCGAGGGTGTCTGGCTGTGCGACGCAAGGGTAAACCTGGAATTCTTGGCGGAAGAAACAAATCTGGATCTTCCGGTCGACAACTTTGATACCCTTGGCGGCTTTGTTTTTGATCTTTTCGGCAAGATACCGGTAAAGAACGAAAAGATTGAATATAAAGAACAGGATTTTATCATTCAGGAAATGGACGGCCACAAAATAAATTTGATTAAGATCGTAACTCATAAAAAGGAATGATTGTTTACTGAGGGGGGGAGTAATGCTTAGCTGGTTCACGGGAAAAAAAATGAACAATGTTTCTTTGTTAATTATTACTTTAATTGCTCTATTTTTATTTCCTGTTAATCTTGACGCCCAGTCCATGAGTGCGCCCGCGTATTACGAAAGGGGCCGCGCTTACATGGTGGATGAAAACTGGTATTCCGCCGTTGAATCTTTCCTTGAATGTTTAAGGCTGAACCCCGCTCATGCCGAGGGAACAGCCGCGCTTTCCGAGTGTTATTATGAGCTTGCCGAATTTGACGAAGCTCTTAACTGGGTTAGAAAAGCCAAACTGCTCGCACGCAATAATATGTCCGTCGCGAACCTTGAAGTATTTACATTAATCGCTCTTGGGCAGATGGAAGCCGCCGCAATTCTTGTAAACGATATTTTAAGAAGGGAGCCTTATAACAGGGAAGCCCTCTTCGCGGCAGGCGAACTTGATATCGCGAGAAACAGACCCTCGGAGGCAATGCTTCGCTACCGTGAAGCTGTCCGCCGCTACCCGGACGACAGGCGTCTTTTGATTTCTCTTGCTCTTGTTACTCTTTCTCTTGGAGACGGAGACACAGCTCTCACTTACATTAACAACGCGCTTTTGCACCATCCCGGTGATTACCGCGTTTTTTATTACGCTTCATATATTTATTCAAAGAACGGAAGGCTTCAGGACGCAATTCGTTACGCGGAACGCGCTCTTTACTACAGGCCGGATCACGCGCCTTCTCAAGCCCTGATGGCATCTCTTCGTTACCGTAACGGCGAATATGAAGAAGCGTCCCGTCTTTGCGACTTTGCAATCGGCAAAAACAGAAACGACATGGGTGCGTGGTATTTAAAAGGATTGTCTTTTATCAGAATGGCACGTAATCAGGAAGCGATAACCGTTCTTACTACCGCAGTCTCCATAGATGAAAACGATGAATTTATCCGCGCCATTCTGGAAGAAACGCTTATTTCATCAACATCTCTGGAAGATCCTCGCCGCGCAAGATTCGCAGCCTGGCATTTTAATAAGGCAAAAGGTTTTCGCCAGCGTAACTTAATTGAACAGGCTCTCTTTGAATACAGAAGAGGCTTGAGGTTAAACCCGTTCGCGGCGGACAGGCGGGAATACGCAGAACTCCTGCGGCTGCAGGGCTACCCTGCCCGTTACCTTGAAGAGCTGCGCTTCCTTCAGGATCAGGGAACTGCCGACAGAACTTTAAATGACGCCGTGGAAGCTTACAGCGCTCTTCTTTCCAACGCGCTTTTCAGGCAGTGGCAGGTAAATCCTGTCGATCTAGCCGAACGGCACTGGAAGGTCGCCGTCTTTTCGCTTACAGGCCAGTCCAGTTTTTATCATGCGGATGCAGGATCGGTTGCGGCCGGAGTTATCAGGGAGCTTTTGATTCATGACAGAAACATTGCTACCATGAATTTGGATCTTCGACAGGCGACTTTTTCCCAGGGGTTCAGGCAGGCAAGAGAAAGCGGAGCGGATTATTTTATGCTTGTTTCTGTAACGGAAAGCGAAAGGGATATCTCCGTTAAAGCCGAACTTTTTACAGGCAGAACAGGATCTCCCGCCGGGACTTTTTATTCGTACCGGACAGGAACAGACAGACTGCGCGACGCTTCCCGGGGAATAATATCGCAGTTGTCTTCGGTAATGCCTCTTCGCGGAAGGCTTTTACTGCGCAGACAGGGACAGGCTCTTATCAATAAGGGAAAAGCCGACGGAATAAAACCGGACGCTGTTTTTGATGTGGTAAAACGCGGACGGCCGCAGATCGCAAATCATGGTATCGCTCTTGTTTACGGCGACGACGAGCTTGTCGGGAAACTTACCGTCACCAGTATTGATGAAGAAATATCGATTGGCGCTCTTGAAAAAAACGGTTTCTTTGATCGTATCGAAGCGGGAGACGAAGTAATCCTTCAGGAAAACAGAACAGTCATTCCGTCAACTGACAGCGCCGCAAATCCTGAACTTAGAGCTCTTCTTCGGACATTGCGGTAATTAATATTTTGAGACGCCGGAACCAATCGAAAAAGCCAGAGGTATATTCGTAACAGCCAACAGTCCGTAACCAAGCAGGGTTTGCTGTGAAAAGAATGCCCAGTAGGAAGCGGCAGCCGCAACAGGCAGAATTATAATACATAACACAGAGACAATTAATTTTAACACGTGGAAATTATTAGCCGTCCATGTAATAAAAAATGAAATACCTGCGGCTAGAGCCGTCCAAAGAAGCGGAACCAGTATTAATAAAATCGGATCGTTCATGGAACTCCAGCTTAAAGCGCGAAGGGCTCCAACCGGAAACAGCCAAAGAAGGGCAAAACCCGCAAAATCAATTTCGCCTGAAAAGCCCCGGAAAAGAATCATCAGGAAATATACAAAAACCGGAATAAGAACAGGCACGCTGACAATTTCTATAAAACCAAAAATAAACCGCGAGACTCCAAAACCTCCCGGGATAATAATGTATCCCAGGAAGAATTGAACAATGGCGATAATACTTCCAAGCAGAAGAGCCCAAACTCCGCCTGACGAATTCCCCTCACTCATAAGGGATTTTCTAAAAAGATAAAAAAACGGAACCCACAACAGGCAGAAAAAACTCATATCACCTTAGAACTTTGCAATGGGAATAAATGTCTCTGCTTTCAACGAAGCGCCGCCGACAAGAGCGCCGTCGATGTTTTCCATTGCCATAAGCGCTGACACGTTATCCGGTTTTACGGAACCGCCGTATTGAATAATAATTTTTGACGCGGCGTCTTCTCCGTAAAGGCGCGTGATTACTTTGCGTACAAAGGCGTGCACGGCTTCGGCGTCCTGCGGCGTTGCCGTCTTTCCCGTACCGATTGCCCAGACAGGTTCGTAGGCAATTACAACATTTCCCAAATCGGAAACTGCAACGCCTTCAAGTCCCTTAACGGTCTGCCTCTCGCATACTTCTTCTACCTTGCCCGCTTCGCGCTCTTCCAAAAGTTCTCCGATGCAGAGAATTACTTCAAAGCCGTGCTTAAGGGCAAGTTTAACTTTTTTATTGATAAGCGCGTCATCTTCCTTATAGATATGGCGTCTTTCAGAGTGTCCAAGAATGATAGTCTGCACTCCAAGGTCTTTTAATTGAAGCACCGATACTTCGCCTGTGTGCGCTCCCTGTTCTTCAGGCGCGCAGTTCTGCGCTCCAAGACGGATGTTTGTGCCTTCGATAATAGCGGAGACAGTTTCGATATTTGTAAATGTCGGCGCTACCAAATATTTATGCGTACCATCCTTCAATTGTGAAACAAGAGACTGCGCCAGCTCGGCAGACTGAGTTCTTGTATTATGCATTTTCCAGTTGCCGGCGATATAATAATGTCTGCTCATATTAACCTCTGCACACTTCGATGCCGGGAAGCTTCTTGCCTTCCAGTAATTCAAGCGAAGCGCCGCCGCCCGTACTTACGTGGCTCATCTTTGACGCGAGGCCGAACTTGTTAACTGCCGCAACAGAATCGCCGCCGCCTACTACAGTGATGCATCCCTTATCGGTCGCTTCAGCTACAAGTTTTGCGACTTCTTCCGTTCCTTTTGCGAACGCGTCAAATTCAAATACGCCGACAGGTCCGTTCCATACAATCGTTTTCGCGCCTGAGAGAACTTCTTTATACTTGGCAAGAGTTTTGGCGCCGACGTCCAGTCCTAATAAATTATCGGGAAGATCAAGTCCGTCGACAGGAACAGGAACAGAATTCGCGTCAAAAGAAGTCGCGCCGATATGATCGAGCGGTAAAACAATCTGCACGTTCGCGGATTTTGCCGCGGCGAGAATTTTATTCGCAGTATCGATCTGATCGTCTTCTACAAGGGACTTTCCTATTTTATGACCTTGCGCTTTTAAGAACGTATAAGCCATGCCGCCGCCTATTACAAGCGCGGCTGAATTTTTAAGGAGGCTTTCCAGAACTGCTATCTTGGAAGAAACTTTAGCGCCGCCTATGATGGCAACCAGAGGTTTCTGAGGAGACGTTACAATAGGTTCAAGGTAATCGCACTCTTTCTGCATTAAAAAGCCCGCGACTGCCACAGGCACAAATTTCGCAATGGACGCCGTGGAAGCGTGATCGCGGTGAGCGGTGCCAAACGCGTCGTTTACAAATATTTCGCCGTAAGTGGCAAGCTCTTTTGCGAGTTTGTCCAAGTCCGCGGCTTCTTTTGCGGTCTCTTCTTTATGGAAACGCGTATTCTCGAGCATAATGACAGAGCCGTCAGCCTGACTTTCGATAAACGCTTTTTTTCCGTAACAGCTGTCTTCGCCTGCAAAGATTACAGGTTTGCCAAGTTTGGATTGAAGATACGCGGCAACAGGGGCCATGCGGTGCTTACCCTTAATATATGAAGCCTCATCAAAAGACTTGCCGTCTTTCTCGGCCTTTTCTTTTGCCTTCTTCGCGTCCTTACTCGGATCGCCAAGGTGACTCATCAGAGTGAGAGACTTGGCGCCCTGCTCCAGTATGTATTGAATTGTAGGAAGCGCCGCCGTAATGCGGGTATCGTCCTGAACAACGCCGTCTTTCATGGGTACGTTAAAATCTACACGCATGATAACGCGCTTACCTTTAAGGTCTACGGTCTTTACTGTTTTAATCATGGATTTATCTCCTAAAAATTCATTCACAGGATTTCACACGGAGACACGGAGACACAGAGCTTCGATTAGTTATCTTTACCTATTTCCCAAGAAATCTTGCTTAGTCTTCTGAGACCTCAAGGGATTAAAGAAAAGAAGTCGAACAACAACTCCGTGCCTTTGTGCCTCTGTGTGAACCTCTTCAAGTTCTACTTCTTGCTGTCGATGTATTTGAGCAGGTCGACTATCTTGTTTGAATAACCCCATTCGTTGTCGTACCAGGAAACTACTTTGAAGAAGCGTTTTTCGCCGGGGAGGTTGTTCTGCAAGGTCGCGAGGCTGTCATAGATCGATGTGTGCGTATCGTGAACGATGTCTGTCGATACAATTTCATCCTTCTGGAACTCAAGTATACCCTTGAGATAGGTGTCCGCGGCTTTCTTGAACGCGCCGTTGATTTCTTCGATTGATGTGTCTTTGGTTGTGCGGAAAACAAGGTCGACAACCGAGCCTGTGGGTGTGGGAACGCGGAAGCTCATGCCGGTGAGTTTTCCCTTTGTTTCTGGGAGAACTTCGCCTACTGCTTTCGCGGCGCCTGTTGTCGAAGGAATAATATTGACAGCAGCGGCTCTTCCGCCTCTCCAGTCTTTCTTTGAAGGACCGTCAACGGTTTTCTGTGTCGCTGTGTATGAGTGAATTGTTGTCATAAGACCAGTTTCGATTCCAAAGCCTTCTTTGAGAAGGACGTGTACGACAGGAGCGAGACAATTTGTGGTGCAGCTTGCGTTGGAAATAACATGATCTTTTGCCGGATCGTATTTTTCGTGGTTTACGCCCATTACAAATGTGTTAATGTGCTTATCTTTGCCTTTCGCGGGAGCGGAAATAATTACTTTCTTTGCTCCGGCTTCGAGGTGGTCGAACGCTTTGTCGTCACAGAAGAGACCTGTGCATTCAAGAACATATTCAACGCCGAGTTTTGCCCACGGCAGGTTTTTAACTTCTCTTTCAGCCATAACGCATTGAATTTCGTGTCCGTCAACAACGAGAATATCGTCGTGATCGGCTCCTGGTGATTTCTTTGTTTTGATGTCAGCTTTCATCTTGCCCTGAGTCGAGTCGTACTTGAGCTGATAGGCAAAATAATCCGCGTCAGTAACGATATCTGTAACCGCTACAATGTCAATTTTATCTTTGCCGAGCAGGTTCTGCCCTACGAGGGACTGAAAAACGAGGCGTCCAATGCGCCCAAAACCATTAATTGCAACTTTCATTTTAATCTCCTTTAAATTTAGACTGTATAAGGAAAGATTACACCAAATTCCACATTTAGTCAATCATAGAAATTACCAGCATCAAAATACTCCTAACTCCTCACTCCTAACTACATTCCTGCCCTATACTGGTAGTCTCTCCATGTCCCGGAAAAACCCTAATGCCGCCGTCCATTGCAAACAGGCGGGCAAGGCTTTCTGACATTTGCTTTTGACTGCCTCCGGGGAGGTCGGTTCTGCCGTAACCCCTGTAAAAGAGGGTGTCGCCTGTAAAAAGCACACCCGCTTTCTTATCCCAAAACGCGATGCTGCCGGGAGTATGACCGGGAAGGTGAAGCACTGTAAACGGGCCGATTTCGCTCCCCTCTTCAAGAATTATACCCGCGGAAGGCAGGTCTTCCCATAAGGCATCGATAAAATCGGAGCTGCCCATCGCTCTTTTAACGCTTTTTTCGTGCGCCTTATACGCTTCCGGGCCAAGATATTCGGCATCCAGAGCGTGAATGGCAATTTGAGCGCCGGGATATTCCTTTTTTAACTGAGGCACTGCGCAGATATGGTCAAAATGGCCGTGTGTCAGTAGAATATATTTAGGTGTAAGAGAATTTTTCTTTAATGCCGATATAATCACGT
>JGI24694J35173_10000632_pt1 | contig 33634 bp, 27 predicted proteins | sample TergutCo191P1_FD_35173 | JGI IMG/M metagenome (IMG submission 35173) | reverse complement strand
ACGCTAATAAATTAATCATTGTTTGCAGAAAATAAAAACCCGTGTTATTATCTTAAAATGAGTAAATACATTTTATCTTTGGATCAGGGGACTACAAGTTCCAGAGCGATTCTTTTTGATCATGAGCAGAATATTGCCGCCGCAGAGCAGAAAGAATTTTCACAGATTTATCCTTGTGAAGGCTGGGTTGAACATGACCCGATGGAAATATTTTCAACGCAGTACGCTGTCGTAACAGACATCCTTGCCAAAAATAATATTAATGCGCATGATATTGCCGCCATCGGAATTACAAACCAAAGAGAAACAACAATTTTATGGGATAAAAATACAGGTCAGCCTGTTTTTAACGCCATTGTATGGCAGTGCAGAAGGACATCCGGCATTGTTGACAAGTTAAAAAAAGACGGGCTTGGCGGTTACATTACAAAAACAACAGGGTTAATACCGGACGCTTATTTTTCCGGAACAAAAATTAAATGGATTTTAGATAATGTGCAGGGAGCGCGCGATCGCGCGAAAAAAGGCGAAATACTTTTCGGCACCGTGGATACATGGCTTATATGGAAACTTTCTAACGGCAAAGCGCACGTAACAGATTACACAAACGCAAGCAGGACAATGCTGTTTGACATCCATAAACTTGATTGGGACGAAAAATTACTGGAAGCGCTTGATATTCCCAGAGCCATGCTGCCGCAGGTAAAACCGTCAGGTACTGTTTTCGCGGAAGCGGTAATTGACGGCGCCAAGATTCCCATTGCAGGTAACGCAGGAGATCAGCAGGCGGCGCTGTTTGGGCAGTGCTGTTTTGAAAAAGGAGATGTTAAATGCACCTACGGTACAGGCTGCTTCCTTTTGATGAACACGGGAACAGATGCCGTAGAAAGTAAAAACGGTCTTTTAACCACAATCGCCGCCGGTTTCGATAACAAGGTTCAGTACGCTCTTGAAGGCTCTGTTTTTACAGGCGGCGCTGTCATTCAATGGCTGCGCGATGAAATGCGTTTTTTCACTGACAGCGCAGACAGCGAATATCACGCAGGAAAAGTTGAAGACACGGGCGGCGTTTATCTCGTGCCTGCGTTCACCGGTCTTGGCGCGCCGTATTGGGACATGTACGCGCGCGGCTGCATTATAGGCATAACCCGCGGCACAAAACGCGCGCACATTATAAGAGCCGCGCAGGAGTCGATCGCATATCAGGTAATGGATCTGTTAAGAGCGATGGAAACAGACCTTAATTTTAAAATGAAGGAATTAAAAGTTGACGGCGGCGCCAGCCGTGATAAATTCCTTATGCAATTCCAATCCGATATTTGCGATACAACCATAATCCGCCCCACAGTCAGAGAAACAACAGCTCTCGGCGCCGCCTGTCTTGCCGGAATTACAGTGAACTTCTGGAAAGATCAAAATGAAATAAAAACCCGCTGGCAGGAAGACACAGCTTTCACCTCTTCAATGGAAATTGATAAACGTCAAACTTTAATAAAAAACTGGCACAAAGCTGTAGACCGCAGCCGCGGCTGGGCGGAATAGGAGAGATTTAAAGGGTTTACTTTTAGCGTTATCATTTTTTTAGTGCATCTTGCTTACCCAAAATATAAGCACGTTCAATTAGATATGTTACAGCACATACGGCATTATCATTTTTTTCAAATATTTTTTCACCAATCTTCCATAATTTTTCTACAGTTTTGGTAGTCTCGATAGCTGTTTTAATTTTTTCAATATCCATATATGCTTCCTTTTTTTGTTACTAATGATGTAATAATATTATCATAATATGTTTAAAAAAGGGAAGTCTCCCCCTTATGTTCCATCCTAACAGCAAACCATTCTGTAAAACAGTGTATGCCCGCAAAGCGCCGACAGGACCCCCGATGATCCTTCGTAGGCATACATTGTATTAACCTATATTGATTATTTTCCTGATTTATACTATTACATTAAATATATCATGAAGTATTTTAATCCTGCCAACCTTGCCATCATTGCCTGTCCTGGCGGGGAAACCTTTGCCAACGAAGTAATTAAGCATCTTGCCCATAAATACCGCCATAGCCGCAAGCAAACGGTTGAGGAATTGTGTAAACGTTACAGTCTTTCGGAAGATCAGGCAAATCTGCAAATCGACCTTATTAATAAAATCGTGACACGCGGGAGCGGTTCCCAAAGCGGGAATGGCGTAAATAACGGGCCTTTTAAGGTTCCTGTCAAATTTACCATGTTTCCAAATGGTGAATTAAAATCAGAAATCGAAGAATCCATCCGGGGAAAGGATGTTTATATCTTTCAGGATGTGGAAAACCGCTATCCTGTAAAATTTCACGGCGGCGCGGTTCATAATCTTTCCATAAATGATCATTTAATGACAATTTATGTTACAGTCGACGCTGTAAGGCAGGCCGGAGCCGAGCGTATCACCCTGGTTATCCCAAATTACCCCTACGCCCGTCAGCACAAAGCCAAGGGCAGGGAAGGGCTTACAGCAAGCAGGATTGGTAAAATCTTTGAAAGCCTTGGAGTGCACCAGATTATCACTCTGGACATCCATTCCAGAGATATTATGAACGCTTTTGATAAAGTGCGCCTTGAAAACCTGCACGCAAGTTACCAGATTATACAGACTTTGACCAAAATGGACGGAATTTTAAACGATGACTTTGTCGTTGTTTCCCCGGACACAGGAGCCGTTGACCGCAATAAATTCTATGCTTCTTCGCTTAAAAAACCGCTTGCCCTTCTTTACAAGGAAAGGGATTATTCCAAACTGGCAAGAGACGCGACCCAGTCCAACATTTCGCAGATACGCCTTTTGGGCAGCGTAGAGGAAAAAACAGTCTTTATGGCTGATGATCTTCTTGGGACAGGCGGAACTTTGATAAAAGGCATGCGGCTTTTAAAGGAAAACGGCGCGCGAAGGATAATTTGCGCGATTTCTCTGCCTTTATTTTCAGGAAACGCGATTGCTCATTTTGACGAAGCGTACAACGAAGGGCTTTTTTACCGTATAATCGGCACTAATGCAGTCTATCAGGAAGAGGTGATAAACCGCGAATGGTATGTAAATGTCAATATTTCGCGTCTTTTCGCTCATGTAATATCGCGCCTGCATCAAAATCAGTCAGTTTCCAGCCTTCTGGACAATGCCGGCATCATTAATCGCCTTCTTTCCCAGACAATGGCAGGCGAATCCCAGAATGAACTGCCTTTTATGCATGTAACAGACGAATAAATAAAAAAAACCGTGTGTCCTCGGCACACGGTTTCTCTCAAACTGCTTGAATCAACAAAAGACAATTATTTTTTTGTTTTTGCCTTCGCTTTTTTAGCCTTTGGTTTTGCTTTAGCGGCGGACTTTTTGGCTGCCGGTTTCTTCGCGGCGGCTTTTTTTGCGGCTGCTTTACCTGCAGGTTTCTTTTTCTGTTTGGCGTACTTCCTGTTCAGATCAGCCTGATAATCGCAACATTCTGTGCACAAGGTGTAGCCTTTTTTCACTTTGCCGCCGCATCTGGGGCATTTTCCCTTCTTGATGCGTTCATTGTACCTGTCTTTGCGCTGCTCATTAATTTCTTCTCTGTGAGCTTCACGGTACTTTCTTTGTCTTTCTCTGTTTGCCAAGCGTGTTTTTGCGTCTGTCATTCAATATCTCCTTTTTGTAAAGTATAATATCAGTATAGTACATTATTATTTTTTTGTATATAGTTTATAATTATTTATTGTAATCAGGAATATATATGACCGCTTTAAATGCGCAATTTAAAGGTTTCTCTTTTGATGCGAGAGCAAAATTATTTTTTACGCTGATACTTACCGTTCTTGTTTTCATGGTAGGCGAAATTTTCGCGGCTCTTTGCGTGTTTGTGTGCTTTATTATTGTCCGTCTGGCTGCAAAGGTGCCTTTTCGCGGATTCAAATTCATAAAAAATCTTACATTGTTAGCGGCATTTATAATTTTGATGCAGGCAGCCTTCGGTCCGGGCGAAACAAATATCGGTTTTTTCAAAATGGAGGGGCTGATCCTGGGGCTTGTGATAACCTGCCGCCTTGCAGCCCTGTTTACCCTGCTGCCGATGTTGACGGAAACCACACCACCTGCAGGGATTGCGGGCGCTCTTTGCGCTCTCGGGGTTAATTACCGCCTGTCATTTATCATAACAACGGCGTTTAACATGATTCCTTCATTCCGCAATGAAGCGTTTGCGATTATAGACGCGCAAAAATTACGCGGAATGCATGCTTTTGAAAGGCGCTCCTTCAGGCTGAGGGCTTATACAGGCCTTGTAATCCCCCTGATGTTAGGCGCAATGAGAAAAGCCCAGCGTTCTTCCGTTGCCATGGATTGCAGGGCCTTCGGCGCCCATAAAACAAGGACATGGCTTGAAAAACCGTGCATGAAAGCCCGTGATTTCGCTCTTTTGGCAGGCAGTATTATTTTTTTCGCTTGTATGATTTTATTTAACTATAGATGAACATTATCGATTTTAATGATGTTAGCTACACATACCCCCGTTCAAAAGAAAAAGCGCTTGACAAGGTTAAAATTTCTGTCGTTCAAGGCGAATTTCTTGCCTTAATGGGAGAGACAGGCAGCGGAAAAACCGCTTTTTGCAAGCTGATAAACGGCGTAATCCCGCTGCTCTGTGGCGGCAGGATGTCCGGAACTGTAACCGTAGACGGCATTTGCACGGACAAATCTTCCGTACCGCATCTGGCGCTCAAAGTCGGGACAGTAATGGACGATCCTGACGCACAGCTTTTCACATCGTCCGTGCGGGAAGAAGCCGCTTTTGGACCCGAGAACCTGCTTTTGCCGCCGGATGAAATTATTAAAAGGATTGAATACGCTCTTGGCGCTGTCGGCTTAAAAGGTTTTGAAGACAGAAACCCTTTAAACCTTTCAGGCGGCGAAAAGCAGCGCCTTGCAATCGCGGCTGCGCTTTCCATGAAAGGTACCATACTTGTTCTTGACGAACCTCTCTGCCGCCTTGACCCGCAGGGAGCCGAAGAAGTATTGTCGGTTTTAAAGGACCTGCAAAAGAACTATAAAATCACAATTGTCATGGCAGCGCACGACAGCGCCCTGGTATCAAAATATGCAGACCGTGTATGTATCCTGAAAAAAGGCAAAATCGCCGCGCTCGATACAGCCGAAATAATTTTTTCCGATACAAAGTTACTGGAAAACAATGGGATACAACCACTTAAAATTGATAATGAATTTTTTCTCGCAGAGAGCGCAGAGGACGCAAAGAACGCAGAGTCAGGAGGAGAGATGAGTTTAGAACCAAACCTCTTTTATTCCTCCGCGATCTCCGCACCCTTTGCGTCCTCTGCGATAACAATTTGCAATTTAAATTTTAAGTATCCAGCCGGAACAGGCATTAACAATATTAATCTGTCTGTTAATGAAGGGGAGTTTGCTGCGTTAATCGGAGGAAATGGGTGCGGGAAGACTACTTTGCTGAAGTGCGTTACGGGGCTTTTGCGGCCTTGCCGGGGGGATGTTTTTATTAAAGGTATAAATACAAAAGATCTTTCTGTAAGCGATATTTCCAAAGATGTCGGGTTTGTTATGCAAAATCCCGATACGCAGCTCTTTACAGATTCGGTTTTTAAAGAAGTTTCTTTTGCTTTAAAAAATATGCGTTTGCCAAAAACTGAAATTAAACAGCGTGTGCAGGAAGCCCTTGATGCTGTTGAATTACAGGACGCGGATGCTTTTCCTCATGCGCTGTGCCGCGCCGACATGACAAAAACAGTTATCGCGTGCGTTCTTGCGATGGGATGCAAAATAATTCTTCTTGACGAAATCGATGTCGGAAACGATTATCCGGGTAATATTAAAATTATGAATGTTCTGCAAAGCCTTGCCGCGAAGGGCTTTACAATTATTTTCGTTACTCATAACATGTTTCTGGCGCATGAGTACGCGCGCAGATTGATTAAACTTGACAGAAACGGGATAGTATATGACATGAGGTGCGGACAATAAAATGAAAAAATTAATTACCGTGCATCCTGCCGTTATTTCCGTATGGGCAGCCGTGATCGCCTGCGGCCACCTTCTGCCGGCTTTCCCTATTTTAGGCACAGGCGGCTCTTTTTCTTTGTCTGCAGTTCTTTACCCGCTGTCCGGTTTGTTTTTCGGACCGTTAGCAGGCGCGCTGTGTTCCGCGGTGGGTGGTTTTATCGGCTCACTTTTGGCTCCTCATACCGCGTGGATGGGGCTCGGCACTTTCATCGTTGGGACAACAACCGCGTTTACAACAGGGTGCATCGCATGGGGAAAATTTTTTACATTCGGCGCGATAGCCGTTTACATTGCCGGGACAATTTTATGGTTTACGCAGGAAATAGGAAGAAGCATTATCCGCTTTCCGTTAATTTTTTACGGGCTGGGGTTCGCCGCAATGACAGCCGCGCTCATCTTCGCGCCGAAAATGTTTGCGCATAACAGCAGGGTGTTAAAGTTTCCCGCGATATGGCTTTGCGCCTTCGGCGGCTTAATCGGCGGCGCGTCGATAGGAAATTTTTTCTCTCTTGTTTTATATAAACAGCCAAGGGAGATTTGGATGGTGCTTACGGTTGCAGCTCCCGTTGAACGCGCCATTTTCGCATCGGCTGCCATGCTTGTGGGCGTACCGCTGCTTTTAGGGCTTAACAAAATGAGTATCCTTGCGGGGCCTTGCGCGGACGGAGAAGAAAATGAAGATTGATTGTCATGTGCACGTAACACCGCCTGATATTATCGCGGACTGGGAAAAAGTCGCGCAAAAAGAGCCGTATTTTTCTTTAATCTCCAACAGTAAGGTTAATAAATTTGCCGACGCCGAAAATATTGTCTCCATGCTGGAAAAAGACAGCTTTGACAAAGCCGTTGTGTTCGGATTTGGTTTCAACGATATGGGGCTCTGCCGTTATGTGAATGATTATGTCATACAAAAAGTTAAGGAGTATCCGGATAAATTAATCGGCTTTGCGGTCGTGCCGCCCTGCCATAAAGATACAGCATCGGAAATTGAACGCTGTTACAACGCGGGGCTAAAAGGCGTAGGAGAACTGTTTCCGGCAGGGCAGGGGATCGATCTTTTAAACGAAGGCTCGGCATCTTCGTTAGCGGGCGTGTGTAAAGAGCTGAATATACCTCTTTTGCTGCACGCTAACGAGACTGTGGGGCATGATTATCCGGGGAAGACCGATGTGCCTTTGCAGAATATAGAAAAATTTGTCATGAATAATCCTGATTTAAAAATTATTTTGGCTCACCTTGGCGGGGGCATATTTATTTACGAAACAATGAAAGAGATAAAGATGAGTTTTCGCAATGTGTATTACGACACCGCCGTTATTCCGTATCTTTTCGATGCGCGGATATACGATGTTATAAAAGCGTTAGGTATCTGTACCAGGGTTCTTTTCGGAAGCGATTATCCCATCCTGCCTCCTTCGCGCTATTTTAAATCTCTTAACGCAAGCGCTCTCGGCGAAGAAGAGAAGAGCATGATACTTGGGTTAAACGCGTGTGAATTATTAGGAGTAAAATCCTGATGTATATACTTTTAAACCCTGTTTTAATCGCAAAGCAGGTGATATAATAAATATATGCCGGTATTTTTAATAATTATATTTTTATTTTTTTCTAACGCATTTTGTGCGTACAGCGAAGTGTTTGAGTTCAGGCATTCAGAAGGCGCAAGATACAGAATCCTGTCTGTTGTAGATCAGGCGGTTTTTATTAACGGAGAGCTGAGCCACCGCGCGGAAACTCTTAACCGCATTGCTATCGAGGTTACCGATGTAACCGAGGGCAGAGGGCTTCATAAAGCTGTTTTTCAATCATCGGAAAGGCTGTTATATGATTCACTGGGCAGGCAGCCCGCCGCGTCCGGGTTTCACTGGCAGAAAGAATATGAATCAGTTTTTGCCCGCGATAAACTCGGCCGCCTTACAATCGATGCGCAGTATTATATGCCTGTCGTACGCAATGTTCCGACATTCCCCGGCAAAGACTTAAAGGTGGGCGACACATGGAGAGCCGAAGCCCATGAAGTTCACGATTTTAGAGAAGGTTTTGGAATTGAACAGCCGTACCGCATTCCATTTATGGCAAATTATGAATTTTTAGGGGAGCGCCAGTGGAAAGGCGTATTGTATCCGGCTTTTTCGGTTGTTTATCATATCGCTTCGCGGCCTCCTGCCGTGCGCGGAAGAATTTATCCAACGCGCATTTCAGGTACTTTTACCCAGCTTGTTTATTGGGATCGCGCCGCGGGGCAGGAAAAAGCGTACACAGAAGAGTTTCGCCTAACGATGGAATTGTCCAACAAAATGACGATGGAATTCCGCGGAAGGGCTCAGGCGGAACTGGTTGAAGCCGAGGAAATGGACAAAGAACAGCTCCTTGCCGAAATTACGCAGGAAATCAGCCGTCTTGCTCTTGGCGATGTAAATGTAAGAGCCGTGGAAGAAGGCATTTCTTTAAGCCTGGATGATATCCGTTTCCACGCCGATTCGGACAGATTTTTGCCCGGAGAACAGGAAAAACTTGACAGAATCGCCGCGATTTTAAAACGGTACCCGGACAGGGACATCGTTGTCTCGGGGCATGCAGCGCGCTGGGGGGAGAGCGAGTACCTTTTAAATCTTTCCCACAACCGGGCGAAAGCCGTGGCAAAATACTTTCTAGATACCGGCGTGCGCACGGCGGACAGGATGGTAATTCGCGGCTACGGAGCCGAAAGACCGATTGCAGATAACAGTACCGAAGAAGGTATGCGCAAAAACAGGCGTGTAGAAATCACCATTTTGGAGAACTAGTGCCGCTTTCAAGCCTGCAAAAGATAAACAATTATCTTGATCGTTTAATTCCAGTAACAACCCCTCTTGCGGTTTTTATGGGATTGCTGTTCCCCGCTTTTTTCTCTGTGCTGCGTCCTTACGTGTTTTTGCTCTTTGGTATAATGACATTTTCAGGCGCGTTAAAATTGACGGCAAGCGAGCTTACAGCCGCCGTGCGAAACCCTCTGCCGATTGCGCTCTTTTTTTTATCAGCCCATATTATAATGCCGTTAGCCGCTCTTTTTTCCTCTTCCATGATCTTTTCCGATAATCCCGATGTTATCGCCGGTTTTATACTTTTATTCGCGGGTCCTACAGCGGTTTCAGGTTTTATATGGGTCATGATTTTTAAAGGCGACAAAGCTCTTGGTTTAACATTAATTCTTTTAGACACCCTGCTCGCTCCGCTTGCGGTTCCTGCGACTTTATCTGTTTTAATGGGAGCGAAAGTGGAAATGGACATGAGCGGAATCGCGGTCTCGCTTTTATTCATGGTTGTGGTTCCCACGATTATCGGGGTTGGGATAAACGAGTTCAGCAGGGGAAAAATTCCGCGGAAAATCTGCCCGGGACTGGATCCCTTTGCGAAAGTCTGTTTAATCATTGTTATTGCCGCTAACTCTTCGGCAATCGCCCCAATCGTAAAGTTTAAAGACCCTCTCGTTTGGCAAGCCGCGGCGCTTTGCATATTCTTAACCGCCGCCGGATTTCTGCTCGCGTGGTTATTCGGCTTTGCGGGAAAATGCGGCGGTGAAAAAAAAGCATCGCTTATTATCGCAGGCGGCCTTCGCAACAACAGCGCGGTTATGACAATAGCAGTCGCGTTTTTCCCGGAAGCGGCAGTCCTGCCGACATTAGTGAGTATTATCTTTCAGCAGATTATTGCCGCCGTTATGGGCAAATTAATTATTGGGCGGCAAACACGTAATTCAGAACAGAATCATCAAGAATAAATGCAACCTTTCCCTGCGACAGCAGGCGGCGGTTTTCTTCGGAAGATATAATCAGCATTGCGTCGTCTTTTTCGATTATTAAATCCGTCGGTTTTATTCCAAATACGCCGCGCGCGAAAATGCGAAGAGGTTTGTCTCCGACAGTTTCCCTTAATTTTGCGGAAAGCCCTGTCGGGTTATTCTGAAAAATGTTATCCAGCGATGAATATTTAACCATTGTGGTATCTTTAATTTCAAGCATGCCGCGCTCAAATATCAGATTCATGCCGCTGTCCCAGATTTTCGGGAACAGGCACGGTACAGGCATGGCGGCGCTTTTCATTCCATGCATGGGAAGTTCTTCCGCCGCGATAATTATTATCCCCGTGTAGTTCGCGCTTGATACAGGGTTTAAAGTACGCATGATTGGGGACGGCCTGTTATGACGAAGGAGCGCGGAGCTGATGGCGGACATGGAAATTGACTGTGTTGTAAAAATATTACGCATATCGGGTGTAAGCGCCGGAGCGACCGATTTGGCGCCCAGGGCAAGCTGTTCCAGCTGCGCAAGTGTTACCTGTCCCGATTCAACCAGATCCCCGATAACCGAGGAAGAATCAACCTGAATCTCCATTAGGCACGATTTTATAAGGTTTGAATAACCGGCGTTTAAATAAGTTTCCCCCTGAGTTCTCCCGGCAGGAAGCCTTAACCCTGCCGACGCGAGATCCAGTGAAACCTGAGATGTAACCTGCATTGCCGCCCAGTCCACCTCGCCTGAAATGCCTAAATTGGCTTGTCCAAAGGCAGCGGCGGCAAACAATATCAATAAGCAGAAAATCGGGATTTTATACATTACTCTAATATCGGCAGTTTAAACGCCGGAATAACCACCGTTTCTCCTATTTTTAAGTAGCGGGCCGATATCCCCGGATTGTGCTGTTCAATCATATTGACGGATGTATTGTATGTTCTGGACATCGACCAGACCGTGTCGCCGTGGCGCACAACATGGTACAGGTAGCGAATCAACTGCAAATCATCCCTTTCAAGAACAGCTTTAATTTCCGCCAGATGGGATAACGGTACTTTTAACCTGTAATTTGCGTCTGCGGGGCTAATCCCGTGCAGCAGTTCCGCGTTAAGATTGCGAAGCAGCTCTTTGGACACTCCCGTTTCTTCTGCTAACATATCGATGGAAATCTGGCGCGGAAGTTCGATTGTCTCCCATTCAAATTTTTCCTGCCAGACATTTATGCCGTATCTCCTCGGCTGCGAAATGATAAAAGCCGCCGCAACCAGTTTCGGCACAAAATGAACCGTCTCCTGACGCAAATCGTTTCGCCTTACTAGTTCCCAATAATCATTCCTTCCAGTCCTCTGAACAGTACGCGAAACGGCGCCAAGCCCTGAGTTATAAGCAGCAAGAGCGAGTTCCCAGCTGCCTAAGGTTCTGTAATTCTCTTCGAGTTTAAGAAGCGCTCCTTTTGTAGATTTAACAAAATCCCGCCTTTCATCGATTAAATCTGTAACTCTGATATTAAAAGGCGAAATACTATTCATCATAAACTGCCAAAGCCCAACCGCTCCCGACTTGCTTCTGGCAGTAATCAAAAACCCGGATTCAATTACAGGCAGATAAGCAATTTCAGGCGGCATCTTTAAACGCGTTACTTCGTCTTTAATAAAAGGCAGATAAATCCTTGCCCTCTCAAGAATTGCGTTTAATGTAGCAACCCCATGCGCGCTTGCGTATTGTTCAATGTATCTCTGCGTTAAAGCTTGCTCCAGCGCCGTATCGGTAATGAGCGAGTTTTCCGCCCGGACAGGAGGAATATAATGGGCAGTATGCAAAGCCGCGTTAGCCGCCAGCAAAACCGGATCCGGCGCCTTTTGTCTCTGCGGTCTGTCATCCTCACTTGCCCATGTTAAATCTGTAAAACAAAAAAATAAAAAGAAAAAAATTACATTTATCATCTTAAAACTTTTCTCCGTAGTAAATGCCTGCCCATTCCCATCGTCCGTGTATTTCAGGCTCTTGCGGGAAATATATCTTTCTGAAATATAAATACCAGACATTCAATGTGTATAAAGACCAGCCCGTTGTGCGCAAATAGGCTTCTGTTGAGTTTGATGAAGAATCCAAAGAGGACGCGTAACGTATCCTGTTGCCGTACATGAATTGAGCCAAATTAAAACGAGACATACCAATGTCGTCTGTTTCTACCTGTTCCCACGAGCGCGCGAAAAAGTTAGCTTTTGCCTGATATTGCTGAAGCAGTCTTGCGTTGCCGGTGTCCAGCGCTTTTTCTACCGCTTCCCTAAGTTCGGGAAGAGACGCGAAAGTCCAGTCTTTGGCGGATCTGCTGAAGTCAACCTGATGCCTTGCGTGCTGATCGGCGTGGGGGAAACCCGGGACAATTGTTCCCGTGTACGGCAAATAATTTGTGTACGCCACAATCGAGCCGTTCCAGTCACCCACGCGCTCGCATGCCTGACCCAGCATAAAATATGCGGTTCCAAGGTCGATCTTATCCGGGAACCGGGAAATTAATTCGTTGTAGTACCAAACCCGGCGCATAGGGTCGTTGTTCATGTTGATAAGGTTGCGCAGGCAAACAAGGTGAATCGACTCTTCGTTAATAATTAAATCGGGATAATTTTTAACGATTAAATCGAAATACAGCGCAGCGATAGGTTCCGAGCTTAACTGAAGATGAGCATAGGCAATCATCAGGAAATAGTAGCCATTGTAAGGGTCGGCAGGGTTATTGATTGTCTGAGCGCTTAAAAAATGGATAACCCTGTCATAATCTTTTTGCCTTGCGAAAGTAGCCGCAATCTCCCTTGTAACGGCAAATTCACCTTCGCTGCCTGGTTCTTCGCTTTTCATAAGCCCGAACAATTCATGCAGGTTTCTCCTGTCTTCTTTTGAGCCTGAAATGTAGTAGGGGTCGATGCCTGAAACTTCCAAATTGCATGAAACTGCAATAAAAACCGATAATAATATAGTGAATGTAATTAAAAGTGTGAGTTTTTTACCAATATCCATTGTTATTGATACTATCATTGTGCTATCATTTTGTATATGTGATCTTTCTGTTTCTAGCACGAATTTTTAACTTTTGGATGATAAACTGTGGGTAAAAAAGTCCGGAATTGCGTATTTTTTATTTTTTTTTCTGCTCTGGCTGTCTTTTCCTGTAAATCAGGACCCGATTCGCCGCGTTGGGACTCACCGCAGGAAGATTCTGCTGGTCATACGGCTGTGGAACACGGTGAAGAAGGTGAAATAACCGAAAATCCGGCCGTTCAGGCAGCTGTTCAGGGGCAACCCTCAGGAAGCCTTGCCGAAGAAATACGTTTTATGACAGAATCCGGGGTTTTGTCAATGATGTTGAACGCTCTGGAGCTTATCCGCGCTAATAATTTAAGCGGCGTCGATTTTGGGCGCATGATGACCGGGGTCAATGTTTTATTAATTAAACTGGTTTATCCCGATTCTCCGGCAAGGCTTCCGGCAATCGATCTTCCGCTTACGTCAAATTATGCCCGTATTATCAGGGAAGCCGAAAAGGGCAACTACACCCGCCCGTCCTCAAGTTCTGTCGATTTTTTGGAACATATACTGCCGTTTCTGGCGGTAAACGATCAAACTGAAAGATCGGCTTTAACGGACATTTTAAAAGACATCGAAAGAGCCGAATCCCTAAGGCTTAATTCCGTTTTCCCCCCCTTTTTCCGCGGCCTAATCTACGAACGCTCAGGGCAATATGTACAGGCTGAAGCTGCGTACAGGCAGGCTTACGGAATTTCCGAGGAATGTTATCCGGCGCAAATTGGCATGGCGCGCGTCAGGCGGCTTGCGGGCGCTCCAAGTGAAGCGTCGGTTATTTTATCCGATCTTGTTGTAAGCCACCCGGACAGCATCCAGATAAAAAGAGAGAGAGCGATTTCTTTTTACGAAAATAAAGACTGGTCCCGCGCCCTGCCCGCGCTGGATGAGCTTTTACAGGCAGATCCGCGGGACGGAGAACTGCTTTTAATTAAGGCAAGCATACTTGTTGAACAGGGGCAGTATTCGCAGGCAAACGCTGCACTGGACAGTTATGCGCCTGTAAACCCCAACAACAGGAAATACCTCTTTTTAAGAGCCAAAGTACAAGCCGAAGGAAACCGCAACCGCGATTCCGCGTTAAACTACCTGCGCTCGATTTTACGCACAAATCCCGGCGATACCGAAGCTCTTGTTTTCGCTGCTGACTTATTGATGGAATCTCAGCGCCCCGCGGATCAGGCAGAGGGCAGGGAAATGCTTGGACGTTTGAGGCAGTCAGGCGGCAGTTCCTCTGTGGAGGTTTTAAGTTTAAGCCTTAGGGACGCGATTCAAAGAGAACGCTGGCAGGAAGCGCAGGGTTATTTAAACAATATTCTTTCAACACGCAGGACAGAGCAGGATTTAATTGACGCGTTCTATGTAGAGCGCGGGCTTGGAAACAACGCAAGAGCTCTTAATTACGCGCGTGAACTGTACGACCGCGACAATTTTAACCATGACTATTCCGTTGTTTATATCACAGCGCTGATAGGTTCAGGCAGGAGGGATGAAGCATCCCGTCTGATAGAAGGCAGACTTAACTCCGCAAACTCAAGCCAGATAAAAAGCCGCTACTTTTATCTTCGCAGCCGGCTGCAGACAAATCAGGACAGCGCGCTCAGCGATCTGCGTTCCAGTCTTTTTGAAGACCCAAGAAATCTGGATGCGTTAATCGCAACTTTTGAATTGTACCACAACCGCCGCGAAGAAAGGCGCGCGGTTTATTATCTGCGTCAGGCTCTGGCTATTGCTCCCGAGCATCCGCTTTTAAAACGTTACGAAAGAGAATATGCATCGCTGTTGGGCAGAAATTAAATCGCAATAATTATGTGCTTTTTTGAAGAATATATTAATAAATACCGTGCGTAAACTCACTGAAACTAATGAAAATTTAACATATTTTTATGAATCGCTTGACTTTTTAACAAAAAATGCCGAAATTCTGCGTAATGCCCTGTTTGGGTTATGCTGCGGTTTTTCTAAATCGCGAAAATTCTTGATTGATGCAATAAAGGAGCATTTTTATGATCAAGACAAAAAGTAAGATCATCGTACTCGCGGTGATAATGATTTTTGGAGCGGGAGTTGTTTTTGCCCAGGCTATAGGTCCTGAGTCAAACAGTTCTCTTTCAACATTTGGAGAAATTGGAACAGACGTAGACAATTTTTTCGACACCACGGGTTATCAAGATTTAGAACTTGAAAACATCTTCCTGTACAGCCGTTTTGGCGCGAACATTCCCGACGCAAGGCTTGACCTTGGCGCCGCGGTTAATATTGGCAGCCTTTACCTTGGCTTGTATTACAAAGGCGGCATAGCCGGCAATAAAGAAGGTCCGTCGCGAAACGGTGAATACTATCTTGCAGATCCAAATCCGGGCAGTGATGCTACTACTCCGATGAAATGGAGCGCAAGAAGCAAGGCGAACCCCAACGCTGATTACGGCGTTTTAGTCGGTATTGGCGGCATGGGATTTAAATTTACCTATCAGGATTATTTAAGTATTGATAATTCCGGTATGAGCGCTAGCGGCCAAACAGTACAAGAGACATTAACAGGTCAGGCAATCCCTTCAATCGAAGCCGGTCTTAACCTTGGTCCGCTTTCAAAAGTTGGTTTGTCATTTACAATAGAGCATAATCGCGAAACAGAAATTTTTCATAGTGGTATTTTGGGTTATGTTTCATATAGTAATGCTGATACTCTAAACGGCACTGCTATTTCTGGTACCACAGCAGCTACTGTTGATAATATTTTAGAAGCGGAAGGTAACTATTTACAGCCGGATCTTTATGTAAAACTCGACATGAGCAAAATTGGTATTGATGGTTTTACCATCGAAAACAATCTTCGTTTCAGATTTTTCGGTCTTCCTAAAATCGGTGAAAGCGAAACATTAGCCGGCGTTGGCTATATTGAGACAATTCATGATGTATATAACTACAGCGGTAACTCAAGCAGCACAATGTCTGTTTATGATAAACGCGGATGGTTTGAAGATGTTATCACTCCTTCCTATAACTTTACTAACGCAGGTTCAGGCGATGAAGATGCAGGCCAAAAGTTTACCTATTCAGCGACTGTCGCGCTTCCGATTAGTATTAAAATTCTTACCAACTCTTTGAGTGCCAGTTATACTAGTGCTAGTTTTCCTGCCAGTAATTATACAGCCGATGCTTTTTATCAGAAATCCACCTTCTCGCTTGGTATTGCTCCGGCTCTTTCAGCAGGTGTCAAATACCAGCTTGCAAAACCGTTTTCTGTACATGCAGGTATAAGCGCGGAACTCTTTTCCATAACGCTGGACGCTGAAACAGAAAAAGATGCCGGTTATTCACAAGCACAGCAAGATGCGTTAACTCTTCTTGGCGGCGGCTGGGTAAACTACCTTCTTTCCGGTGATTCAAAGAACACAAGCACAACTTTTACCTATCCCAAGGTTTCACTTGGCGCAGGTTTTACAATCAGTCTTTTTGACAAGGCAGAGCTTGATTTTGCGATTGTTTATTATATGAATCCGACAGCAGCAGGAACCATTTACAAGGCAGTAGGCGACGGTCTTGGAAGCGGTGATACATCAATCGTTCTTTCACTCAAATTCTAGCTAAGGAGTTTCTAATGAAGAAACTAATATTTTTAATCTGTATTGCCGCTCTGGTTACACAGTTTGCGGCAGCGCAGAGTCAATTTTTAGATCCACAATCCGGAACAAACGGCTCTACCTACGGGCAGTTTGGAAGAGATATCGATACATTCTTTAGCGTAACAGACTGGAACGATCTTGGTATCTCTAAATGGTTCGGCTTTTTGGAAATGAATCAGATTGGCGTTGACGATACTGATGGCTGGAAAGGCGGTTTAGCCCTGAAATTCGAAAAGATATATTTAGGGTTCTACTATTACGGCACTTTCCTTGAGGGCGAAACACCATACACAAAAGAAACAACACATGATGAAACCGGAACAACAATAACAGGCGTAACTGACACTGACTTCAGAGCTCATCCTGCAGGATATGGACTTGAAAGAGCTAATCATAATTACGGAGTGCTGTTAGGAATTGGAAACCATGGTTTAAAATTTACCATGCAAAACAAGATGACAACGATTGATATTCCCATTGTTACCGGAAGAGGAACATACATTAATTTGCCTTCAGGCACTTTTGGAGTATATGACGGCGCTGACTATAATCCTCCCGCTGAGGATATTAACTACAGCTACCATTCACGTGAAAGCGAAATTACTCCAAAACTATATTGGGGTTCCGCGGTTGACATAGAGCTTGGCAAATTTACAACCCGTCCCTCCGCAAGCGTTGCTTTAAATGTCAGCATTGATGAACTGAGATACAGCAATTTTACAGACTCAAGCGGCAACTCAATTCAAACAAATTATGAGAATGATTATAGCAAAAACTTCTTGTCACCTATAATTGGTTTTGACACCGGTGCGATTTCATTCTTCAGCGGCGATTGGGGAACCCTTTCATTCGGCGCAAGCGAAGAGTTCGGCGTAAAAATTTCTGGCGTCGGCGACAGCACTTCTCCGGATAATTCAACTCCATCTGTACCGACCGGCAATAAAGACGGTAAAGGCTTTGGTACTCTTCCGTGGCGTAATGTAATTACCCCTTACGCGGTTTTTAGCTATGACGCGGCAGACTATTTCAGGCTTGGCGCCCGGCTTAGCATTCCTGTTGCTTTCGGCGGAGTTGGAGATGATAACTATTTCTCCATTGGCGCCACAGAAACGGATTACAACATAGACGGCGGCGTAAGCGGACTTGAAGGTAATCCCACTCTTGAAGTCGGTTTTCAGCTGAACGGCTCCTTCTACGACTCGATCGTAGGAAAATCCACTATTCTCAGCAAAGTGGCGATTAATTTCGGCATCAAGGTGAATTTCCCCAGTTTTACAAACATTGGTACATACACAGTAGATACTTCAACCGATGGTACGATTATTTACACCAACGAAAAAACAAAAAGCTGGAACAAACCCGATGAATACATCCAGGAAATCTCCACAGGGCTTAGCTTTTTTATCACCGACAATGCAATTCTTGACGCTGGTGTAATATTCTCAGGCGGCAACGCTTCATTCAGAACGACAATCAGCGTTAAGCACTAAAAATCTAAAAAATCACGTTAGATAAGAACAGCTCCGGGGCAACCCGGAGTTGTTTTTTTTGGAAAATTGAAAAGGTGTCAGTCACCGCTTTAAAAAAGCAAAAAAGTGTTCAGGTAAATCAGTTGATTTTCACGCTTTTTTTCATTAAAATTTAATCTATATTATGAGCAAAAATAAGAAAAACCGGCTTAGCGACAAAAATATTAAATTTTCCATCGGCGCAAAACTGGTTACAATCATTACAATCCTCGTTCTTGTCTCTCTGGGGCTGATTACCTTCCTTGTTTCGTACATGGTCAGGCAGGATTTGGAACTTTCCGCGGAAGAGAACAACTTTGAAATCAACAGAAGATCCGCCGCGGAAGCGGAATATACATTGAACAGCGTAAGATCAAATTCGCAGGTTCTTGTTAAAATTATCGGTTCAGCAGGAGCTGATAGCGCGCTTTCCAAACAGGCTGCCGGTTTTTTCTTTATCGAAAACAAACAAATCGCGGCTCTTGTTTTTTCCGCGGCGGGGCAGGATGAACATTTTTTAATTAACGATAACTTTTTCCTCTCCCGCAATATCGACGCGTCATTGGTAGAACTCTATTACAAATCGAATTCGGCGTATTACCAGAGAGCTCTTTCAGGAACTCCAGCTGTTTTAAACGCTGCGCCGTATTTTTCGCATCATCTGCTTGCTTTATTTTATCCCATGGAATCTGGTCAGGCGATATCGATTCTTTTCGCACCTGATAATCTAAGCGGAAGTTTCAATTTCGGCGTGAATCAGACATACCTTATCAATGCACAGGGTGATGTTTTAATTCATCCCAATCAAAGGATGGTAAACACAGCCGCGAATGTTTCCAACATCGGTTATATCCGTTTTATCCGCGATAATCCTGTGCGAAACAGGCAGGATTTGTACGAAGATGAAGGCGTAAAATTATTTGTCGCTTACACTAAATTAAACTCAGGCGAATCAATCGCGGTAACAAATATTGAATATAATAAAATTTTCGAAGGCATCGACGCGACAACACGGCGCAATTTGTATTTAACTGCCGCGGTTGTTTTTCTTTCTATCATGTTTATCTGGTTTTTTTCCAAGACAATTTCTACCGCATTAAAAATTCTTGCAAATGCGGCGCGTAAAATAGAAGGCGGTTTTTTCGAGCTTAATTTAACCCCGAAAAGCCGCGACGAAATCGGCTACCTTACCGCGAGTTTTCAGAAAATGAGTAAAGCCCTAAGTATTTTCGGGCGTTTTACAAACCGCGAAATAGCGATTAAAGCCATGCGCGGCGAAATTAAACCGGGCGGCTTGCCGAAACACGCAACTATCCTTTTCACTGATATCCGCGGCTTTACGGAAAAATCGGAAATATTTACAAAGGAGTTCGGCAATGGCGCATCCGATAAAATTATTTTTTGGCTTAATAATTATTTTACCAAAATGGTTGACTGTGTGGAAAAAACAAACGGCGTTGTGGATAAATTTATCGGCGATGCCGTTATGGCGCATTGGGGTACGGCTTACACCGCAGGAAGCCCCGCGAAAGACGCGTTTAACTGCGTTAAAACCGCGCTGATGATGCGAAAAACATTAGTTGCTCTTAACAGGAAACGCATCCCCGGCGACATCGGCGATCCGCCCATTAACATCGGCTGCGGAATTAATTCGGGAATTGTTACAGCAGGGCAGTTGGGTTCTGATGTGCGCATGGAATATACCGTTATAGGCGATCCTGTGAATCTTACCTCCAGAATAGAAGCTTTAAACAAACCTCTGGGGACGGATATTTTAATTTCCGAAAGTACGTGGAACTTTGTAAAATATTTCTTTATAACGGAAGAGATGCCTTCTGTTACGGTAAAAGGAAAAGAAAAACCTGTCCGTATTTTCGCTGTTGTAAATCATGTCAGCGTAACATCCGGTCCTAAAACGCTGGCGCAGGTAAGAGAGTTGCTCGGCATAATGCCGCCTGATATTTCTAAAGTTGATATTAACGCGGACGAAATAAAGTATAAAATCGGATCCGATTAATTGGAAACGAAAGACGAGAAGTGGTAAATGAACGAAGAATTATCATTTAAAAATGTTGAACGCAGGAAAGAAACCGGTAAAAGGTCAAAAGTATTAGATGTTTTTGTCGTAATTTTTTGTGTCTGCGGTTTTTGCGCAAGCCTTTTTTTGTTTCAGAAAGATTTTTTCGCCGCAGTTAATTCCATAAACGTACCTCAGGCGGGGACTGTAACTGTTAAATACAACACTGTTCAGCGCCGCCACAGCGACAAAGTGGTTTGGGACAGGCTGAGTGCGCAGTCTCCTGTTTATTCAGGCGATCTTGTCCGCATTGCGCGGCTTTCGGGTGCGACTTTAAATATCGATAATAACAGCATAGAGTTAGGTGAAAATACTCTTATAAGGATTCAAAAAGACTCCGACCTGATAAATATTCAATTTTTCGCAGGCGATATTAATATTTCGTCTGCCGCGGACAGCGCGGCGGTGCGCCTGACGGCAGGAGATCAATTTGTAGAAGTCCAGCCGGGAACGGTAATCAGCTTTTTTTCCGGCGATGACGGGATTGTGTTGCGCGTAACGGAAGGAACCGCGCAGATGATCGGCGCGCGGGGAGAGGTAAAAGAAGTCGCGGCAGGCACAATGGTTGTCCAGGATGTACAGGGAGAGGTTTTTTATCCTGCAGATGCGGTAATTCCAAAGAGAGCGGTTTCTGCCGTTTCTGCGCTCATTGAAATCGCCGAAGTCTCTGAGCCGCAAGTGCCTGTGCCGCTTGAAATTATTAAATCCCCCTATGAAATGCTTACAGCGCAGCAAAGGATGTATCTTGCGCTCTTGTCTTCGGAGCAGCTGGAATCGCTTTCATTATCGCAGTTGGAACAGCTGGCTTCCATGCCGCTGAATGAGCTGCTTAAGTTTGCGATTGTCCCAAAAGATGAGCTTTCGCAAATTTCCGCATCCCGGATGCAGCAGATGCATCAGGAAGAAATTGAAAAACAAAATCAAATTGACCGTCAGGCGGAACAGAACCGGCTTGCGGAACTGGAACGTCAGGCAAGAGCGCAAAGGGAACGTCAGGAACAATTAACCCGGCAAGCGCAAGCCGAGCGGGACAGACTGGCGCAGGCTGAAAGAGAAAGGCAGGCGCAAATAGAACGTGATCGTCAGGCGCAAGCCGAAAGAGCGCGGCAGGAACAGGCTCAGCGCGAAAGACAGGTGCAATTAGCGCGCCAGGAGCAAGCCGAACGCGAACAGCGCGAACAGTTGGTGCGCCAGCAGCGGCTGGAGCGTGAAAGGCAGGAACGCCTTGCAAGAGAGCAAGCCGAGCGCGAACGTCAGGAACAGCTTGCCAGAGAGCAGGCCGAGCGCGAACGGCGGGAACAGCTTGCCAAAGAGCAGGCAGAGCGCGAGCGTCAGAACCAGCTCGCTTTAGAACAAACAGAGCGCGAGCGTCAGAACCAGCTCGCTTTAGAACAAACAGAGCGCGAGCGTCAGAACCAGCTCGCTTTAGAACAAACAGAACGCGAGAGACTGGAACGCCTTGCAAGAGAGCAAGCCGAGCGCGAACGTCAGGAACAACTTGCAAGAGAGCAGGCAGAACGTGAAAGGCAGAACCAGCTTACTGCAGAACAAACCGAGCGCGAACGTCAGGAACAGCTTGCCAAAGAGCAAGCCGAGCGCGACAGGCAGGCGCAGATTGCAAGAGAACAGGCAATGCGTGAACGTCAGGAACAGATAGCAAGAGAGCAAGCCGAACGCGAGCGGCGGGAACAGCTTGCCAGAGAACGCGCGGCGCGCGAAAGACAGGAACAAGCAGCAAGGGAACAGGCAGAGCGCGAACGTCAGGAACAGCTTGCCAGAGAGCAAGCCGAACGCGAGCGGCGGGAACAGCTTGCCAGAGAACGCGCGGCGCGCGAAAGACAGGAACAAGCAGCAAGGGAACAGGCAGAGCGCGAACGTCAAGAACAGCTTGCCAGAGAGCAAGCCGAGCGCGAACGTCAAGAACAGCTTGCAAGAGAGCAAGCCGAGCGCGACAGGCAGGCACAGCTCGCAAGAGAACAGGCAGAACGTGAAAGGCAAGCGCGCCTTGCAAGGGAACAAGCAGAACGTGAAAGGCAGGAGTGGCTTGCAAATGAACGCGCTGAGCGCGAAAGACAGGAACGTCTTGCCAGTGAACAGGCAGAACGCGAAAGGCAGGCGCGCCTTGCAAGGGAACAAGCTGAGCGCGAAAGACAGGAACAGCTTTTAAAAGAACAAACCGAGCGTGAAAGGCAGCAGCAGCTTGCAAATGAACGTGCTGAGCGCGAAAGACAGGAACGTCTTGCGAGAGAACAGGCAGAACGCGAAAGGCAGGCGCGCCTTGCAAGGGAACAAGCTGAACGCGAAAGACAGGAACAGCTTGCAAGAGAACAGGCTGAAAAAGAAAGGCAGGAACTGCTTGCGAAGGAACAAGCTGATAAAGAAAAACAGCAGCAGCAGTTGCTTGCGGGAGAACAAGCCGAAAGGCAGGCACAGCAGGCGCGCGCGGCTTCTGTTCAGCCTTTGCCGTCTCCATCGAATATGTATCCTGCCGCCGGATATAGAATCGGCGCGCCTGAATTAAGGCAGCAAAAAGATATTGAATTTAAATGGGAACAAGTAGAGGGAGCCAGTGCGTATATACTGATAATTTATAAAGACGCGTCTCCGGGACGCCAGCAAATTTTCCAGAGCGGACCGCTGACAGATTTAAAATATACTTTAAACGATTTAGCAATATTGGAAGACAGCGGGAGTTTTTCATGGCAGGTAGAAGCCGTGTCTTTCAATGATGAGGGAACGATTATAAGACGCGGTGATTCAACGCAAAATTCGTTCCAGCTTGATGTTCCGCGTCCCGGACGTGTGCGGGCAAGAGATACTGGAGTAATGTATGGCAGATAAAAAAACGCTCTCCCTTGTAATGTTAGCCGCAATATTTCTGTTCCCCTTTTCTGTGTTATGCGCTCAGGAGGAGCCGCTGGAGCCGGGGTATCACATTGATTTCAGCGGAAGCGAGCCTAAATTTATTCAAAGACTTGTGTGGGAAGAAGCCGAGTATACGCTCCATTATAAAATAGAGATTCAAATTTATTCCGGTATGTATACCGGTTACCGCACAGAAACCGCTGACCAAAATTATATCGATGTTTCCCTGCCGCCCGGCAGTTACCGTTACAATATAACAACATTTGATTTACTCGGCAGGAGAGGCGAAACATCGGACTGGATGGAGTTTACGGTTATAGCGGCTTATCAGCCACGTATAGAAAGAATCGTTCCCGAAGCGTTTTATATGGATCAAATGGCGGATAGAATTCTGTATATCGCCGGAGAAAATATTTTAGAAGAATCAATAATATATTTAATGGACGCCAATAAATTTGTAATCTTTCCTTATGATAAAGTAATTATTAATTCTTCCAGAGTAAGGCTTTTCTTTGATGATGATAAATTAGTTCCCGGAAGATACAACATTATAATTCAAAATCCCGGAGGACTCAATTTTTCTTACGACAGTATTTTTATCGGTTATAAAAAACCGCTGGACATCTTTTTAAAAATGACTTTTAATCCCGCAGTTCCTGTCATGGGAGAAATAAAAGATCTGTTTGGTATGAATTTATTTTGGCCGTGCACGGGACTTAGTTTTGAAGCTGTTTCATCAAAGCGCGCCACATTTAACAGCGGTATCGAATTCGCGGTATCAACATTCTTAATCAGCCCTCTTGCAACTTTTAAAGCCAGCCTTCAGGAAATATACGACAATTTTTCAGAGATGGGAAAAGGCGTTGCGTTCGCCGACTTTGACATGAATCTTGTTTTACAAAGGCGGTTTAACAAAATGCGAAATACGTTTACGGTACGCATTGGCGGTGGAATTACATTAATGGCGGGCTTTGGCGAAAATTCGCGCACTGAATACACATCCCACGTGAATGCCGGTATCAGCAGTTTGTTCTTGTTGTTTGATGTATTCCATCTGGAAGTTGGATGCGAAGCTTCCTATTATGTGGGCGCAACTACCTTTATTATTGTGAAACCTAAACTGGCGATGGTCTGGAAAAGATAGTTCTACAGGCTTGTATAAAACCTTCGTTTTATGCTAACCTAACCAGTAATACTATTTTTGAAGGATGTTACCCATGAATTTATTTATTTTTCCTTTGCTTATGGGCGCCCAGCAGGCAGCCGGGGCCGAGGGCGCACCGCCGACAGGGGGAAGCCTATTAGGCAGTTTTATTCCATTTATCGCGATAATTCTCATTTTTTACCTTTTAATAATCAGGCCGCAGAGCAAAAAACGCAAAGAAACCGAAAAAATGCTCGGTGCGCTTAAAAAAGGCGACAAAGTTGTTACAATCGGCGGTCTTTACGGGACAATTCAAAGCGTAAAAGAGACAACCGTCATCATGAAAGTCGATGATAACGTAAAATTAGAGTTTTTACGCAGCGCAATCTCCAGTGTGGTACAACCCTCAACTGCAAAAGAAGACAAAATTGAAGATAAAAATGAGGAGAAGGAGAATTCTGAAGAAGGATCCTCCGAAAACGGTGAATAATTATGAGTAAACGCTACAGGTTCATTATTTTACTTTTAGTGCTTGGGGTTTGTTTCTTGTTTCTATGGCCCACAGTACGCTGGTATTTTTTCATTCCCAGGGATCAGCAGGCGCTGGCGCTGGAGTCAAGGCAGCAGATAAGGACTTATTCTTCTCAGGCTGCAAGCGAGGATCTGCAGCGGCTTCTTGATGCTGCCCGTTCCGACGGCGATGTCCCCGAAGGTCTGGAATTTATTACAGCTATCGCCAAAAAGAACTATAAAACCTTTAAGCGTGAAATCCCGGAAAAAATGAACGCAAGAATGGTTTTAGAAGCTTTTATGTCAAGGCGCGAAGCGCAGGACGCAATCGAATTAAAATACGCCGATGACATCTTCGCTTTAAAAGATTTGCAGCGTAACGCTGTGAAGCTCGGTCTCGATCTTTCAGGCGGTCTTAGTATTGTACTGCAGGTTGGACGCACATTGACAGACGATACTCCCGAAGACGCGATGAGCCGCGCTTTGGAAGTTTTGAATAACCGCATCGATCAGTTCGGCTTAACGGAACCTGTTATCAGGCGCCAGGGCAATGATCAAATCTACGTTGAAATTCCCGGCACCGCGGACCCCGAAAGGATCAATGACATCATAATGGGAAAAGGAAGCCTTACCTTCCAGCTTGAGGATTCGGACGCGACAGATGCTTTTTACAATTACTACAGAGCCAACCCTTTAACAACCTTCGACGCGAACGGCAATTTAATCAACCCTTCAATCATTCCCGCCGACACAGTGATTCTGGGCTGTTACACGAAAGACAGGTACGGTTTGGATGAACAGGAAAGAAATCTGGACGGCTCTTTGCGCTTCATCGCTGTTAAAAAAGAAATCGGACTGGACGGTAATTATATCGAAGGCGCGATTGTTGAACGCAACAATATAGACGGAAAGCCGGAAGTTATTTTTAATTTAAGCGCCGAAGGCGGAGATATTTTCTACAAATTAACGTCGGCTAACGTCGAGAAAAACCTTGCCATCATTTTGGACGACAAGGTAAAATCAAGTCCGAGAATTTCTACCGGTATCCGCGACAGGGGAACAATCACAGGCTTTAGCTCCGAAGAAGCTGAAAACCTCGCGCTTGTTTTAAGAACAGCCGCTTTCCCCGTTGAGCTTAGCGTCGCAAGCCAGCAGAGCATCGGCGCTTCGATGGGAGAGGATACAATTAATCAGGGGCTTTACGCGCTTCTGGGCGGTATCGCCGCTGTGCTTTTGTTCATGCTTGTATGGTACAGAACGGCAGGCGTTAACGCGATTATCGCGCAGTTATTAAACTTTTATATAATGTTCAGCGTGTTATCCGCTCTTTCGTTTACGCTTACGCTGCCTGCGATTGCCGGTTTTATTTTAACAATCGGCATGGCGACAGACGCGAACGTTATTATTTTTGAACGCATGAAAGAAGAAATGCGCCTTGGAAAATCAAGAAAAGCCGTAATAGAAGCCGGCTTTGGAAAAGCTTTCTGGGCGATTATGGACTCTAACATTACAACATTTATCGCGGCTTTATTCCTATCCCAGTTAGGCTCAGGGCCAATCAGGGGATTCGCGGTTGCGCTTTCTATCGGCGTATTTTCGTCGGTCTTTACGGCGCTTTTCGTCTCACGCCTTATCTTCGACTTTGGCACGGACGTTATGCGAAGTAAAGGGCTTTCCGTTAGCTGGACAACCCGTATTCAGGATTCAGGCGTATCAAGGGCAAGAGGAGCCAGTTTATGAAAAAGATAATCAGATTTTCGAAGTTTTTTATTCCTACGGCGATTATCTCCTGTATTCTTGTCGCTTTCAGCATTTCAGGTTACATCTTTAATAAAGGGTTTGCGCTCGGTGTAGATTTTCAGGCCGGGCTTATTCAGGAAATTCGTGTCGCGCCGACAGCGTTAAATCTTCGCTGGAACGGAACAACCAACGCGGTTGTTCAATTTGACCGCGGCGGTATTTACATCATCATTTCCGGTATCGGCACAGAAAGCAGAACATATCCGTATCAGTTTTCCGAATACGGCACAGCAGGCGCGATTAGAAACGCCATGCTCCAGGATTTACCGGATCTTGAAGTTACGATACCGGCAAACGAAAATATTAATTCTAACTGGTTGATTTTCAGCTCGCTTGGAAACCCGCATCTTAACAGCGTTACTCCGTTTATTATCCACTACCTCGATCCCGCAAGCCCCGTGATTGATATTTCCGAAGTCAGAACGGCGATGGCAGGATTTAGCCAGAGCGTAGCTGTTCAGAGTATCGGGCAGCCGGGTGATCGCCACTTTATGATCCGCGTTGAAGACAAGGAAGATGATCGTGTAAGATCAGACGAAGTCGTTCAGATTTTGGAATCCTATTTCGGCAAAGGTTTTATCGCGGTAGTACGCTCGGATTATGTCGGTTCAAGTCAGTCTCAGAAATTAATCGAACAGGTTTTCTATTTGATTCCTCTTGCGCTTTTAATAATCCTTATCTACCTGATTATCCGTTTCAAGCTGCAATACGCTGTCGGCGCTGTAATAGCGATTTTATACGATATTCTGGTTATAATCGCGTTCATCGTCTGGACAAGGCTTGAGTTTAACACAACGTCAATCGCGGCAATTCTGACAATACTTGGTTATACGACTAACAATACGATTATTTTCTTTGACCGCGTAAGGGAAAATCTGCGTATCTATCCTGAACATTCATTTAAGGACATTATTGATATTTCGCTTACAGGCATTTTAGGGCGCACAATTATTACGACTGCGACAACAATGCTTGCGGTTTTATTCCTCTTTATCTTTACAACAGGCTCAATGAAAGATTTTGCTTTAATCCTGCTTGTCGGCATGACATCAGGCGTTTACACAACACTGTTTATTGTTTCCGGTTTTGTTAATTTCTGGAATGACCAGAAAGCCAAACTTGAGAAGAAAAAACTGATTTCAGCATAACTCAATTATGGTAGTAAAAAGAGCGCGCCTCCTTGGTTTTTGCATGGGGGTGCGCAGGGCAGTTGAGCTCGCCTGCAAAGAAGCTGAAGACGCAAAGGCAAGCGGCTTTCCTGTTTACACCCTTGGCGCTCTGATTCACAATCCAAAAGTTTTAGAAGATATGGAAAGCCGCGGTGTACGCTCTGTCAGCGGCTTGCCGCAAACGCCTGACTGTTCTGTAATTATCCGCGCTCATGGGGTGACTCCCGCGGTAGAAAACGAACTGCGCGCTGTTGGGTGCCGTGTGCTGGACGCAACATGCCCTAAAGTAAAAGAAAGCCAGTTAAAGACACGCCGGTTAAATAGCGCGGGCTATTTTTTGTTTCTTGCGGGAGAAGCCAAACACGCGGAAATCGAGGGTATTATGGGCTACGCAGGAAGCCATTGCGCGGTTGTAAGCAGCGAACAGGAAGCGCAAGAGGCGGCGTCTTTGCTTTTTAAAAACAACAGCGCAGCGAAAACAGCGCTTTTGGCGCAGACAACTATTTCCGGCGAAGAATACCAAAGTATAGGAAATACAATTAAAAAATTTTTTCCAAATCTGGAAACAGCAGACACAATCTGCTCAGCAACAAAAGAGCGCCAGCATGCGTTACGCGAACTATTAAATGAAACGCAGGCGGTTATCATCGCCGGCGGCAAAGACTCAGCCAACACCCGCCGCCTGTTTGCCATCGCGCAGGAAAGCGGCAAACCCTGCGCGTTAGCGGAAACCGCAAATGACATTCCGTCTGATTTTTTTAATTTTGACTGTGTAGGTTTATGCGCCGGCGCTTCAACCCCAGACTCCGTGATTGACGGGATAGAAGCAGTTTTATTTAAATCCTAATTCACTAAGGGCTTTTTCTGTTTCGGCTATTTCATCGTAGGGCATTACTTTGTCCGCGTAGATTATGGAATTTTCATGCCCTTTGCCTAATAGCAGAACTAAATCGCCGTCACGCGCAAGCGAAAGCGCTTTGCGGATCGCGCAAGGCCTGTCCGGTATTAAAAAGAGGTTTTCTTCGCGTTTAAAAACAGTTCTTTGTCCGCCTGAGTTTTCGATCACACCTTTTTCAATTTCTTCAAGAATGTCCATCGGTTTCTCGCCGCGGGGATCTTCGTCTGTAAGGATAATTATATCTGAGTACGCGGCGGCAACATTTCCTTGTTCCGGTCTTTTTTGCGTGTCACGCTCGCCGGCGGAGCCGAAAAGAGCTAGTATCCTTCCCTGCGTTTTGTCCAGTCTTGCGCGAAGAGGAGGGAATATCGCCTGGAAAGATGATGGAGTGTGCGCGTAGTCAACAACGGCTTCAAAAGGCTGCCCTTTGTTTACGAGTGTCATCCTGCCTCTTACCGGTTTTAAATGTTTTACAAAGGGCGCAATATCGCGTAACGGAATGTTTGTCAGCCCCGACACTGTTAATAGGGCCGCAAGAACATTGCCTGAATTGTACGCGCCAGGGAGCTTGTCTCTAAGCTGGATATGCTCGTCAAGAGCCGGGATGGAAATTACATACCAGCTGCCCCACGCGCAGCTTTCTATCGTCTCCAGGATAACGTCTCCGTCTCTTCCCGCGGGGCTGTATCTGTATACTTTGTTTTTTATTAACTTTGTAAGGAAACGGGAACTTTTATCGTCGTTGTTTATAACGGCGAAAGCGCCTGAAAAAGCACTGCCTTCTTTTGGCGTATAAAAGTTTAACGCGCGGAAAAGATTCGCTTTGTCATCTCTGTATTGTTCCCATGTTCCGTGAAACTCAAGGTGTTCATGAGTTATATTTGTATGGACTCCGCAGCAAAATTCAACATCGCCAAGGCGGTTTGTCTTTTTAGAAAGCCCGTGAGAGCTCGCTTCCAGTACGGCGTATTCGCATCCGTTATCTGCCATTTCACGCAGAAGCCGCTGAACCACGGGCGCTTCGGGAGTTGTTTGATGTTCAGAGTTCCAAAAAACTTCTTCTCCAAGACAATGCTGAACCGTAGAAACAAAGCCCGCTTTTTTTCCAAACATGCGCAGTAACTGCCAGATAAGAAACACCGTTGTGCTCTTGCCTTCGGTTCCTGTAACCCCTGTTACAAGCATTTTTTGCGAAGGAAAATTATAAAATGCCGCAGAAACAGGAGACATCGCAAAACGCGCGTTCTTTACTTTTATATAAACAATGCCATCTTTTTTATCCGCGATTTCATTTTCGTGAACGATTACAACAGCGCCTCGGTTGATCGCGTCATTGACAAAAAGGCTGCCGTCGGTGTGAATGCCGGCAAGAGCGAAAAAAAGACTTCCCTGTTTTACATTTCGCGAGTCATATTCAAGAGAGAGCACATCAGGATCGTTTGACTCTCCGTCTATCGCAGTACAGCCTGATTTATCCGATATTTGTCTGGTAAAAAACTGCGATAGGCGCATTATGTGTTACTCCTCGCCGAAAACAATTGCAGTGAATGTAGAGAGCTTCGCGTCAGGAGCGTAACAATATCCCGAAGGAAGCCCAGCTTTTAAGCAGATATAATCAAGGTATTCTTCAAGATTCCATCCCTGTTCAACCGGAACCTGCGGAAGAAGCACGCCCGATCTTCCCCGCCCCTGCAATAATAACCCATGAACGCCGACCTTCACTTTTTCAGGATCAGGACATGGAGTCATCGGAGAAAGCGCGGAAATTTCGATATGGCAGAATTTTAAATCTTCTTTTTTAATGGAAGGAAACCGGGGATCGCCGAAAGCCGCTTCCTTTGCCATTGCCCGCACAGTTTCGATCAACGGCAAATTGGCGGTCATCCTTCCGATACAGCCGCGTAAACTTCGGCCCGGAAGGCTGTGCAGTGTGACAAACGCGCCGCAGGGAGTATGAAGATTTGAATCCTCGCTGATATTTTCTTTCCACTGAGGTTCGCGCCCCTCCAGTTTTGCCGCAATTGATTCACGTGCCTGTGAAAGCAATATCGTTTGTTCTTCTTTGGTAATAGTGAATTCCATGTCTTTTAATAGTATAATAAAGGTAGTTTTTATGGAACAAGTAAGACAATCAAAAGCGGTAAAAATAGGCGGTTTTTCCCATGTCCGGCAGGTTTTGATCGGCGGAAATAACCCCATCGTGATTCAGACAATGTGGAAGGATCCGCTTTCTTTATCAGATTTGCAAAACGCAGCCGCAAGAATTGAAACTCTCGCTTCGATGGGCTGCGGCCTTTTGCGCTTTGCCGTTCCCGACATACAGGCTGCGGAAATTCTGGGGCAGCTTTCCCAAATGGTATCAATGCCGCTTGCCGCCGACATTCACTTTGACTATAAAATTGCGCTCCGCTGCATGGATTTTCCAATCGCGAAAATCCGTATCAATCCGGGAAATATCGGCGGCGGCGAAAAAGTCCGCCAAGTGCTTGAAAAAGCTGCTGCAGGCTCAATTCCAATCAGAATCGGCGTAAATGCCGGAAGTCTTAACCAGGATCTGCGCAAACAGGTTGATGACGGCGTTTTAAGCGCCGCGCAGGCGTTAATTCAGGCAGCGCAAAGGGAAATAGCCTTTTTTGAGGATTTTGGTTTTACAGAGTATCTGGTATCAATGAAAGCCAGCACAGTTGCCGATACTATAGTAGCGAACCGTTTTCTTTGCGCTAAAATTGACGCTCCTTTGCATATTGGGGTAACGGAAGCCGGCCCTCTGACAGCCGGGGTGGCAAGAAATACTGCGGCTTTAACAGCGCTTTTAACGGAAGGCATCGGTGATACGATAAGGGTATCCCTTTCCGACACCATGGAGAACGAGGTAATCGCTGCCAGAGAGATACTGGCAGCCGCGTCTCAGCTGACGTCTGAAAACGCAAGGTTAAAACGCCGGGGGGTAAACATTGTTTCCTGCCCGCGCTGCGGCAGAGCGGGCTTTGATACCCATGGTTTTACAAATCGCTGGCTGTCAAGACTTTATGCTCTGGACAAAGACATAACTGTGGCAATCATGGGCTGCGAGGTAAACGGTCCTGTAGAAGCCAAGCACGCTGACTTGGGCATAACAGGAGCGGGAGATAAAGTGTTACTGTTTATACATGGAGAAGTTGTTAAAACTATTACCGCCGGCGAAGCAGATAACGTTTTTGAAGAGGAATTAAGAAAGATATGAATAGAATTAATGGAATTTTTTACCACGAACCACACGAACTCTCACGAACTCCCGCTTCGAGAGTTTCTCTCTTATTTCTTGGTTGTAAGGTGAAGAAATCGAAGAACAAGTTTGTGTGGTTAGCGGTAAAATTCTTCTTGTTATTCCTCTGTTCAACACCATTATTCGCGCAGCAGCCGATAGTTCCGCCGTGGTGGCTTTCGTTAGAAACCGGTAAGCAGAACTTTCGTGCAGGTGATTTTAGCTCGGCGCTGATGCTGTTTGAAGACGCCCGAAGAGACAGACGCGCCATGTACGAACAAATGGAGCGCGATGTAATTTCCTTGCTTTCTATAAATGAAGTCAGACGTATCGGTGATTCGCTGGAGAGGGTAGAGCGTTACGCGAGAGACAGGCATTACAGCGGCGCGGCAGCAGCGTTTAGCGAATTGTTTTATCGCATGCCGAAAGCAGGGTTTAATAATTCAGCGTTGTCAGCGCTTGCGGCGTTTGACAAGTTAAAAAATTATCCTGAAGCGGAGTACTGGATTGGCGAGGTTTACCGGATTGAAGGTGAATTGCCGCTTGCGCTGTCTCAGTACCGTAAAGCATATTCAGCGCGCGAAACAGCGGAAGATCCCGGATTTGGAACTTTGCTGCAGTATAAAATAGCCGGTGTTCATAACACAAGGCAGGAATACACCGAGATGATCGATATGTATCTTGCGATTGTCGGCAATCTGGATACTCTTTGGTCTAACTCAGGCAATAATGGAAATAACGCGCCTGTTACCGACGCGCAAGCCGCAGCGTCTTTCGCAAGATCGTCCATGACAAGAACATTAACAGATCACGGCATTAACCGGTTTTTGGAACTGTACAGATATAACAACAGCATAGTAGAACCCGCGCACAGATTGCTTGGTTTTTATTTTGCGCCGCGAAGCCGTCCGTCTGCTGAACAGCATTTAATGTTTTCGTTTCTTATTCAAAATACAATTATTATAGAAGAAGTAAGACGCCGCAAATTTGATTTTACCTTTACAGATCTTTCATCGCTTGCGCTGGAAATATATAACAACCCTCTTTTATTATCATACATTGATGAAGTAGAATATTTTAAAACAATTTATTACTTCGGCGTCAGCCTTTACTGGAACGGAAAAACATCTTCCGGCCGCTCTCTTTGGGAATTTCTTGCCTCTCAGCCCCGCGCAGGCGAATGGAACAGCCGTGCCGTAATGCAGCTTAGAAACCCGCGCCCGGAACCGCTGATTGAAGCGCCAAGAAGCTGATTGACAAAAAACATCCGTTTTGATAACGTGATCCATAGCAGATTCCCCTGCCGGGCAATAGCGCAGTTGGTTTAGCGTACAAGTCTGGGGGACTTGGGGTCCCCGGTTCAAATCCGGGTTGCCCGACAGGGGGATTTGATTAAATCTTTACGTTGTAAAGATTTAAAATTTCCAAACACCATCGGAAGAACCGGCGTGTTGGTCTTAACTTCAAATAGTTAGAAAATTTAAATGAGAATTTTCTAGCAGAAGGAGCCAATATGCGTCGGGATTATTATCTACACACGCGCAACGGTATCTATAGCTATCCGAAAGGCAGAGCTAAATACTGATGACACCCTGCACATTGTGTCTATTCTTAAATCCTTAGAATTAATTGACATTTCTGCTGTAAAAAATACAGGCAGAGCTGTTGTACTCCTTTAAAATGAGCTTATAAATTAAAAATAATTCTTGATAATCCATGTCTTGGATTGACTAAGTTTGCAATAACTTATAATGAAAGAGGAGTGCCTACCGAAGCCGAAGCGCAAGCAGTTTTTGCGGTTGAATGGAAAGATAAAAGAGCTTTTGTAGCGAGTCTTGTTAGCTGTACTACAGGCGCCAGACAGGGAGAGGTACTCGCATTAAGAAAGAGTTCAATAAA
>JGI24694J35173_10000598_pt1 | contig 34366 bp, 29 predicted proteins | sample TergutCo191P1_FD_35173 | JGI IMG/M metagenome (IMG submission 35173) | reverse complement strand
GGCTTACGCCGGCTCCGTCGGGGTCTATATCCCACTGCGCTACTGTGACGGTTTTATCGATATCTCCGCCTTCTCCCGGGCCGTGCGCCCATACTGCCGAAACAGCGAGACACATCGCAAGCAGAATGCCTATTATACTGATTTTTTTCATTATAAGACCCCCTAAAATAAAAATCCCTTTATGGAGTTTATCATGATTTCTAATATTATGTATAGTAAAATATTTTCCTGTTTTAGACATTATTAAGCTTCCGCCTATCGCGGATTATGGATAAATTTTCTTTTGAATGATATACTTTTTTGATGTTTAACAGCATAAAAGGAATTGTAAGCGCAAAAAACGCGGAAACTTTATTTCTTCTTTCAGGCGATATCGAGTGGGAAATAACCATGCCCTTAAATGACATTCAGGGCTTTAATTTAAAAAGCGAAAGCAGAGTATTAACATGGCTTTACTGCCGCGAAGATTTAATCAAACTCTTTGGTTTTTTAAATGAAAAAAGACGCAGCACTTTTCTTGAATTATTAAAGGTTGAAGGAATAGGGCCAAAAGCCGCCGTAAAAATAATGAGCGGCATAAATCAGGATGATTTGGAAAAAGCACTCGATCAGGGCGACCTTGCGCGGCTGGAAGCGGTTCCCGGTCTCGGCAAAAAAACCGCGCAGAAAATGCTCCTTGCGCTTAAGGGCAGGCTTGTCCAGACCCGGAATGATTCTTCTTCATCTTCGCCATACAGCGATCTAATAGAAGCTCTTGTCGATATGGGTTTTGAAAGAAAGGCCGCGCAGGACGCGCTTGAAAAAGCGGGAGCCGCAATTGACGCGGATTTGCAAACAACAGAAAAAGAAAAACTTCTGTTTCAGGAAGCGATAACATATTTGAGCGGTACATGAAAAAAGATGAAAGCCCGGTGCGTCCGCAGACAATAAAGGAAGAAGTGCAGGATAACGCCCTGCGCCCGCGTTATCTGAAAGAATTTCTTGGACAGAAAATGATGAAGGAAAACCTGTCGGTTTTTATAACGGCGGCAAGGCAGCGCGGCGATCCCCTTGATCATCTTTTTTTAATCGGCCCTGCGGGGCTTGGAAAAACCACGATGGCGCAGGTTGTAGCTAACGAACTTGAATCCGGTTTTATCCAGACAACAGCCCCCGCGCTTGAAAAGCCGAAAGACCTTGTGGGTTTTTTAACCAATTTAAAAGAAGGCGATGTTTTTTTTATCGATGAAATCCACAGCCTTAAACCCGCGATAGAAGAGCTTCTTTATATCGCGATGGAAGATTACGGAATAGACTGGGTTGTGGGACAGGGGCCGATGGCAAGAACAATAAGAATAGCGATAAAACCTTTTACGCTTGTAGGCGCGACTACCAAGGCAGGCGTTGTATCGGGTCCTTTAATAAACAGGTTTGGCATAACGTGCCGTTTTTCTTTTTATGAACAAAGCGATCTTGAAGCGATTGTGCTGCGTTCGGCGGGGCTTTTAAAAGTTAATATAAAAGAAGACGCTGTCTCTCTTCTTGCGAAATCTTCAAGGGGTACGCCAAGAGTTGTAAATCAGCTTTTAAAAAGAATGCGTGATTTTGCGCAATTCTCGGGCGAAAAATCAATTTCCCTTTCTGTTGTAAAAACGGGGCTTTCGCGGCTTGAAATTGACGAACTTGGACTTGAAAAACAGGACAGGGAAATTTTAAAAATAATAATTGACCGCTATAAAGGCGGCCCTGTCGGAGCTGAGACGCTTGCGATCTCGATCGGAGAGTCTGTTGAAACGCTTGAAGATTATTATGAGCCATTTTTGATTCAGGCGGGATTGATTCAGCGCACTCCGCGCGGAAGGGTTGTTACAAGTTTTGGTTACGGGCATTTGGGTCTGAAGCCTGATAAAAGACAAGAAGGAGAACTTTTTAATTCCGCGCAATGACACATTGCGTTAAAGATTTTGTTTAAAGTTTTTTTCGCGTCTTCTTGTAAGAAGGATTTTTATGAAAACAAACGACTTTAATTTTTTTCTTCCGCAGGATTTAATCGCGCAGACGCCGCCTTTAGAGCGCGGGCAAAGCAGGTTAATGACTTTAAACAGGTCTTCAGGCGGGCGTTCGCATAAAAAGGTTAATGATCTTGCAGATATTTTATGCTGTGAAAATTTTTTAAGCCCGCAGGGGGATAAGCCTTTGCTGGTGTTTAACGACACAAAAGTAAGAAAGGCGCGGTTAATCGGAAAAGCGTTTGAAACAGGCATTAATTCTGTATTTTTGTTAATTGAAAAGACTGACGGCGAAGACGGTAAATGCTGGAAAGTTATTACCAAGCATACAAGCAGGAAAAAAAAGGGATACAAATTTATTTTTTACAGTAATGAAAATGACGCTGTAACAAGCGCGGAAGTTACGGGACACGACGGTATATTTTTAATATTAATGTTTGAAAGAATTATTGATGATGATTTTCTTGAAAGATACGGGCATGTTCCCCTGCCGCCGTATATAAAAAGGGACGATGCTGCGCAGGACGCAGAGCGTTATCAGACGATTTACGCGAAGGAGCAGGGCTCCGCCGCGGCGCCGACAGCGGGTCTTCATTTTACTAAAGATTTGCTGGATACACTCGATAAAAACGGAATAAAAAAAGCTTTTGTTACGCTGCACGTCGGCCTTGGCACATTTCTTCCCGTGCACAGCGAAAATATCGAAGACCACATAATGCATGAAGAGCAGTTTCACATAACAGACGATAATGCGCGTATCATTGAGAACGCGGTTATTGAAAAAAGAAAAATTATCGCGGTTGGAACTACAAGCCTTCGCGCGCTTGAAAGCGCATTCACTTTAAATGAAAAAGGCGAAGCATCGCTTAAACGCGGCGTTCAAAGCACATCAATTTTTATATATCCGGGGTATAAATTTAAAATTACAGACGGGCTTTTTACAAATTTTCACACGCCTCATTCTACGCTTTTAATGCTAGTATCGGCTTTCGCGGGAAAGGATTTGATCCTTGAAAGTTACGAAGACGCAGTGCGCAGCGGATACCGTTTTTTCAGTTACGGCGACGCGATGCTGATTTATTAAATTATCTGATTCTGAAATAAAAAGGATACCTGTACCTGCTTGATACAGGCTCGTTATTCGCATACGCAGGAACTCCTTTTTTTCCCATAAAGGCTTTTACAGCCGCTTCGCCGAAACCCCTGTCCGCAGGTTCTTCAAGCAGGACAGTCACCCTTTGAATAATTCCCGTTCGATCTACAAAAAGTTCAAGGATAACCCTGCCTTCAATTCCTGAACGAAGCGCGATTGAAGGATAAACAATATCCTTAACGAATTCATTTTCGTCAAACACAGGCGGTTTTGAAATCTGATGCATCGCGTAATAATCATCGAATGTCTGCGGCGGAATATAAGGGCCCGATGAAAGCATATCCGCTGTAACAGGAATTATTACATCGGTTACTATCATGTGTTCCGCGATGCCGTCTATCTGCGGAATAACGGAGTAAGATGTCGAATCCTGCGATGGCCTTGCAACTGTTTCAGGTATTTCTATTACAGGCGGAATATATTCTGCAATGTCGGTTACCTTCATTACTCTTGCCATTTCTTCAGGCTCATATATGGTTTTTTTTGTGTCAAAAACCATGAATAAAATCAACACAAGATGAAGCGCGCAGACAGCTATAACCAAAAGCATGCGAAGAATTTTTTCATTCATTTGTTTTTACCACAAAACTTACAACGCGGTACTGAAGAATCTGAAGCACTTCAAGGACTGAGTTTATTTTTTCATACGGAGTATTTCTGTCGGCGATTATGTGAACCCTTGTATCGGGAGAATTTAAATATAAATACGATATTTCAATTTCAAGCGTTTTGTAATCTGCAGGATCGCCGTCAATGTAAATGTTACCTGCAATATCAATCCAGACTTCCATGTTTTTTTCCGCAGAAGCCCTAAGTGCGGATTTTGCTTCAGGATAATCAATTTTTACTTCCTTTCTGTAATTGATCAATGATACAAGCATAATAAATATCAGCAAAAGGAACGCGATGTCCGACATTGAGAATGTCGGAATAAAGAACGCCGTTTTTTTCCGCTTGATGTTCATAGGTTATCCTTTTTCATGGAAAAGGAAAATGAATCAATCCGCAGATTCTGCGCAAGCTCGACAAATGAAACTACATTCTGCCATCTTGCCTGACTGTCTATTGTAATTATTACGGCGATATTAGGATTCTCCCTTTGCGCGCTTTGTATTATAGATGCCGCGCCCTGTATGCTCAGCACTTCGTCAGCTAACAAAATTTCACCTAACCTGTTCATTTCAAAGCGGAGTAGATCGTCTTTTAATATAAGCCTTGCGGAATCTTTAGCCGGAAGGTTGACGATAAAGCCTTTATTAACGCTGAATCCCGCGATTACAAGAAAATATATTATAAGCAGAAAAGCAAGATCGCTTGCCGCGCAGGTTTCAAGAAAGCCTGTTTTCTTCCGCCGTTTTATTTTCATGAACCGCTTTCTTGCGCGTTATTAATATTCTGCGCGGCAAGCTGCGCGATTAAGCCGGAGCAGGAGCCTTCAACCCTTGACGCGAACCTGTCAACAATATGGCTGAAAACAGAATGTGAAATCATCGCGATAATCGCGATTACAAGGCCGAAGACGGTTGTTATAAGTGCTTCGTAAATGCCGTTCGCGACGATTTGCGCGTTTACTTCTGTCGCCTCGGCGATTGATCTGAAAGCGCCGATCATTCCTGTTACTGTTCCCAGAAAACCCGTAAGCGGCGAAAGAGAGCCAAGGGCGGTTAAAAAATTAAATCCGTTTTCAAGGGAGTTGACGCAGTTAGAAGCTTCTGTTTCAACTGTTTTTTCCGTGCGGTGTTCTGAAAAAGGCTGGCCCGGCTTAATGCTTTTTACAAGCGATAATAAAATACGCGCGCCCATTTGTTTTTTTGTTAAAGGCGTAAGATATTCAAAAGCTCCTGTATAATCATTTTTTTCTATATATTCCGATACGCGCAAAGTTATATCGTTAACTTCAAGATTATGATATAAAAGAAAAATGATGCGCTCAAGCGATATCGCGACTACAATAATCGAGAACACAAGCAGGGGCCACATAACAACTCCCCCAAGCTGAAAAAGTTCGAGTAACGAAAAAGACGATGTTTCCATTTATGACCTCACCTTTAAAAAAATATTATGATCAGATAACAATTTTATTATATTATCCCATTCGTAAATCATGTATATCCAGCTTAAAGCTTCTTCCCAGTCCCGAAGCAGTGTTCCCGAATTTCGGACATCATACAGCTCCTGCGGAAAAACACGCTCTGTGTAAGCTGTATTCCATCTTATGTCTTCTGCGGTTATATATGTGTCTCCCTGTAACCGCCAGCCGCCCGGCCTGTCCCATGACAAGGCAGTTTCCGGAAATAAAAAAGGTTTCCAGTTTTTTTCAAATTCTTTAATGTTTTGATCAAACGGATGATCTAAAGTTAACATCCATTCAACTAATGAGATTATACGATCGTGGCGGCCGCGTAAAGACCTAAGCGCGTCATCGCCTGTAATCCTTGTGTCGTACCTGTGAATGCGCGCGTTTGTAATACTTGCAAATTCAATTTCTTCCGTTATTTCCAGCGCCGCAAGCTGCTGGCTGTTTAAATCATCAAGATACATGCGGCCTGTTCCAAGAAGCTGAAGCGAATACTCATTCCAGCCGTGCGTGCTTCCCGCAAGGTATTCAAGCGATGTAAACTGAAACTGCCCGTTATCTTCGGGATACGAACCCCTAAGCTTCATCATTGGATATTTTTTTAATGATAAAATGACAAACTTTTCTTTGCTTTTATTTTCGGTTATTTTAATTTCAATCTGATTTTCGCCGCCGTTAACGGAGCCGGATATAAATATAGCCAGGGTTTTCTCCATAAACGCGCTGCCGTCAATTATCTTTCCTGCGTCTTCCATTAAAGAAATACATCCTGAAAATAAAAATAATGCAGAGAATAATAAAATAAATAATGTTAAACATAAATATTTTTTTTTCAAATTAATAATTCCCCATTATTTATTTTGCATTTAATAACTTATTTTAAAACCAAAAGACGGTATTGGAATAGGTATATCATAGGTCGCGGCAAAACTGCCCTGATCGATTTCTCCTGTGTACTGGTTAAAACTTGTATTGCCCTGTGCAGTATACAATAGCCCCAGTACATTTTCTACTGCGAAATAAAATTCCCACCTTGTTTTGCCCGACTTGTTGCCTCCGAAAAATGAAAATTTTAAATCCATATTCAGCGACGGAGTAGTGCGGTTATTTTCATCGATGTAGGATGACCAGTAATATTTTTCTATGAATATATCGCTTTCGTAAAGATAAACAGGATAACTCTGCGGACCTTCTTCTGAACGTTTTGAAAGCGGAACGCCTGATGCGATGCCAAGGCGCATATAAAGATTTATGTTCTGCGCAGGCTTAAGATTAAAAACAAAATTTAAAGTATGGAATCTGTGAAATGACGGGAAATACCAGTCGTCGCCCCTGTTACCGCCTGAAATTCCCCTTCCACCAAGCAGTCCCTGCGGCTCGCGGTATTTTGCCCAGCTGTAAGAATAGGAAAGCCATCCGTCCCAGTAACGCGACTGAATTTTTTGAAGCATTATGTCAATTCCCCATACAATTCCTTCGCCGTCAAATCTTGGAGTTATATCGTATCCGCCTATTTCCGCGCCCAGTGTAATATACATTCTGTCATATACATATTTGTAATAACCTTCTATGTTAAGGCTGATCGACTGCGGAAATTCAAATCTTACGCCGATGATTGAAGTCCATGACCTGTTGGGTTTTATTTTATCGATGTTATATCTTTCTTCCGCGGAAAACACATTGTCGTTTATGGAGGAAAAAAGCCCAGTCCCAAGCGATAAATCAATTTTCTGAAAAAAGCCCGAGCCGCTGTAAATATTAAAATCGATATTAAGGCGCGGATTAAAAACAATATCGCTTGTAAGGGTGAAACCGTTTTCGCCTGTAAGGAAAAAGTGATCCATGCGAAGACCAAGTTCCGCATTAAACCTGTTTCCAAGATTTAATTCGCCCAGTAAATATCCTGATGTTGTAAGCAAATCATTTTTAGCATCCGGTTTGTAACTAACAGGCATTGCTATAACAAAATTATTTATGAGATCATTAAGATATGAATTAGGTAGATAGGGAAATTTCAATTTTATTTTATCAAATATTTCTTTTTGAACGTCAGGATCAGTTATTCTGTAATAAAATATTTCATTTGTCATTTCCTGCGTGCCCGCGACAAAAAAATCGTTGAACATTGCCTGAAAGCCAGATGATATTAATAAATTTTCCGTTAGCTGCCAGTCAAAATCTATGCGTCCCTGTATATTAAGGTTTGATTCGCTTTGATCGATAAAGCCCGAGTCGCCGAAATTATAAGGGTCNTGATTCTGAAGAAGAAAATATAAACCTTGAAACTTGTCTTTAAAATTATCTGAAAAATATTTTTCATATATATTATAATTTATTTTCCCNTAGTTAACCTGTTCTTCAAATCCTGTNCCTGCAAGGAATTTAAAAAGCATGTTAGGATTGGGATTCCATGAAAGNGCGGAAGTAAAAAACGCCTGATAATTTGTAAATTCAAAATCAATCGTTGTCTCGGAATTTAAAAAATTATTTACAAAGCTTGAATTGTTAAACGAAATTCCTACGCCGTCCATGCCGAAAAAGGCGGTGGCTGTAAGTTCAAGATTGCCGGTGAATCTGTAATTGCCGTTAGCTGTAACAGTTCTTATGTACGGGACAGGACCGAAAGCTTTAACCATTGCAAGCTCCGGAATGAGATCGGATAATTCACCTGCAAGAGCCAGAACAGGATCGTAATAGGTAACGCGCCCCATTAATAATATGCCGCCTTTCCCTGAAAGCGGAAAGGAAATATTAAAATTGGCGGCGCTTGTGCTGACGCTGAACTCAAATTGGGTTTCGCTTGATGAAGGATTTTTTGACGTTATCTCAAGCAGCCCGGAAATTGTATGCCCGTAACGCGAAGAAAAAACGCCGTGCGATAACTGCGCGCTTGATACCATTCTTGGATCAAAAATTGAAAAAGTGCCGCCCCAGAAAAAAGGATTATTAATATAAAATCCGTTTAAAGCCGCGCTCATGTCGCCAGGATGACCGCCCCTTATGCTGGGTTCTGCGTCAAGAAAACCTGTATAACTTACGCCCGGAAGAAGTTTGATTGTGCTCATAACATCTTCTATTATTCCGATCTCGGCAGTCTGCGCGATTTCCCTTTCGCTTACCGCGATGCTGCGGCCCGTTCTTGTCTCGTTTGTTCCCGGTCTCGGCGCTTCAATTACAAGTTCCCTTCCTTCCATTATTCCTGAAAGACGAAGGCCGATAATGAAAAAATCTCCCGTTAGCGGAACATTAAAAACCCCGGTTTCATAGCCGGGATAAAACGCCTGAACGACAATCTGCCTGTTGTCAGCAGTGCGGATGAAAACGGATCCGTCCGCGCCGCAGATATAATCGCTTCCGCCCCTTACGCGGACTAATGCGCCTTCAAGCGGGATATCAAGGTCTGCGTCATTCACAACGATTGTTAAATCGCGCGGATAAAGCGGCAGAGTTGTTAAAAATAAAAATGTTACAAACAAAAGTTTAAAACAAAAACGCATCAATATTACTTTAGGCTATTAATTAAGCCTAATCAACCGGCTGTTAAAGGAGTATTATCCGTACCGAGCGGAGCTGTCTCAGAAAGGATTTTATTAAGTTCCTGAATAATTTCCGTTAACCCCTGCGCCGAAGAAGACGCTATTCTTGTTGACTGAATAAAATTTGTAAGTCCTTTGGATATATCTGTTATAGCGATATTAATCTGCGCTGTGGATTTAAGCTGTTTTTGCGTGGAAACTGTAATCGTCTGCGCCTGATTGGACGTTATTTCTGCTCCGGAACGTATTTCGCGGAAAATATCTTCCAGCTCTTTTATTAAACTGTTGCCTTCGTTTATTTTATCAGCGCTTTCTTCGCTTGATATTATCAGCGATGACGATGAGTTTTGAATTTCTTCAACCTGAGTTCTGACCTGGCTTGTAAGGGACGCGATGTCATCAGCGAGCCTGTTTACTTCGCTTGCGACAACGGAAAATCTTTTGCCGCGGTCCCCCGCGCTCGCGGCTTCCAGCGCGGCGTTAAACGCAATTACTTTGGTCTGATCCGTTATCTTGTTGATGTTTTTAATTATGTCGCGGATTTTTAAAATTTTATTTCCAAGGCTTATAATGCCCGCGATTACGCTGTCGTTTTTCTTTTTTATGTCTTCAAGCTGATTTACATTGCGCTCAAGAATCGAAAAACCGTGGATAACGTCATTTTCCATTCTGGAAGAAATTGTCGCGACGCTTGACGTCTTGTCTGAGATTTCCGTCGCTATCTGGGAGTTTTCGGCTATCGTGCTTTCAATTTCCTGAATGCTCGCGGCCTGGTTATTCGCAGTTATAAATATATCCTTGGACGACAGAAAAATTTCATCGGTTGATTTTCTGATTGTATTCGCAATTATGCGGGTTTGTTCAACTGTGGCGGAAGACGCTGTTTCCGACGCGGTCTGCGTTTTTATCATGTTTTTGAATAATTTAAGATACCTTCCGCTGGCATGACCTGAAATTGCGCCCGCTACAAGCATTCCGATTACAAAGAAAAATTCCCTGTATACAGGAAGACTCAACGGAATTATTTTTTCATTTAACGTAAAAAAATACGGAAGATCGAGCACAGGCGCGTTTGCGGTAAACACGATTGTATAGAAAAGACCGGAAATAATCCCCGAGAAAAACGCGCAACGCACGCTGTACCTGAAAGAGCCGGCCATAATAAGTACAATGTAAAAAAGAGCCTGTACGGAAAGGAACGCGACAGGCGGAGAAATTTCAGGATATGTGCATCCCGCCCATATTGCGCCGCTTATGAAAAAAGCGTCAAGCGAAGAACATATATATTTAAAAAACTGATTAAGATTTTTTGTTAAACGGATGTAAAAGTAAAGGAAAATTGAATATAATAAAAATCCCCCTGTGAATATATACGCCTGAAAAGGAAAATGGGAAAGCCCGTCTAGCCTTCTTAGAAATGAAACTGTAACCGTTAAAATTATAAATAAAAGACCAAGGCAGAATCGAATTCTATTTATTATTTTTTCGCCTTCATGTTCGTCGATTTTCAGTTTGGATTCAATTTCATGTTCTGTCATTTTACACCCCTTAAATTATTTTTTTTCAAGCGTAATCACGCCGTCCCAGTTTTCATCAGGCGCTGTTTTGTCAAACTCAACTGATCGTTCAAGATAAAGCCCTGAAAGATAATCGCTTTTATCGTATTCAAGCGCCTTTGAAAAATATTCACAGGCAAGCTTGAATTCCCTAAGATAAAAAACGCGTAAACCCTTATTAAAATTAGAAAGCGTTTCGCGGTTGATTAAAAGAGACGGAACCAAAGGCAGATCAGATATTTTGCCTGAACGCAGCCTCTTTCCGTTGTCATCGGAGAAACCGGAATAAACCGCGTAAATGCCGACAGGTTTATTTTTTCCTTTTACGCGCACATTGTCAACCTTTCTGTATAGAAAGTCTTCCTTTGTTTCATCAAATACATATTCGGTTACAAGCAAAGGATGGTGATAAATTTTTGTAAGACTTTCAACGCGCGACGCAAGATTAACAGTATCGCCTATAATGGTATAATCCATTTTATTTTTAAAGCCGATGTTTCCAATGGTACACTGTCCGCAGTTTATCCCGATACCAATATGGATATTGTCATTATTAAGTTTAGCGCCTGAACTGTTAATATAATCAAGGGCGACAAGCATTTTTACCGCGGCTTTAATTGCGTTTAACGGAGTGTATTCTTCCGTGTTTATGGCTCCGAAAACCGCCATAATCGCATCCCCGATAAATTTGTCAATGTGTCCGCCTTCGGATATTATATCGCTTCCCATTTTTGAAAAAAAGTTATTAAGGAATTCAACTACAATCTGCGCGTCAAGATGCTCTGTAAGTTCAGTGAATCTTCTTATATCGGCGAATAAAACGGAAACATTTCTTTTTTCGCTCATGTTCGCCTTGCTTACAGAATCATTAATAATCTGATCCATTACATCCGCGGGAACATAACGCGCAAACGCCGTCCTTGTGTTTATCTGAAGTTCTTTCATTTCATGCATTGAAAGCGCATTGGCNATAACAGGAGAAGCTGACGCAAGAAAAACATTCAANTTTTCCATAATCCCGGGNGAAAAATAATCATTAATTGTATTTCCTATATGAACGGATGCGAAATTTTTTCCGGCTATAATNAGAGGAAGGGAAATATATGACGATATTTTTTTTTCATATTTTCCTGACGGATAAAATTCGTTTGAATTGTCGTTGATAAATTTATATTCCGGAAAAATATTATTAAAGTCGGCTGTGCAGATACCTTTGAAATTTTTTGATATATCTCCTGTAAATCCGCTGAAATTTGACGTATAGGAATAAAGCTGGCGGTTGTTTCCGCAGATTAATAATGACACAATTTCAACTTCGCAGATATTTGTCAAAAGCTCCAGGATTTCGCGCGCGACCTTATTCATTGAATGAACCTTGCCTGAAAGGTCCGCAAGAAGCCCGATAATTGTCGTCTGAAAAAGTTTATTGTCAAGAAGATTATTTACAATTTCGATTATAGACTCGTCATTTATTTTTTTTCCTTCACGCTCAATAGAGCCAAAGTCGATATTTTCATCTTTCGATAAAATATTTTCTACTGCATCCATAAGCGGCTTTAGATTGCCGGGAGATTTTTCAATAAAAAAATCCGATCCCGACTGTAATCCCCAGAATTTATCTTTTGTCTGCCCGAGAGTTGTAAACATGATAACAGGAATTGTTTTAGTGTGTCTGCGCGCTTTTAAAAGGCGCGTAACATGGTAGCCTTTTAATAAAGGCATTTCTATATCGGTGATTATTAAATGCGGCAGAAAACTGTATACTTTTTTAATGCCGTCAAATCCGTTAACGGCCCTTTGAAGAACATAGCGCGATGGGTCAAATGATCCTGATAAAACATCAGCGAATATGTCAGAGTCTTCCATTATTAATATTCTTTTTATTTCACCGCTCACCTGAGCCTCCGATAAGTTCCTTTACGTTTTCAAGGAGATTCTGGTTATTAAAAGAATTTTTTATTATATATCCTGACGCACCAAGAGAAAAAACCCGCTGCCTTTCTTCTTCTACGGCGATTGAAGAAATGACAATTATCGGAATGTCCGCAAGCTCGTCATTATTCCTGATGTTTTCAATCAGCATAAAGCCGTCCATTACAGGCATGTTAAGGTCAGTGCAGATAAGGTCGTAGTGTTTTTGTTTTGCGGCTTTAAGCGCCTGCGCGCCGTCCGAAGCTGTATCAACATTATATCCTTCCGACTGAAGAATTTCGCTTTCAATTTCACGGGTTGGAAGAGAGTCGTCAACGACAAGTATTGTTTTTCTTGATCTTTCAAGTTCAATATTTCTTTTTTTAATATCAATTGTTTTAACGCGTTTTGCCATTTTTATTATAGTGGGAACATGAAGCACGCTGACCATCTCATAATCTTCATTAAGGATAATTCCTGAAAACACGTTTATGTGTTCCATAAAGGCGGGCATTGTTTTTAAAATAACCGATCTCATGCTTTCGATATTATCAACCGCAAGGGCTGCGATATCTTCATATGAACGTATTATCACAATAAAAATAATGTCGACGGGATTTCCGATATCTTCTTTTATATGAAGTATCTGGCTTAAATAATAAAGTTTTATAATTCTGTCGTTATATTTTATTTCAGGCCTGTCAACGACTGTTATAATGTCTTCCCTGTTTAAAAGTATAATGTTATCGACAAAGTTCGCGGGTATTATAAATTTCATTCCGCTGCATTCGACAGGAAATCCCATAAGGGCGGCAATGGATAGGGGAACCATAATTGTAAAAATTGTTCCTTCTCCTTTTGCGCTTTCAACAACGATGCTTCCTTTNAGNGATTCNACAGTTTCGCGTACGACATCCATGCCGACGCCTCTTCCGGAAACNCCGCTTACTTCCTTTGATGTGGAAAAACCGCTTTGAAAAATAAAATTNGTAAGATCTTCCTTAGTAAGTCCCGACGCGACAACTTCAGAAACAAATCCTTCCTTTACGGCTTTCTTTCTTATTTTTTCGTGATCTAATCCCCTTCCGTCGTCAGAAATAATAATTTTCATGCTTCCGCTTTCGCGTGAACAGATTATTGAAAGATTTCCGGTTTCGTTTTTTCCCGAAGCAATCCGTTCCTGCGGCGTTTCAAGGCCGTGATCCAGCGCGTTACGCACCATGTGCAGAAAAACATCAGACATCGATTCAATTATGTTTTTATCGATTTCATTTTCCTTGCCTTCAACATTAAGCTGCACTTTTTTTCCAAGTTCCTGCGAAAGCTGATATATATAGCGCGGATAAGAATCAAAAATTGTTGAAACAGGAAGCGTGCGAAGGGAAATTACGCTGTCGTACGCGCCCCTTATGCTGTTCCCTGCGTCTATTGCGTAATTTCTAAGCGCAGAACCGAGCCTTTCGCTTGACCTTTCAAATTTTCTTATATCTGAAAGCATAACAGGATCAGGTTTTCCTGTGCTTTTAAAAACGACGGAAAATTCTTTTATCATGGCGCTTAACGCTATACTGCTTTGCCAGATGCTTTTTGCCTGTATTTCCAGAGTCTGAAGGGTTGCGATGCTTTTAATAATGCCGTCAATTTTTTCAAGCGAAAGGCGGATGGATTCATGCTTTGAGTCCCTTTTTTTCTCAGGCTGCGTGTTTTCCGCGGCTTCCTGTTTTAGCGCGGCAGATGTTTTTGCAGGTGAATCTAAAGCGTCTTTATTTATATTTACAAGACTGTATTCTTCGTTAGATGCAAGAAGCGTAAGATTTTTTACATATTCATGAACGTCTACATCGTCGTCTTTTGTTTCAAATAACCCGTTAAAAGCGGTTTTTAAAAGATCAAGTGACGAAAGCACAAGTTTTACCGCGTTTTCCGAAAGGCCGATCCGCTGTTCCCTTACAGCGACAAATACGCTTTCAAGACTGTGGCTTAAATCTTCTATGCGCTTGTATTCAAGCATTCTTGACGAGCCTTTCATTGTATGAAGTCCGCGAAGAAGTGTGGCAAGATCGTCTTCGACAGAAACGCCGTCTTTTATATCAAAGACAAGGGTTTCCACCGTTTTGATAATTTCAAGTCCTTCATCGACAAAATGCTTTGTATATTTTTCTCTTTCTATCGGCATATTCACTCTCTGCCTGTTATGTGATAGATTTCAAGCGTTTCAAGGAGCTCTTCTGACATTATGTTAATTTTTTCAACAGCGGCCGAAGTCATGTTGGTCGCGGAAACAAACTGGCTTACGCCTGACGATATTTCTTTCAGGGCGGAAAACACCTGGGCGGAAGCGAGTTCCTGCTGTTTGCTTAAATTTGATATCTGCTGTGTTCTTATCGCGACATTTTGAGACGCTTCCACAATATTTTCAAAAACTTCTTTTTGCTCAACCATTCTTGAGTAGCCTTCGTCGATTATCAGCGTTCCGTTGTTTGCCTCTAGCATTAACGTATGGGACGCTTCATGCAGCTCTGAGATTTTTTCTTTTATTTCAGACGCAGACTCAACTACGTTATCTGCGAATCTTCTTATTTCAGAGGCGACAACAGAGAACCTTGCGCCTGCTTCGCCTGACGAAGACGCTTCAAGCGCGGCGTTAAACGCAATTATTTTTGTGTGATCTGCTATTGTATCGATAAGCGCAACTGATTCGTCAATTCTTGAAAGCATATCGGCAAGGTTTCTTATAATGTCAATAATTTTGGCGTTCTGGATTCTTATATCAAGCATCATCTCTTCGTTTACATCGCGGAGATCGGCTCCCCTTTTGCTCAGTTCCCGCGTGTGGCCCGCGAGAGCCGCAACTTCTTCGGTTTTCTCAGCCGCCTGTGTCGAAAGCTCCTTGTTGTTTTCCATTGTGCTTACAATTTCTGAAACGCTTGAAGACTGTTCGTTCGCGGTAGCCGTTATCTGTTTTGCGGACGATGAAAGCTCAATTACAGAGTTAGTTACCATTGACGTATTTTTATTAAATGAAAGGAATGTTACCTGCAATTTACCGAGGAAACCTTTCAGCGCTGTCATAAATTCGCCAAGCTCGTCATTTGACTGCGTTTCTATTTTTACATCCAGATCGTTATTATCAAGCTGCCTGAAAACTTTTCCCATATTTAAAGTTGATTTTCTTATTCCAAGCGTAGTATATGTAATTATTCCGAACGCAAAAAGCGTCGCTATAATCGCCGCGGAAAGCGATAAAAAAAGGCGAAGGTAATTAGACGATATCCTGTTTTTTATAAGCCATCCCAGATGTATCAAGGAAGCGTCCTGAAGCCTGTAAATGGAATTATTCGCGTTACTCGAAATTTCATAAAGCGCCCATAAATTGTCAGGGTCAATTTCGGGCGCGTTAAAATAATCTTCCACTGAAGAGGCGAAATAGGAAAGCCTGTCGTAGCATGTTTTTAGAAGCTGTTCAAACGATTCAAGCGAATCAGAGTTTTGCATAAAAAGCATTCCGGCTGAGTTAAACCTGTTTTGAATTCGCGCGTTATCTGAATGTATTAAAAGATCAAGGTTAAGCTGGAGCTCTTCCCTGCGCCTTAATGTAAAGGCGCCGTCTTCTACAGTTCTTAAAAGATTTCCGATAATTACCATTCTTTCCTGCGCCTGCGGAAGTTCATGAACCGTTGCCGCGATTAAATAGGCGTTGCCTATATCATTGTCTGTTATCAGCCCTGAAACATCGCCGACATAGGCGATTATTTTTAAAAAGTCCTGCATTAACTGTCTGTACGCCCAGAAAACAGTATCGCGTATTTTTGTATTTATAAGATGATTCCAGTTTTCATTGATAGAATAAGGCGATACAATGTAAACAGAATCGCCGAAAAACATTGTATATTTTTCTTCAAGCTCTGCGATTAATTTTTCAGTTTGTTCTTTAACATATTCAAGATCGCCTGATGCGTTGTCAACTGTTATTCTTAAATACTGCGGAACTATCTGCATTAAGGCGGCGGCGGGGCGAAGGACTTCAAGGCCGTTTATTTCTTTTTGATCTCTTGATATTGACGCAAGAGAAACGGAAACAATGGAAAAAAGCATTATACCGAGCGGAATGATAAACACGCATGAGCTTAAAATCAATTTTGTCACAATCTTTAAATTCTTTACATTCATATAACACCTCTATATAAAAAACAATACAATAAAAAAATCAGACAAGTTTTTTTTCAAGAATTCTGCGAAAGTAATCATGCGAAAAACCGCCCATAAAACACTCATAGCCATGCCCGCCGGATTGCATGTCCTGAAAAAGTTTAATGCTCTCGATTGTTTTTTTAATTTTATATTCATGCCTTACAGGGTTTCCTTCAGCGGCAAGGCTCTGTATCCTGTAAAACGCGGGCCAGAAAAATCTTTCCTTTACGGCTGCTTCCTGATAATATTTTTCAGCTTCCTTCAGATTCCCCTGAAGAAAATAATATTCACCGCGAAGGAATTTCGCGTAACATCCTGAAGCTTTTTCTTCAAGAAAGGAAATTATTTTATCTGATCCTTTAAAATCCCCAGAGTTTAAAAAATAAATCGCGGCTGCCGCAAAGCGGCTTGCGTAAAGGGAATCTGGAATATTATTGTCATGAATCATTTTTAATACGTTATGCGCGTTTTCTTTACCTTCGTCATTTGTCAGGATTAAAGAAATTTCCTTTAAATCCAGATTTGCTTCGCTGTTTTTTTTATTATCGGCATTGATATATTTTTGGACGTTTTCTGCGTTTGAACCGCCTTTTAAACCAAAAGAAGTTTCATTTTGATTAAGAGTTTTTAAACCGGGAAATTTATCCAAATCGATTTTTCTTATGCAGTTATCGGGAAGCTCTTCAAGCAAGCTTACAGCTCCTGTTTTTTGAAAGTAAAAAACATTTTGCAGATAACGGTTGGAAAGCGAATGATGTTTCGCGGAAGCGGTTTCAGAGATTCCGAATAATAAAAGGCCGTTATTTTTAAGGGATTCCACAAGATTATTAATAACCTGATACCTGTTTTTTTTCGAAAAATAAATCAAAGAGTTTCTGAAAAATATTATGTCATATTGCCTGTCAAGGCCGCGCATAATGTTATGTGTAAAAAAACGGACTTTCCTTCTGATGTTCTGCGGAATAACGTACTCGTCTTTGTCTCTTTGAAGATATGAATCAAGTATATGCTTCCATGAAAGTCCGTCGGCCCTTATCGTGTTTGACGTATAACGCGCGTTTTGCGCGGTTTCTATCGCCTGCGCGCTGACGTCAAACGCGTCGATTGAATAATTAAAATCAAGTCCTTCATTCTGAAGATAGTCAAGAAACATCGCGATGCTGTAAGCTTCGCATCCGATGGAAGTTGCGGCAGAACAAATGCTTATGGAACTGTTTGCTTTTATCATATCGGGAATAATGCCGGCAAGAAGATCAAAATGAGCGCTCTCCCTGAAAAAATAAGTTTCATTTACTGTAAGAAATTTTGCGATGGAAAAAATCTGCTCGCGGGATGTAAGAAGATACTCGTAAGACGCAGGGTCTTCAATAAACGAAGCGCCGCAATGTGTTTCAAGATAGCTGTTAAGTTTTTCAAGCGGTTCGCTTCCGGCTTTAATTCCAAGTATCTGCTCTATTCTGTAATATAAAAATAATAGAGCGGGGTTCTTTAAAACATCCCGCGGAACGCCTGTATTTATTTCCTTGTTTAATGAATTAGAATTGGAATGATTTTTCTTTTCAGTCAATAAAGGGGAAGTCATGTTCCGCCTCCTGAAAGCTCAAGAAGTTTTCCTGCGATTTTATTTAACGGAAGAACCATGTCTACGCAGCCTGTGTTATACGCAGCTTCAGGCATTCCGTAGATCATGGAAGTGGACGCGTCCTGGGAAATTGTAATGCCGCCAGCTTTTTTTACGGCTATCGTACCTTCAGCGCCGTCAGAGCCCATTCCGGTAAGCACGACGCTCGCAAGCGAGCTGCCGAAATGCTGCGCGGCGCTTTTAAAAAGAATGTCAGCGGCGGGCTTCTGATTATTTAAAGGATTGCCGTCATCAAGAACAAGTCCGCCTGAACCTATAATAAGATGCTTGTCTGTTGGAGCCACGTAAATATGCCCGCTGCAGGGGAAAATGCCGTTATCTGCAAGCCGGACTTTTAGTTTGGCGTATTCATCAAGCCATTGAACAAAACCCTTGTCAAACCCTGATGTATTATGCTGAACAAGAAGGATTGGAACGTTAAATGTTTCAGGAAGACCGGAACATAGCTGGCTCAAAGCCATAGGCCCGCCTGTTGACGACGCGATTACAATGCAGTTAACCTTTCCTTTCACGGCGCAGGTTTCGGTTTCCTTATTGTTAAGCGTAACGATGTTTTTTTTAATGTTTGTTATGTGTTTTAATGTGCTTATAACGTTGTTTCGCTGCATATCTGTAATTTGCGACGTAAAAATATTTTTCGCGAAAAATTCATGCGCTCCGTTTGCTGTGGCTTCATAAGCCATCCTTGCGGTATCATGGCTGCTTATAACAACTATGCCGCATTCTGAAAATTTTCTTATTTCGATAATCGCTTCAAGACCGTTCATCAAAGGCATTTCAAAATCCATTGTGACAAGATCAGGCCTTAATTGTTTTGCCATATCAACGCCTTCAACGCCGTTTTCCGCTTCGCCTATAATTTTAAAGGAGCCTTCGCCTTCAAGGAAATCCCTTAAAATTTTGCGTACAACGGGGCTGTCGTCGACAATAAGCGTATTAATCATGATTGTATTCCTTGTTAACAGCTTTAACCAGTTTTGCAGGATTTAAAAGGAGAGTTAATTCAGGCATTACGCCGTCAGGGACAGCGCAGTCTTCATGAGTATTAAAATGTATGCCCTTTATATAATCTGTTATTTTAAAATAAGAAAGCGATTTCGGCACAGGGTGAAAATGCGCGGACGGAATATTATGTTCGCTTTTAATTTCCGCCGTAAGAAGAATGTTTTCCGTAACGCTGTCTTCGCTGTATTCTTTTTTAATGATGATCCCGTGATGTATTTTTACGTCATGACAGTTAAAAAGATACGGAAGGCGGATATTCATGCGGCATTCCTCCGCGGATGAACCGCCTGTAAAGTAAGCTGTTTTATTTTCAGGCGTTTCAGTGACAAGAAAAATTGAAAGAACGTATTTAATTGGAATGGCAAGAGTAAAATCATTATATGAGCAGAGAAATACGCGCATTGCTATAATGTTTCTCCTGTTATGCGATCCAGTATACGCCTGACATCAAGGACATGAACGTCACAGTTGTTCCATTTGAACGAAGCGCATACAATATNNGTTAGCTCCGCAGCATCGGCTCCCCTGTCCATTATAAATAAATCTTCTGTGTGAACGTCGGTAATGCCTGAAACATCGTCAATTAAAATGGCGATATGATCAATTTCGTCCTTAAAAATTAAAACCTTGTTTCTTGGGCTCGGCGTCTTGTAAAATAAAAGACCGATGTCAAATAACGCGTACGGAACAGAGTACCTGTTGATAACTCCCGGAAGATACGGAGGCAAAAGGGGCAGGGGATATACCGCGTCAAAAAGAGCGATCTCGCCGATTATGCGCGACGGAAAACTGTAGTATTTGCCCAGAATGGAAAATATAAGAAATTTCTCCGCAAACGAATTTTCACCGCTGTCGGTAATTTCAAGTTCTACTTCTTCCAAATCAGACATACTTACCCCGTTTTTTAAGGAAAAGCGGCAATTATTAAGCCAAAATCATTAATAATATAATTATAGCATTAATATATAAAGTTTTCTATATCGCGGATATTATTATTAAGGCTGCAAAAGCTTGTCTTTGTTTCAGGCAGGGATTGTAAAAATAGTTTCCCGTATGTTTTTTTAAATAATCGGCTGTCCAGAACGGCTACAACGCCCCTGTCGGCGCTTCTTCGCATCAATCTGCCGAAACCCTGTTTGAATTTCATTACTGCTTGCGGAAGCGACAGCTCAAGAAACGGATTTCCGCCGAGTTTTTCAAGATTTTCCCGTCGCGCTTCAAGAACAGGATCGCCCGGCGTGCGAAAGGGAAGACGGCAGATAATGACAAGCCTTAAAGTGTCACCCGGAGCGTCAACGCCTTCCCAGAAAGAATCTGTCGCGAAAAGGCATGAAGTCTCGTCCTGTAAAAAATTCTGAAGCAGCCGGGTTCTGTCATCATCGCCCTGTTTAAAACAGCGGATGCCAAGCAGGTTAAGCTCGTCTCTTGCCGCGTTATACGCGCATGTAAGAGACTGATAGGAAGTAAATAAAATTAAAGCGGAACCGCCCGCGGCTGATACCAGTTTTTTTACAGCCATGTTGACAAAATCCTGATAGCCTTCTTCGTCGGGTAGCGGAGCGTCGGCGGGAGCCGCCAAAAGAACGGCGCTTGAGTACGGGAAAGGCGACGGAAAACAGCCTGACAAAAGCAGCCTTTTATCAAGCCCTGTTATTCCGCACTGATTCGCCCAATATCGGAAGTCATCGTTAATCGCAAGTGTAGCGGAAACGCATATAACGGTTTTGTTAGCTGAAAACACGCTGTCTTTCAGCATCGGGGCAAGATCAAGCGGAGTTCTTGTGAACACTGTCCATTTGCTTCGTATTTTCTCCATCCATAAAACTTCATCTTCATGTTTTTTATATTTACAGAAAACATCGCAGATTTCAGCGATGCCTTCAAGCCTTTTTATGATTGATTTTATTTCCCACACAACAGGGTCTGCGGCTTTTTCTTCATCAAGACATTCTTCTGTTATCTCTTTTATTATGCCGACAAGCTTTAATAAATTGCCGCGAAGCGATTTTAAATGATCAAAAAGCGTTCGTTTTAAAAAGGCTTCATCTGAAGCCGGTGACAGCCTGTAAATCCCTTCCTGTCCGCAGATTTCAAGCGCGCAGACGTCAAGGTCTTCCGCGCAGGTTTTTGTTTTCGCGATAATGTCCGCGATTTCGTCTAACGGGTCTTTGTCTGAACTTATCATTGCGCATAATTTAACGATAAGGCCGTAATGAGACGCGCGCTTTTTATGATAAAGACGGCCAAGCTGGCGGAAAAGCCCTACCCTTGAAAATTCAGCGGAAAAAAATGAAGTTGCGGCGTTTTCAATCTTATGCGCTTCGTCAATTACAAGCCTGTTAAAAGGCGGCAGAACAACCGCGTTTTCGTAGCCTGCGCCCTGATACCTTGCCGCCAGATCAGCAAATAAAAGATGATGATTCACAACGATAATATTTGCGTTTGAGGCTTCCCTTCGCATCGCGTTTACAAAGCACTGCTCTTTCCACGGACAGTGGATTCCAAGGCATAAATCCGATTCAGAGCAGACAACCTGCCATGCCTGATCGCCTGGTACTGATTTAAGCTCCGCTTTTTCTCCTGTCTTTGTTTCACGCGACCACTTGTGAATAAAGGAAAGCTCTTCGTACTCAAGATCAAAAAGCGAAGGCTCTGAAAGCGCGTCTTCTAAGCGGCGAAGGCATAAATAATTTCCCCTTCCTTTCATTATAACAGATTTTATTTTAACATTGCCCATCGAGCTTGCGACAAGCGGAATNTCTTTTTCAAAAAGCTGCTGCTGAAGCGTAATTGTCGCAGTAGAAATAATTACTTTTTCTTTATTCGCGCCGGCAAAGTGCATNGCTGGAAGCAGGTACGCAAATGATTTACCGACTCCCGTTCCAGCTTCCGCCATAACAAGCGCGTCTTCGTTGAATCCGCTNATAATTAANGAAAGAAGATCAAGCTGCGCCTTTCTTGGTTCGTAAGACGAAAGTTTTTCCGCGACAGANCCGCCGTCGCATAAAGCGGAAATTATTTTTTCNGCGTTTAATTTCTGCATTCCGGGGATTTTTAAAGACTTGCCGCAAGAAGCGCCATAACTTTNGCGTCCCCTGTAATATTTTCTAAAAGAACATACTCATTCGGCTGATGCAGGGTTTCGTTTGTTTTTGTCCATACAGCGCAGTCAATGCCTATATTTCGAAGGCTGGCTGCCATAGTGCCGCCTCCGATTCCCACAGGATACGGGTTTACTTTATAAATTTCCGATACTGCTTTGCTCAAGGCTTGCACAATCGCGCTGTCTTTCGGCGTAGGTTTTGATTCGCTTGACTGACATACCGACGTTTCCACTTTTACCTTGTATTTCTTTTCGATTTTCGCCTTTATTCCGTTAATTTCAACTAACACGGATTTTACAGGATAACGCGGAAGAATTCGCATGTCCATGTAAAAAACATCTTCGCCGGGGATTGTGTTGATGTTGGGAACATTCGCTTCTTTTTTTGTCGGCTGGAAAGTAGAGTAGTCAGGCGAAAACATTTTGTCTTTATCGCGGTATACAGCGGAAAGTTCGTTATGAAGGCAGAGCGCAAGCTCGCTCCCTGCGATAAATGCGTTTGCGCCTGAGTCCGGCCTTGAGCCGTGAGTCTGCTTTCCGATGGTTGTAAATTTCATCCATAAAATATTTTTTTCCGCTATTTCAATTTTTTCGCCGTTTACATCGCCGCCGTCAGGAACAAGAACGCAATCCTTTACGCTAAAAAGCTCTTTATGATTTTCTACAAGCCAGTTAATTCCGTACACGGAACCCACTTCTTCATCCGCGGCGAATAACAGTTTAATAGTACGCGCGGGTTTCAGTCCCTGCTGAGTGAACGCCATCGCGGCAAGAACAGAAGCCACGAGCCCCTGCTGATTGTCTTCAACGCCGCGCCCGATCAGCCTTGATCCCGGCGCGTCATCTTTTCGCATAACAGTCCACGGATCGCTTTCCCAGAGTTTTTCCTCGCCGGGCGGAACAACGTCAATATGGCTCATGATCCAAAAACAGCCTTCGTTTTCACCTAACGAACCTTCGATTGTCGCAATCAAATTCGGGCGCACTTTTCCTTTCGCCCTGCTGTCGGGAGCGTCGTATCTTTTTAAATCCGTTATGCCGTGGTTTTTAAGCCAGTTTTCAAGGAAAAGGCACTTGTCGTATTCGCCTTCGCCGCCTGAGTCAGGAGAGATCGCAGGATATTTTGTAAGTTCTGTTTCAAGCTCTACGGCGATATCAGCTGATTTGTCTATCCATGTTAAAAGTTTTTCTTTCATTTTAATTTCCTATTTGTTATACGCCATCCAGCTTGTGCTTATAAGCGTTTTTAGATCAGAATGACCGGCCTTCCATCCAAGAAGATCAAGGGCAAGGGAGCAGGACGCGCTGAGTTTTGCAGGATCGCCTTCGCGTCTTTTAACAGTCTTCGCGGGGATTGGTTTTCCTGTCACCTTACGCGCCATTTCAAGCACTTCAGTAACAGAGAATCCCTTTTCGCTTCCAAGATTGACGGTTAAGCTCTTTTCATTTTTTATTAAATAATCAAGAGACATCGCATGACCGCAGGCGAGATCGCTTACATGAACGTAATCGCGTATGCAGGTTCCGTCGTCTGTATCGTAATCATTTCCGTAAATCTGCATTTCCTTTCTTGCGCCGCAGGCGGTTTCCATTATTACAGGAATTAAATTCGCAGGATTCATCTCAAGACCCGTTATGCGCCCTTTTTCGTCATAACCCGCCGCGTTAAAATATCTGAGGCACGCGTAACGGATTTTTTTTAATTTATCGTACCAGCTTAAAATGCGCTCGATTTCAAGCTTTGTAAAACCGTAATAATTTTCAGGCTGCAGCGGATGTTTTTCGTCAATGGGAAGATACTGAGGCTCTCCGTAAACGGCGGCGCTTGAAGAAAAAATAATATTTTTAATTCCAGATTCGCATGCCGCGTTTATTATATTGACAGTTCCGCATATATTATTTTTTGAATATTTTTCAGGATTGATCATTGATTCGCCCGCCGCCTTGGACGCGGCAAGATGCACAATTGCGTCAAAAGAGCGGCTTTTCATCGCGCAAAGCATACCCTGATAATCGTGAATGTCCCCGTGAATAAATTCTGCATAATTAAAAAGATTTTCTCTAAGCCCGCTTGATAAATTGTCAAAAACAACGCATCGCGCGCCGCGATCCAGAAATTCCCTTGTTACATGACTGCCAATATAGCCGGCTCCGCCGATTACTAATATGTTCATGCGGACATTATAACAGGGAAAAAGGATTGGGTACAGTAAGATAAAAACGTTAATTAATATTGATTCATTTTTCCAGCTTTTTTACAGTTTCTTCCCATTCATGCGTTTTTATTTCGATTTCTTTCGCGCATTGTGAAAGTTTTTGTTTTACTTCCCTTGTTTTTTCGCCGTTTGAATAAACGTCAGGAAGCGCAAGTTCAACTTCAAGATAAGTCTTTTTTTTCTCAAGCTCTTCAATTGTTTTTAAAAGTTCCGCTTCCTGTTTTTCAAGTCTGCGCGCCGCAGCCTGATTCTGCTTGTCAATTACGCGTTTTTGCGCGCTGTTTACAGCCGGCTCTTCATTAATAATTGCGCGCGCTTCATTGCCGTCTCTTTTAAGATCATTTTTTGTTCTTTCAAGATAATAGGCGTAATTTCCGTAATAAAGTTTCCATGCGGCGGGAATGCCTTCGGATTCCATCTGCGGCGAAAGCCCGAGTGTTTTTGTAGAAAGCTCTTCCATAAAACCGCGATCGTGGGATACATAAATAATGGTGCCTTTAAATTTTTTAAGAGCGTCTAATAAAATATCCTTTGAATAAAGATCAAGATGATTTGTAGGCTCGTCAAGGACTAAAAGATTTACAGGTTTTAAAAACATTTTTAAAAGCGCAAGACGGCTTTTTTCTCCGCCTGACAGCACAGAAATATTTTTGTAAACGTCATCGCCGCGGAATAAAAACGCGCCAAGCATGTCGCGTAACTTTGGAATTAAAGCCGCAGGCGATTCTTCTTCCATCATTTCAAGAATTGTCATCTGCGTGTTATATATCATTGTATCCGCCGCATCCTGGGAAAAATAACCTATATTGATGCCGCTTCCGTATTTTACAGAGCCTTCAAATTCAGTATCGATTCCCGAGATAATTTTAAGCAGAGTAGTCTTTCCTGCGCCGTTTGGGCCCGCTACAACAAGGCGTTCTCCCGCGTCAAGGCACAAGTCGAGCGATTTTAGCACATGACGCTTTCCGTAGCTTTTGCCGATATTTTCAAGGGTCAGGGCAATGTTGCCGCTGTGCAAAGAAGGAGGAAAACTTATATTAATTTTTTTAAAGGCTTCAGGGATTTCAATTCGTTCCATTTTATCAAGGCGTTTTATAAGCTCCTGCGCGAATGATGCCTTGCTTGCCTTGTAACGGAACCTGCGGATAAGGGCTTCGGTTTTTTCGATTTCTTCCTGCTGTCTTGCATAGCGCTTTATAATTCCTTCAAGTTCGGTTTCCCTGATTTTTTCGTATGCGCTGTAATTTCCCGCGTATCTTTTAAGGTTTCCGTTATAAATTTCGTAAACTTCATTTATGCACATATCAAGAAAATATCTGTCATGCGAAACAAGAAGATACCCGCCCGGGAATTCGTTCAGCCAAATCTCAAGCCATGCCCTTGCTTCTATATCAAGATAGTTTGTAGGCTCGTCAAGTAAAAGTATATCAGGCTTTTCAAGCAGAATTTTTGAAAGGGCGATCCTCATCTGCCAGCCGCCCGAAAACTCTCCGGTATCGCGGTTTAAATCTTTAAGGGAAAACCCGAGCCCCGTCAATACAGAGGAAATAACTCCTTCCCTTCTGTAGTATCCTGTGTTTTCAATCTGCTCCTGAAGATTATGATAATCGTCAAGAAGCGTTTTTAATTCGCCGCTTTCATTTTTTGATTTTTCGAGTAACGCGCCCTTGCGGTCAAGTTCTTCAAGCATTTCATGAACATAGGAAAAAGCGGTTTCAACTTCATCGCGGAGGTTTCTTCCGCGGTGAACAATTCCTGACTGCGGCAGATAAGATATTCTTGCTTCTTTCTGGACGGCGCGGTTTCCTGAGTCCGCGGCAATTTCGCCCGCGATTATTTTCATCAGCGTCGATTTGCCGCTTCCGTTGGCGCCTGTAAGGCAAGTGCGCGATCCTTCGCTTAAACGAAGGGAAACGTCTTTTAAAATATCCCTGTCGCCGTAGCTTAAATTAACGCCGGAAAATTGAACAAAGGACATTGTTTTAAGAGTTAGTTAATAAAAAGATAAAAAACCGCAGGATCCTCTTCGCGCGATACAACAGTTCCTCTTTCTATGCATGAATCGGAAATAACTTCAAGCCGCAGTCCCTGACTGTCAAGACCGTATAAAAAATTTACTGTGTTATACGATCTTGCGTTATTAAATTCAAATGTAAACACTCCGTCGTATTCTTTTGACAGATCGGCTGATATTCCAAGAGTTGTTCTTATTAGGCCTGTTCCATTTGAATCCGAAGGAATAATGTGTGGTACAAGCAGTTCAAAACCTGTCCACGTAAAAGCGCCTGTTGTCGCAAGGGTTAATCTTCCGTAGTTGCTGCTGGAATAAACAGGACCCTGATAATAAACGTTCATGTATTGATTTTCGCGCCTGCTTGCAATGGACTGGGCGCTTTCCGGCACAGGAAGACTGTTTTCAATTTCCGCTAAAAGATCGGCCTGCGCTGTATACTCAATTCCGGCATACCAGTTGTTTTCGTCGAATATTCTTAACCTGTACGAAAAGCAATAGCCGATAACGCCGTCGCTTGTCATTACCTTGTACCATTCGCCTTCAAGCGGATCGCCTGTTGTGCCGATTGGATCAACCCCTTCTTCGACAAATTCAAGAATCTTTATAATTTCCCCGAGACGCAGACGGTAGACATATCTTGAACCGTTATCGGGATGTTCGCGCACAGGAAGCCTGTCCTGTAAATTTTCCGCGTAAAGCCTCGCATAGGGGGCGAACTCTTCGCTGCGCTGCTGCGCCTGTTTTTTGTTTCCGGCAAACTCAAGATGGTAAAGCGATATTTCAAATTTATAATTTTTGTTGGCAGTATCCGATTCAGGAAGACCTACAACCCATCTTTTTTCTATGTTGGAACGGACAAAAACAGGCAAAACAGTGCCTGATTCAATTTGGGGATCTTCGATTGACCATAACAAAACACCGTATCCAAGCCTTGATGAACAAGAAAAAAACATAAACGCCAGCGTGCAGATCAATACGGGTAAAATAAGTTTTTTTCTTGTCATAAAGGTTGAAAAGCCGGATTATTTATTCAACAACTGCAATTATATCGGCCATTTTAAGGATAAGATGCTCTTCTCCGTTAATTTTTATCTGGGTTCCGGAATATTTATCGTACATTACCTTGTCGCCGCTTTTTACAGTAATGGCGTCTTTTTCTGTACCTGGTCCTACTGCTACTACCAGTCCGGTTTGTGTTTTTTCCTGGGCAGTATCCGGGATGATAATTCCGCCGGCGGTTTTTTCTTCATTTTTTTCCAATTTGACCATAACACGGTCTGCCAGGGGCCTTACTTTCATATCTAATGTCCTCCGTAAAGATAATTTTTGTTTGTTACAATATACATAACTTGGGTTTTTGCGTCAAGAGCCGGTTAGAGCAGCCTGTCAAGTTCCATCCTTGCCTGCAGATTCTCAGGGTCAAGAGAAAGAGCGTACTGGAGCGCAAACCGCGCGTCCTGTATGCGGTTAATGGATTTTAGGCATCTTGCGGCGCGTATTTGAATCGCCGCGGCTTTCTTTTTATTTAACACTGACGATAAATCGATTTTTTCCGCGGCAAGATCGTATTGTTCAATGGCCTTTAAAGGGGAAAGCGCCGCTTCCAGAATCCGCCCGGTGTTCGCGTTTACAGCCCAATTTTCATCGTGCATAACAACCGAATTAAAAATATTCTCCGCCGCGTCAAGATCGCCTTTATTCATTAACCTGATCGCCCTGTAAACGTCCGCCCATGTATCGGTAAATTTATAGCGTTCAAACCTTTCAAGCAGAATATCAGCTTCAGAATAATTTCGCTGGAAAAGAAAAAGCCACGCAGCCCAGTTATGAAGGTCTTTATTTTTTTCATACCTGTCAAGAAGCAGCCATGTCTGCGCAAGCTGTCTTCCCGGGTTTTGTTCCTGCGAAAGCCTTTTACAAATTTCCAAATCAATATAAGGGTAACTGCTGTTTGAACCGCCTGAGGCGTTTAAAAAAGCGGCGGCTTTTGAATAATCAAGAAAACGGCTGTACCTGATTACGCCGAACTGCCATGCATCCGATCTTGTTTTATTATTTTCGCCAGTAAAAGAAGAGTTTACAAGTTTTTCTAAATATGAAAACGAGTCATTTTGATCCGCAGAAATTGCGGCAAGATTGTAAAGGCTTGTTTCATTCGCCTGCGTAAACTGCCCGTTTACAGGTTCCGATAAAATTTTCCATATTACCTGCGCCGTGTCATAATAACCTGCAAGGTAAAGCGCGTCCGCCTGACGGATAAAAGCGCTCTCACTATTTATTAGCGAAAATATTAAAGCGCTTCTTAAAAGGTCGCCGAAGTCATAATGGTACTCCGCCGCGAAACGCAGGGTTAAATCCGATAACGCAACGCCATTATTTGCGCCGGTTCTGTTTTCAAGAATGCCGAGAATCGTCTGAATGTCCGCCGCCGCGCCGCGGTAGTCGCCTTTGATTGTTTTCATAACAGCAAGGTCTGCGAATATCGATTCCGCGCCTTTGGAAAAAAATCCGTCAGTATATGAATACCAGTTAAAGGGCGTTTCAAAAATGTTTACAGGCAGGTAAGACGCGCTTTGCGGACTGGTAAAATCGCCGAGAATAACATGAAGCGAAAGGCGCATTCTTATATACTGCGAATCAATTAAAAAGGGAAGCCAGTTTCTTATCTGGATTTCTATATCCCCTGTTATCCTAGTATGTTTTGCGTAAAACGAACACGCTACGGCTATGACAGGCTGCGACAAAGGGAAGGCGTTTATTGCGTTTTCGATTGATTTGCGGTAATTTTCTAGCGAAGGAGCATTGATATCCGCAAGCGCCTTACGGCGTTTTAAAATTGAAAGCCATGATTCAACAGTAATCGCCCTTTTTTCAAGATTATCAAGCTGACGGCCCAAAAATTCAATCTCGCTTTGCGAAAAAGAAAATCCCCCCGCGGTTAAGTCGTATTCAGCCAGCAAACGGTTAAAGCTGTCCTGCTGTCTTACTGAAGCGTGCGCGCTTCTTTCATAAAAGTAAAAAAAAATCATCACGCCGGACGCAATCGCAAGAAGTGCAAGACCCGCGAAAATTGTTATGCGCAATTGACTGATATTTGAAGCGCCGGCCATTATACCGCGCCCGCCTGCCGCGTTTTAAGCGTTTCCTTAATGCTGTCAAGAACGCCGTTTACAAATTTGAAAGAATCGTCCGCGCCGAATTCGCGGCATATTCCGATTGCTTCGTCAATTACGATGGATGGTGAAATTTCATTTTGATACATCAGCGCGTACGCGGATATCCTTAAAACCGCAAGGTCTACTCGTTTTAGCCGCGTTATATCCCAGTTTTCAAGATGGTTTTTAATCATGATGTCAACCGCTTTGATATTTTCGATTGTACCTGCAATCAAAATTCTTGAGAACGCGCAGATGTTATCGTCAATTTTATTTAATTTTTCTTCTTCAATCCACGCGAAGGCTGTAAGCTCTTCTACAGGGACTTTGTTGGATTCCCAAAAGTAGAGAGCCTGAAAAGCCATTATACGGCCTTTTCGCCTTGACGAGGCCATTAAATTACCATCTTATGTTATTTTCAAATGTCTGTACCTGCGCGCGTCCCCTGAGTTCTACAATAAGTTCGTTGGCTCCCCGCTGAAAAGCATCCTGATATTTTTGAGTGTACAATCCCTGGAAAATATATTCCCTTACGGTCATATTCACTCCCGGTTGAATTGCGTCACTTAATTCAAGAGCCTTAAACGGCAGGTTTCCTGTAACTTTAACAATTAAAAAGCCGATAGGAGTTTCTACTACAGGAGAAACGGCCCCCTGCCTTAAGCTGAAAATGATATTCATAAATTCCTGTCCGAATCTGCTTGCGGCTTCCTGATTTCTGGGAATCCATCCTTCGTCGCTTCTGTAATTAAGGCTTGGGTTTGTCGCATAAAATTTTTCATCAAACGCGTTAAGGTTATTGTTGATTTCCCTGTGAAGCGTATCGGCTGTGGTTCTGGCCCTTGCCCTGGATACCGCGTCGGCATCGTAGGGAATGATCAAACTGGAAATATTGACATAATCAACGCGGATAAAATTGTTTCTTGAAACGCTGAAGAACTCGTTTATTTCCGCTTCAGTCGGCGGCGTAACAGAGTTTAAAAGAGCGCTTTTTGCGGTTGAAATATACCTTTGCATTACCGCTGTTCTTCTGAGATCTTCGTAATTCGCCGGAATATGCAGATTATTGCCGGTCATTGCCTGCGAGAATTCAGCGTCAGTCGGCTGGCGTCCCAGCTGTTCGGCGAGGCTTTCGCGTAGCTGAGCGTTAATTTCATTGTCAGTTACAGTGATCCTGTCGCGTTCGGCAGCCTGTAAAATCAATCTTTCGCCAATCATTACATCCAGCATCTGAAGCCGCTGAGACTGCGTTAGAGTAATCCCGTTTTCGCGTTCTGTCTGCTGAACCCTTGTCCTGAGCTGCGCGACAGTAATCGCTTCCGTCCTTATAAGGTTGATTGTAGCAGCCGGCTGTAAATCAGACTGCGAAAAAGCGCAGACAGCCGTTAATAAACCAAGAATAACAAGTAATATTTTTTTCATAATCATCCTTTAACCCGATCTTTAGTATTAATATAACATAAAAAATATGGAAACGGCTAGTAGTTACATTAAAACAGCTCTAATTCTTCTTACACCCGCCGACGAAGACTGTTCTTTTTGAATCTTAAAATTTCCAAGAATCCCAATCCTTTCTACATGCGGCCCGCCGCATACTTCCTTTGTAAAGTAATCGGAAGCGGAATTCCCCATTGTGTAAACTTTTACCTGCGATTCGTATTTTTCGCCGAACAGGGCGACAGCGCCGCCTGCTTTGGCTTCTTCAAGACCCATTGTTTCCATAAAAACAGGAAGGTCTTTTTTGATCTGTTCGTTGACAATATCTTCTGTTTTTTTTATTTCTTCTGCGGTCATGGGCGCGTCGTGAGCAAAATCAAACCTTAATCTTTCGGCGGTAATATTGCTGCCTTTCTGGGCGACATGATCGCCCAGCGTCATTTTAAGCGCCTTGTGCAGAAGATGTGTCGCGCTGTGGTATTTAACCGCCATTTCGCCCTGATCGCCAAGACCGCCCTTGAATGACTGGCCGCTTTGCGCGCGGGAGAGCTCCTGATGTTTTTTAAACGCTTCGTCAAATTCTTCCCTGTTTACAGTCATACCTGATTCGCGTGCAAGTTCTTCTGTCAGTTCAATCGGAAAACCGTAAGTGTCGTAAAGTTTAAACGCAAGCCGCCCCGACATGATTTTGCGCGGATCCTTTAACAAATTGGGAAGCAGTTTTTCAAATTCATGTTCGCCCTTTTGCAAGGTTTCCATAAATTTCGCTTCTTCTTTTTCAAGTTCGCTAATAATAAATGAATGATTGGTTTCCAGTTCAGGGTACACGCCGTCAAACTGCCGCGCCGCGGCTTGCGCGACTAACGACAGTTTTATGCCTTCCGGCGTCAGTTTGCGTCCGTGACGGACAGCGCGGCGAATTAGGCGGCGAAGGACATAACCCGCTCCTACATTGGATGGGCTTACAGCCTTTGCGTCGCCTAAAATAAAAACGGCAGACCTTACATGATCCGCGATAATTCTGATTGATTTATCCGTGCCGTCGTTTTCGCCGTATTTGCAATTCGCCTCTTTTTCTATTGCGGCAATAACGGGCGCAAAGATAGCAGTGTCGTATACGCTTTTTTTTCCGTTAAGGACAGTGACAGTTCTTTCGATGCCCATGCCGGTATCGACGCATCTGCGTTTTAGCTGTTCGTAACCGCCGTCTGAGTTTTTATTGTACTGCATAAAAACGTCGTTCCAAATTTCCAGCCATTTTCCGCAGGAGCAGCCCGGCTTACAGTCTTCGCAGCACGGCTGCTCGCCCATGTAATAGAACATTTCGGTATCAGGCCCGCACGGCCCCGTTGTTCCGGCAGGCCCCCACCAGTTGTCTTCTTTTGGAAGGAACGATATGCGGCTTACTCCAAGACTTTTCCAGATAGCCGCGGACTCTTCATCTTTGGGAATTTCCGCTTCACCCTGAAAAACAGTTACCCCAAGTTTTTCTAAAGGGATATTAAGCCATTCAGGCGAAGTTAAAAATTCAAAACTCATTTTAATCGCTTCTTCTTTGAAGTAATCCCCAAGCGACCAGTTACCAAGCATTTCAAAAAATGTAAGATGACTCGCGTCCCCTACGCTTTCTATGTCTCCCGTGCGGATGCACTTTTGAAAATTGACAAGCCTCTTTCCCGCAGGATGATCTTCCCCCAAAAGATAGGGGACAAGCGGATGCATACCAGCGGTTGTAAAAAGAACAGTAGGATCATTTTCCGGTATTAAAGATTTTCCTTGAATCTGCGCATGACCCTTTGAAATAAAAAAATTGACGTACTTGCCGCGAAGCTCGCTTGCAGTTAATTGCTTCATGACAGAATGATAGCATATAAAAGAGGCAAGTGAAAAGTGATGAACGGGGAGTGTTTATGGATGATATTAATTATTGACATAAAGCGCATGGATTGTTATATTTTACTTATGACCATTGAACGGACTATTGATATAATGCCTGATCACCGCCTGGTTTTTGATTTACCGTTTAATATTCCTGCAGGCAAGGCAAATGTAAAAATTACCATTTCTCCTTTAGAAAAACAAACAACCTCTGATGCTGAATCTGTTTTTGGCTGTCTTCATCGCTTTTCAAAACCTGAAAAAATCAACGGTGAGAAAAGCGCATGGATGCATACTGCTTTAAAAAAACAGTAGCAGCTACCTTTTTCGCGATCCACCACGCTACATATGGTGTCGCTTAACACCCCAACGACACTTCGAACCTGCGGTTCGCGAAAATTTGGTACCTGCTACCATCGCGTGACCTCTGCTTCGCAGTGCATTTTTGAGCGTCTGCTACCATTGCTCATTCTTCACGAAAATTAAACTTAATAAGTTAATTCAACAGAAGGTATTGTGTCTAATACAACATCGTTTGTATCAACAATGCTCACAAAATTAGCCGAAGCCCAGCCCACAGTTGTTTTTATAATCTGACTCCCGATAGGTTCGCTACTCCCTTTTTTATAAAAAACTTGCGTAAAAGTTTGCATAGTAAGAGCCGGATACGAACCGGAATTTACAACACCATTAAACCCGTCCTTGCTGTTCCAAGTTGTTGTCCCGTCCGATACTGTATATGTAATCTTGTCAGGAAGATTTGTCGGTTTGAAATTCAAAGTCGGGCTTGGCAGAGTGACGGTCGGAAAAGTCAAAGTTATCTCTACCGGCTCCGGCGGTGGCAGCTCTGGCGTCGGCTCGGGAGCGCAACCGGTAAACACAGCGAAAGGCATGGCCATGGCGTAAACTATGCCGCTCCATTGAAACTTGCCGTCACCCAGCTGTGAAAAAATGTTCAAAAAAATAAATGTCATCAGCAAAACGGCAGTAATTAATCTTTTCATATATCGCTCCTTTTAATTTTAACTGGTAGCTGCTACCTATTTACCAAATCAGTAGCAGCTACCCTTTTCACTTCATCAACGCCCACACAATGCCGCCGCTAATAAGGGCTGTTACCGGAACCGCTATTATTGTAAAAGTCCTCCAGAACTTTGAGCTTTGCTCGTATTTCGCCGATAATTGCGACTGCGTCCTGAAGGTTTCTGACATTTCTTGCAGTCGAATCCGCAAGTCCTTCAGCAAGTTCTCTTGCTCTTGAATTATGTTCTCGTAACTGGTGATTAAGTTCCCGCTCACGTCCAAGTTCTTCTTCAAGTCTTCCAATAAGGCTTGCTGCTCCGTCATGCTGGCTATTGTATCGTTGATCAAGTTCTCCAACTGTGTAAGATCGCTGTCCAGTGAAGAAAATCCCTGCGCATAAACACCCTGCGGCGAAAGCAAGAACAAGAAAAAGCACATAACGCCTGCGGTTAATAACGGCAAGGATTTTCTGTATAATTTT
>JGI24694J35173_10000597_pt1 | contig 34440 bp, 44 predicted proteins | sample TergutCo191P1_FD_35173 | JGI IMG/M metagenome (IMG submission 35173) | reverse complement strand
AGTGCCAGAGTCAAAGTCTGGTGCCTTACCGCTTGGCGACAGCCCAATATGGGAAGAGCTAATGGGGGGACTCAAACCCCCGACCTGCTGATTACGAATCAAGCAGAGTGTCTGGGTAATATACATAAAACCATGATAAATAGCGGGTTTTTCCGAAATGCAGATTTGCTATTTTGTTCTCTTTTTTCTTGTTTTAACAGTAGGCAGTAGGCAAATAGTAGGCAGATTTTCGGTTTTATGGTTCAACAATCCTTCAAGCGCATCAGATGCAGCTTCATCCCGGCTTTTGATGTAATGGCTGTAAATATTTAGAGTGGTTGATGCATCTCTGTGCCCGAGGCGACCGGATACGGTACGAATATCAAGCCCCTCCGATATTAGCAGTGTTGCGTTTGTATGGCGTAAACCGTGAAATGATATCCGTGGCAACTTCTCTTCGTGTGTGGCGTTATAGCGGTCAATAGTTTTACGTAGCCAGTGGCCGGGAGTTGAATAGTGCATGTCAAATACCCTCTCGTCATCAACTTGCGCCCGTTGTTCTCTTAGTAGCTCAATTACATGTCGCGGAATAGTTATGCGCCGTGTCGAGCTGATATTTTTAGCATCGTCCTCAATATGTTGCTTTCTATTTACATAAACCAGCACCTTATTAATGTTTATAGTGCGGTTCACAAAATCTATATCTTGCCACATCAACGGCAATGTTTCTTCAAGCCTCAAACCGCCATATATGGCTATGTGCATAAGTACGCGATATTTTAACGGTGCATTTTCTACATACCTAAGAAACGTTATAGCCTGCTTTTCGTCAAAATAATTATTTTTCTTTTCTGTGGCCGCCCCCTTGGGAGGCTTCACTCGCTTAGCCACATTATCAGATAACACCTGCCAATGTACGGCTGACTGCAAGACGCTTGAAATAATCTGATGGCAATATTTTATTGTGCGGGTCGAATAGCTTCCGGGCCTCCCATCCAGTCGGACACCATCTTCTTTTAACTTTTCATAGAACTTTATCAAATGTAAGGGTTGGAGTTTAGACATCTTTATATGCCCAATGGCGGGAAGTATTTTAGACTCCAATTCCGACCGATAGCTGGATAGAGTTTTTATTCTAAGCTGCGTTTCCCCATGGTCAATAAGCCAGCGCATAACAAATCCTTCGAAAGTTATTGTCTGGTCTAGGTGTCGGCCACTTTTTACATCGTCCTCAAATTTAGCGGCAATCCGGGCTATTTCTTTTTCCTGTTGCTTCGCGGTCATGTCGGGGTCAAGCGTGACAGTCTTGAACTCTGACAGCTTCTTGCCGTTGCGGTCGTAGCCATTAGATACAGTTATTTGGTATGTGTTATCACCACGCTTTTTTATTGATGCCATAATTGCCCCTTTTCGTCTCAAATTCTAAATATTGGAAACTTTTTTAAGTGGCGCAATTACTTCATGTGAATTGGGAATAACTTCCAAAATCTCCCGAGCAGGTGGTGTTTTATTGTAGTCGAGTTTTACAACTTCTTTATGCTCGTTGCGTTCAATAATGACTGTATATTCACCTTTAAACGTTCCGGCAAAAGGATTTTTTCGTGCATTTGAAAATTCGTAATTGTCTCTCATGATACACCTCCATATTTTTGATGCTCTTCGCGTGTTGCTTTTCTTGCTGAAATTATCCTTATAATTGAATCGTTTTCCCTGTAGCAATGACAGACAAGGAGTAGTCGTTCGTGTTCGCTGTACCCTAATATTATAAATCTATCTTCATAATCTGAATGGTCAGGGTCAGATTCGTACAGGGCGTTGGCATCGTCAAAAACTGTAGCGGCTTCTTCAAATGATACGCCGTGCTTGCGCCTATTGCCTCTATGTTTATTTTCATCCCATGTAAATCTCTTATTCTGCAAGTTAAATTCCCCACCTTATTCAGTAGTGACTCGTTAAAACCATTCCGATTTTTCTATAGTATACGCCGTTCCACATGAAAAGAAACGCGCTTATTGCCCCCGTGGGCTATGTACATACTCTAACATTCCAAACCCGCTAAAGGAAGCGGGCTTTTTCTTACGTGTCCTTATCGGGGTTATGTTCAGGGGAAAAATCAACATGGATTATCTCACCCTTTGGCTTACGCTTGGAAGATGGGAAAACGGGCTTTCGTGGCGGGTTAGTCCAGAATTCGGCGGCTACTTCGTAAAGGGTGGTGTTGGGGAGGTTGTACTTGCGAGCAAATGATGCTATTCGTTGACGGCATTGTCCTTCTTGGATTTAGCTGTTGTTTCGTATTTTCGCATCATATCATCCCCTAGCTCCAATACACCATTAAGTAATTGCAGACAACGTTGATTGGGCATACGTTCACCAGTAGACCAACTAATAACGCTAATTTCGTCAACACTTAAATTATCAGCTACATTTTTAGGTGTATATCCCTTTTCATTCATTTTGATTTTTATTCTTAGAGATATATCCGTTGGCAATACTTCTTCAAGTTTTTTTTCGGGGACATTATAAGGTTCAATGAATAAATCTGGATATCCAAAAAAATTTATCAATGCGAGCTTACATATATTGCCTCCCACTTCGGTAAGATTACATTCCTCCCAAAATTCCTCTCTCTCCATTTTCGAAAAATATCGAACATCAGGATATACCAACTCAATTTCTCCGTTTAGCTTATCAATCGTTAGCCCGAGTTCCTTCCTCAATGCCTTTAGTCTTTCAGATATTTTTATTTTGCAAAAATAAGATGTTTTGTCCATAGCGCAACTCTCCTTTTCTTTTTTTACATGCCACACTTGCGCCTCCATTCCTTTCAATAGGTAATCCGTCGTTACGCCGAAGTAGTCAGCAATTTTTATTACTGCGTCTGTACTAGGCTTTTGTTTGCCTTGCTTCCATTGTGTTACAACGCCATTTGTCAATGACACTTCTTTTGTTAATTGCGCCGCAGATATTCCCCTTTCTTCCATAAGCATAAAAATTCTTTCGACCAAGAGATAATCACCTCCAAAAATATTTAGAGAATTCTCATATTTAATATTGACAAATTAGAGATATCTCTATTATTATATAACCAAGTTAAACCCATGCACCAAAAAACGCCTCCCTTCCTGTGCAGGTCTAACATGCTTCGACAACATGATTTTACCCTGCACGGGTGGGGGCGTCAATAACCGGGTTAATAAAAAGGAGGCAAACAGATGATTAACGGCGCGAAAATAAAACAGCTTAGGGAAGATACTGGCATTTCTCAAGCGGAACTTGGAAAAGAGGCGGGTGTATCAAGTGTCGCCATTCATTATGTAGAAACAGGAAAAAAGTCCGTACAAATAAATACTCTTGCTTTTATCGCAAGTGCCCTTGGTGTCTCTGTAGATGATTTATTACTAAAACCTCAACAGACCCGCCAAGGCGAAGCGTCATAAATATTTACCCTTAACCGCTAAAGTGATGCGCCTTGCAGAAACAAAAACAACCAACGGTGACGCGCTGGTTGTCTTTACCCCAATTTGTATTCCTAAACCTTATTGCAGTGAAATCACTCCGTTGCACGAAAGTTCGTCACAACTCGCTTCTTGACAAGGCGCGTCACTTTAGCAGTTAAGGGTTCCGCTTTATGTTTCACCCCACGCATCAGCTTTAATTAGGACAGGGCAATAAAAAAGCACTTTCAAAGTTATCGCGCTCCTTTCACAGCCCAGAAGGGCGACTGAATATTACCATACGAAGATGAGAGCGGGCAACATACGACAAAAACAACAATCTAAGGAGAACGCCATGGAAAAACATACCACTGAATGGGTCAGCATTGACGACGCTGTAAAAATCTTGGGCATATCCCGTAAAGTGATAGACAGCCATATCGAAAATGGTGAAATACCATTTCGACAAAGTGGCCGCCGCCGCATATTAAATGTGAAACTGGTACGCGCTGCACTCTATAAAATTGATATCGCCAATATGGAGCGCGTCCAAAAAAATATAGCTGTATTGCCTATGTCGAGGGCAAAAGTAACCGGAAATGCCAACCTTCGTAATAATAGACGGGTCAGTTTAAGAATAGATGAATAACCGTTTAGCAGACGTCAGCGGGAGGATGATGCACCATGAGGCCAAAACCAAAAACCGTGCAATACAAGCCAATAATAGGCGCGTTTCGTAAAATTCCCCGCGACACGGCGCGGAAACTGATTTTATCCGATTACGACCGTTCGCCCATGGCAGGCTCCCTGATGTTTACGCAAAGCCTTAATGCCCGGCTAAAAGGCGCGACCGTGGAGGAGTTCTTGAAAGAGCGGGAGGATGCTGACAGATGGAATCGCTTGGCAGAAAGGAGGAGCGTTAAATGCTGATGGACTTTGAAGGACGGATACTTTGCCGCGAAACAATAGCGCAAGCAAAAGCATTGGTGCAGGTGGGCGCGGGAAGAGTGCGTTTTACCTGTGACGAGCTACTGGAGCGGCACATGGCACGTAAGGCCAGAGCCGCACAAAGGGTGCAGCGGGCACGACGAAAGGCTGGGGATGTGACATGAACATAGCCAAAATGAAAAACTGGAGCATAGCCCTGTCGGGCGATAATTTCACCGCGCCGGAACTGCGCCGGAAGGTTTTACAAGGGAATATCTACGACGACCAAGCAGGTCGTTTCCCGGATGGTTCCGCTGTTACCACATCACCGATAGTGGATATCGTACATCATACCCACTTCAAGTCCATATTCACGCGCAGTACGCGCTATGACATGTACCCGCACGATATCGACCCGGAATATGAAAAGGCTTTCCCGGGGGCCTATAAGCGGCTGGGGGTGGATGATGTATAAGCCAATCTTAGACCCCTGTTGCAGCGGGCACAAGAAAAACGAGCAAGGGACAATATAAACAAAAATGGAGGGTAGCGCATGTATACAAGAAAACTGAGTCCAACGGAAAATGCTAAAGGTTTACGGTACAAACGCGCCGCACTTGCCTTAGTTCAACGAGAGCATATTTGTGATGAGTTATACGAAATTCAAGGGAAATGTAGCGATATGTACTGGTTAATCGAAGGTGACGAGAATGAAGAGCTTGCAAGCGCGCTTGATGGCGACACGGACGATTTGCATGAGTTTAGGTTCAGCTTCTCAGACCTTGAAGCGAAATGTGAAAGTTTGCATGACGCACTTTGCGACACGCATATCACAGAATATTTTGACGATTTTCTTGTCGGTGTCCTCGGAAAAAGTTATGAGATGGTAGGTTTTGATACTTTCCAAGAGGATTATTACAGCCTTGTTGAATTGGAGCCTGCATTTGCTGAAAAGGAAGCGGGAAAGCGTCTTTCTCGTCTGACAAAAAATGAACTGCTTGCTGCAGCTGGGCAATGCATGGGTATATTTTGGGCATTTTTGGATATTCGGCACTCTTTCGACTGCTTGAAATCTGCATTTGATGTTTTAAAGGAAGACCGCGAAGAATTAATGGCAATCGCAAAATCAATAGAGGACAGGTATGAACAACTGCAAGGTGATTTATACAACTACGAATTTCGGAGCAAGTTCGACAGTGCATTATCGCTTTTGCCTGCATGGATTTGGGTGCAGTAATGAACGGCATAATCCGCGTCTTCCCCCACCGTCATAAGCAATACGCATTTAAAAAAACCGCCTCAAAAAATTCTCAAGACGGTCGTTTATGGTTTGGCCCACTAATGGACTTAATTTCTTATACCTCTGATTTTTCAATTTATCCTATGCTCGTACACTTTATCATATGCAAAGCTCCAGAAAATGTGATTGCAGGTCCGGAAAAAGGAGGAAAGCAATGCCTGTGCAAATGACTTTACTTGATGAACTGATAGTTGACAATTTCGCCGGCGGCGGCGGTGCAAGCACCGGCATTGAGTTGGCAACGGGCCGCCCGGTGGATATTGCCATTAACCATGACCCCGACGCCATAGCCATGCACAAGGTTAATCATCCGCATACTCAACATTTTTGTGAAAGCGTTTGGGATGTTGACCCGCGCAAGGTCACACGGGGGAGGCGCGTGGGGTTGGCTTGGTTCTCGCCGGATTGCAAACACTTCTCTAAAGCCAAGGGCGGCAAGCCTGTCAACAGAGAAATTCGTGGGCTTGCATGGGTAGCCGTGCGGTGGGCGGCAACCGTTAGGCCGCGAGTGATTATCCTTGAAAACGTAGAAGAGTTCAAAACATGGGGGCCGGTGGTGGACGGCAAGCCAAACAAGCGCGAAGCGGGGCGCACGTTTAACAGTTTTATAAATGCCCTGCGGCATCACGGCTATGCGGTAGATTTCCGTGAATTAAAAGCCTGTGATTACGGCGCACCCACCATCCGCAAGCGGTTCTTTCTCATCGCCCGGTGTGATGGGCAGCCCATACGCTGGCCTAAGCCGACTCACGGCGACCCGAAAAGCGAAGCTGTTAAAACAGGAAAGCTGAGGCCGTGGCGAACCGCCGCCGAGATAATCGATTGGACGTTGCCCTGCCCTTCGATTTTCGATACGTCGGAAGAGATATGGAAAAAATACGGACTTCGTGCCATACGGCCCCTGGCTGATACTACCCTGCGTCGCATTGCGCGTGGCTTGCAGAAGTTTGTATTCGAGAACCCGGAGCCGTTTATTGTAGATTTCAAGTTCGACAATGCCCCTAAACGAAGCGGTGAGCCGCTGGGCACGATTACATCGGTGAATGGGTATGGAGTTGTGACGCCTTATGTTATGCAGTGCCATTCCGGGTTTCGTGAGGACATAGACTCCACATCAAAGCCACTTAAAACCATACTTGCCAGGCCGGAATGGGCAGTTGTTGCTCCCACTCTCATCCAATACCACGGAGAGCAGTCCGGCCGCGAAGTACGCGGGCAAAACCCAGGCAATCCATTACTTACCGCAGACGCAGCGAACCGCTACGGGCTGGTAATGGCATTCATGTCCAAGTATTACAGCGGTGGCCACCAAGGATGCGGCAACACACTACAGCAGCCCCTCAATACAGTAACAGCCATTGACCATAACGCGCTCGTAACCTCGCACTTAACGATATTCCGAAATGGTTATTCCCGTGGGTGCCAAGGGAACACAGAACCGCTTAACACCATAACGGCAACCCCCGGCCACTTTGGGGAGGTTCGCGCTTTCTTGGTTAAATATTACGGCCAGGGAGATGGGCAACCCGTCACGGAATCCCTACACACCGCTACTAGCAGGGACACCTTCGGGCTGGTGACTATCCACGGAGAGCAATACGCCATTGCCGATATCGGCCTGCGGATGCTCACACCGCGTGAATTATTTAACGCACAGGGCTTCCCGCCGGATTATGCAATAGAAACAGGACCCGACGGCAAACCCATCACTAAGGCTGCACAAATTGCTCGATGCGGAAATGCCGTGCCGCCGCCTTTTGCAGAAGCGTTGGTAAGGGTAAATCTGCCGGAGTTGAAAAAAATAGGGGGATAGGGCCAATGAGTATAAGCTATGGCGATGCAATAGAAACAATATTCCACCCTCCGGAATGCTGGTTTACCTCTCCAACACAAACGATTATGAGCGCGTTTAGCAAAACAACCCGCCATATGATATTTCCCGATAACATTATTTGCGCCGTGTCAGGCGGGTGGGATAGCGATATTATGCTTGACCTTGTTTACAAAATTGACAAGCTAAAAAAAGTTAAATATGTATTTTACAACACAGGGCTTGAAATGAGGGCAACAAAAGACCACATCAAGGAGCTTGAAAAAAAGTATAGCATCAAGATTGATACGGCAGACCCGAAAAAGAGTATACCTGCCGCATGTAAAGAGTTTGGGCAACCATTTTTCAGTAAAAAGGTTGCCGAATACATGGAGAGGCTACAGCGACACAATTTTCAATGGGAAATGGACTCCTTCGAGGTTCTTTTGCAAAAATACCCAAAGTGCAAGTCGGCGTTACGTTGGTGGTGCAATGAGTGGGGCGCAAAAAGTAGATTCAATATAAGTAAAAACACCTATTTAAAAGAGTTTATACACGAAAACCCGCCGCAATTCAAAATCAGCAGTAAATGTTGTACTTATGGAAAAATCAAACCCGCGCAGGCATATGCAAAGAGAGTAAATGCAGATTTGACCCTCATGGGAATAAGAAAGGCTGAGGGTGGGGCGCGCGGGACGGCGTATAAGAGTTGTTTTAACGAAGGGAAGTACGGAGCGCAACATTTTCCACTCTTCTACTTTTCAGATAAAGACAAGCAGGCGTATGACGAATGCTTTGGAGTAACCCATAGCCGAGCGTACAGCGTTTACGGCTGTGAGCGTACAGGATGCGCTGCTTGTCCGTTTGGTAGTAGATTCGAACAGGAGCTTGAGATGTTGCGGCAACACGAACCAGACCTTTACATCGCCGCTATGAACATCTTTGGGGACAGTATCGAATACACGCGGGCATACCGGAAGTACAAAGCAGGTCGCAAGCGGAATGAGCCATCAAATAGGTGGGCGCAGGTGCTGCCGGGACAAATAAGCCTTATGCCTTGCGATTGCGCAGTTTAGGAGGTGCCACGATGAATAAAACAGATATTGATTGGGCGGACGCAACATGGAATCCAATATCTGGTTGCTTGAATGGGTGCGAGTATTGCTATGCTCGGGGGATTGCGCGGCGTTTCGAGGGATATAACGCTGATGTCTGTGATGACATGGGAATTGACTGCGTATCACATAAAGTCCTTGGCAGACACGATTTGACAGAACCGCTTTACAGGCTGACTAAACAGAGAGAGATAGCGAAAGCATCTTATCCATTTGGCTTTCTCCCCACCTTCCACCGCTACCGCCTTGACGAACCCGCCAAAATCAAAAAGCCGCAGACAATCTTCGTTGGGAGCATGGCGGATATGTTTGGGGAATGGGTGCCGGACGAGTGGATTCAAGAAGTATTTAAGGCTTGTGAAGCCGCGCCTTGGCATAGGTATTTGTTTTTGACGAAGAATCCATCAAGATACAATGCGCTTCATGAAGCGAGAAAACTTCCACTATATGATAATTTTTACTTTGGGGGCACTAGGACAGGGCAAGACAGCGACAGTGTGATTTCCGCATCTGTGAACGGCAATGTATTTTTGTCACTAGAGCCACTTGTTGCCCCAATTGAATATGGAAATGCTTTTAGGTTTTGGAATTGGGTAATTATCGGCGCGGAAACAGGCAACCGCAAAGGCAAAACCATTCCTAAGCGCGAATGGATAGCCGACATTGTAGCCGCCTGTGAAGCCGAGAATGTTCCGGTTTTCCTCAAAAATAATCTTGCCAAAATATGGGGCGAACCGTTGATACAGCAATTTCCATGGTCTACGTAGACCGCACGGGCCATATGGTTGCCGATAGCTTACCAGAGTTACACGCTTTCGCGGAAAGCCTGGGATTGAAGCGGGCGCAGAATATGTCGCCAAATGAGTTCTACAGAGCGATATTCCCAGCGAGTGCGAACGAAACTAAGGAGATAGCTGGTTTGCCTCTCCAAAAAAAGAAACCAAAACGAAGCCGTTTAGCAGACCTACAAATGACACTACTTTCGGAGGTGGATTATGCGACTGATTGACGCTGATAAATTAATAGACGTTATGCGCGAAACAAGCCTTGCGTATTACGAAATGCGTGGTTATAGGGTGGAGGACATGATAGACCGCGCACCAACCATCACCCGCGCCGCTGAATTACTGGAAGTCGAAACCGCTGCCAAAAACGACGCAATAGAAAATTTATCGTTGAATATAAAAGCAGCATTTGAGAGCCGCGACCACTGGAGAGCCCGGGAGAAAGCGTTGGAGGTGGCCGTAAAATCAGATTTAATAAATTATGGAAAAGATTTTTACCCGCCTGTATGTAGGGCGTGCATACATCATGGCAGTGAACAAAAACATCTTACATGCGGTCCGTTATGCGGTGATGAATATAAAAATTGGCAATTCGACCAAGACCGCTTTACCAACGGGGGTGCCTGAATGTCATTTCCCCAAGAAATATTCCCCACAAAGAAATTGAAACCACCCTTGCGCAAATCCCTTCTCTTCATTGACTGCCCATTATGTGACAGTGTTTTAATCATGCGGGGCACAATCGCAAGCGGTACGCATGTTCTTTGCCAGTGTAACGGCTGCGGTAAGGAGTATATTTATCTTTTGGGGGGCGATAGCGCGGCGGAAGGAAAATAAAAACCCCCTGCAATATCTTAGCGGGATATGCAGAGGGGCAAGGCGTGACGCCTTTGGAGTACACTCTAATTGTGTAAATTCTATCACTCCATAGGCCAGACGTCAAGGAAAAGTGTCCGAGTGTCCGATGGGGCATTTTGGAGTCCTTGTAATAAGTATTAGCATCTCAACGGTGGCCATATAAACAAAAACACAAACACATTTTTGTATTCTTTATCATTCATCATGTTTGTGTTTTGCTCGGGCGTTTACGCCCGTGTTAAGGAGTGATTAGTAATGATGGAAATGATGCGTCGTTTCGGGAATAATCCCGCAAATCCCAAAAAAGTTCAAATATCATTTATGGCAGTTATCGGTATGTTGGAATTTTTAAACATGCTGGACACGAGCACCATCACAAGCGATGAAAAGGAAGCATATAAATTTATTCTCTGCGAATTGGAAGGTAAAAAATCCAAGGTAGTAATTCGGCAAGCGTATACCGCCATTGTTCACGCGCAGGGCGCGGAAGATAAACATGCGGCATATGAAAATTACCTCGCCACCAAGGAACTGCATACCTAAAATTCAATCGGAGGATATCTATATGCCATATTCTTTATCAAACTATGAAGATGTATTCTCTTTGCCGTATGAGCAGTTAAGCATTGATGATTATTTAGAGTCCATACGGCACAAGGATATTTTTAGATACCGGGCCAAGCTCGTCCGCGCCGGTGATGTGCTGGAGGTTGAAATATACCCGGTATGGAGAGAAAACAAGGCGGCTGAAATAAGGACAAAGACTGGAAACCCTACCCGCGCCGTGCAGAAAAATCTCAATCGTGAAAATACTCGCAAGCATGTTTCGCGCCTTGTACATGCCAATTTCACCAATAAAGATATCTGGTGTACATTCGATTATCGCCATGAACATACCCCTGCCGATGCCAAGGACGCGCAAAAGGATATACAAAATTATATTAGGAGGCTGCGGGGCTACATCAAAAAAAATGGGTTGCCAGACCTGAAATATATCTATGTCACGGAATGGGCTGTAAACGAAGAAACCGGCGAAACCTACGCCCATCACCATATTATTATGAATTTCAGAGACCGTGATATTGCAGAAAAATTTTGGACAAAGGGCTTCCGTCTACAGTCACGGCGGCTGGAATCGGACGACTACGGATTAGAGGGGCTTGCCAGATACATAGCCAAGCCAGAAACCAAAAGAAAAAACCGCAAAGGTCAAAAGACCTACGCCAACAGCACAAATCTAACCCAGCCAGATATAGTCTGCTCCGAGTATAGACTACCCGGCACAAATTACAGGATGTCTAAAAAACGGGCGATGGAGCTTGCCACAAATGAAAACGTCGTCCGTCAAGTGCTGGAAGAGTATTATAGTAATCACACAATACCAGCGGGCGGGGTAAAAATTAAATTTAGTCAATATGTAAGTGGGGCGTACATCTATGCCCGCATGATGCGAAAGCCCACACAGAGGAAACGAAAGGAGCGAAGCAGCGAATGAATACAATGGAATTTGAACTAACTGCACAAAGTGAAGCATTCGAAGATTTTAACGCACATCTTAACCACAGGATAAAAAAGTGCCTTTATGAGCTTTACGAGGGTAATTTTGAGGGCGGGGAAATAAGCGCGAAAATATCAATTGAATTGTGCGATAGTACACAGGAGGTATATGTGCAAAATGAAAGCGGGGAAGAGGAAACAACAACAAAATATTTTAGGACGCCACAAATTGAAAGCAAAGTAACGCTAACCCTCAAAAAACGTACAGAAGCCAAAGCCACCTTTTCAAAGAAAACCTTAGAGTTAAAATTTGACAAAGAAAGTGGCCGCTTCACACTTGCGGAAATTCCGCAAATGCAAATGAAATTAACGGACATTGAAGAGGAAGTAGATGCGTTCGGAAGGTTGCCTGAATCAGAAAGAAATGCAAGCATAAGCAATGCTGAACATGGAGCCGTAGCAGACCTAGTTGATTCTTTGGGAACGGTAGGTAAATAATATGTCATTTTGGAAAAAGAGAGATACAAAAACAACGGAAGTGGCACCACCACCGCCTATGCGTTTTCCGGCATCATCATCTGTAGCGATGCATACCGATACCGAGCGGATAAAGCATATTCACATCTTTAGCATATGCGAAGTTGTGAATGATGAAGACTTGAACCAGCACCGAGAAAATATCAAAAATCAATTTAAGGAAGGGGTAGTAATTCTTCCGTCATTTATAAAATATATCGGCACAGTTCCGAGAACAGGGGGCAAGCCATGAAAGTAATTAGCATTATTAATCTTAAAGGCGGCGTAGGTAAAACCATTTCCGCAATCAACATAGCCCACGTTCTTACAGCGGTACACAGTAAACGGGTGCTACTCATAGACAACGACAAGCAAGGCAATGTATCTAAATTCTTTGGATTACACGGCGATGACGTTATCGGAATGGCGGAAGTTATGACAGAACGGTTAGACGGTAAAAGGCTTGTATCTGAATTTATCTACGAAACGGAATATACGGGCTTGCACGTTATAACCGCAAACATGAGCCTTTTAAGTGCAAATAAAGAAGTATTGCTTGACATGAGCCGTCCACAGCAAACGCGCCTTAATAAGTTTTTACAAATGATTTCTTCTCATTACGATTACTGCATCATTGACAATGCACCGGATATTAACATGAGCGTCATTAACGCCCTTGTAGCTTCCGATGATGTTTTAGTGCCAATAAAAGTAGATAAATTCGCCTTTGATGGCCTAAAGCAACTTGCAGAACAAATAGAGGATATGTGGGAATTTAACCCGGCCCTACGCCTTGCCGGGTGCTTCATCACAATGGAAACCCGCCATAATGTGAATATGCAGGGTGCTGCATGGCTGGAAAATGAAACAGATTATCCTGTATTTCGCACAGGGATTCGCAAGACCGTAAAAATTGACGAAACCACATTTTGCGGCAAGCCTATTCTGGATTACGCCAAAAATTCAACAGCGGCCAAGGATTATATAAAACTCGTAGCGGAATATTTAGCAGTGTAAAAGTGCCAGTTTCGGACATTTTTCAGATAGGAGGGATAGCAATGCCCGGTAAATTCAACGTTAGTCAGCTTATGAATGAGCACTCAAAAAAAGAGGGCGAGGATGATGCTCTCGCTTTCAAAATAGAGCATATACACATAGAGCAGATACTGCCATCGGAATTCAATAATTATTCCGTTGATGACGTCGCGGAATTAAAGGCCAGCATAGAGCTTATAGGGCTACAACAAAATTTACTTGTACGCCAAATGCCGGAAAATAGCACACATGGTTATACAAGCTATGAGCTAATCAGCGGGCACAGGCGGCACAAAGCCATAACAGAGCTTGTATCGGAAGGTAAAGAGGGCTTCCAGCGTGTGCCCTGTAAAATTATAAAATCCATAGACGATATTCAAGCGGAATTGCAGCTCATTTTTGCCAATTCCACGGCACGGAGGCTTTCGGATTATGAGCTGTCCCGCCAAGCACAACGGCTAAAGGAGCTTTTAACCGAGCTTAAAAACGAAGGATATAAATTCACCGGAAAAAAGAGGGAAATCATAGCCGGACTTTTGGGCGTGTCAGCTTCACAAATTGCCCGTTACGAAAGTATAAATAAAAACCTTGCCCCGGAGCTTACAACCGAATTCAAGAAGGGCAATATAAATATTACCACCGCCTACGAAGCATCACGGCTTGACAACGGCCAGCAAGCAGAAGCCTTGAAGGAGCACAAAATCGGCGCAACACTTACTCCAGATAATGTGAAGAAACGTCGGGAAAAAGTCAAAAAACCGGAAATAGATTCATTAAATCCAACGGTACAAGAATTGAAGCCTTGCCCGTTTTGTGGGGAAAAGGCGATTGACCAATCAGACAGCACCGGCAGTGGCATGGCATCATGGCGAATATCATGTAGCGGGTGCAAAGTGTTTACACCACTTTACGCCCATTTTTACGGCGGTCGAGATGCAGCACTAAAAGCATGGAATGCGCGGGTGTAGGGGAGAGGTGGGCATATGACTATCAAAGATTTAGAGCAATATCGCCAACTACAAAATGAGGTCAAGCGAATCACCCAGCGGCTGGAAATTCTCCAAAGTAAGCCACAAAATATCGTATCCGATTCGGTGAGGGGGTCAAGTCACGATATAACTGCCCGCGAGTGCATATTTACAATTACGGGGCTAGACCAGCGTAGCAAAATCAAATACGATAAACTAAAAGAAGTTTTAAGGGAGCGGGCAACTCGCCTACAGGATAAACTTATAATCATTGAGGAATTTATAAGCACCGTACCACGCAGCGACATACGCCGCATAATTGATTATCGCTATATACAGGGATTTTCATGGGCAACTACATCACGGCGGGTATACGGATATCCAAACGAAGCCCGCGCAAGAATGGCAGTCACACGATATTTTGCGGAAATCTAAAAAATTTTTAATTTGTGCGTTTTGTTCGATTTTCATGTTTTATAATGATACCGTGGAACACCACACCAAAAAGCCTTGCGCCACCCGCGCAGGGCTTATCTATTGTGCCGGGAAGGGGTTTACCATGACTACACTAATAATGCACTTTACCGCTGGAGACCTTGTATTTGCTGAATATACCACTTTGGATATAAACCGCCAGCGCGACCAGTTTCATATAAATGTCACTAACGACAAGGCAGATTTTGCATTTAACGGGGTATTTAGCAAAATAATGGAGCTTTTAGACACAGATGAAGCATTTTCAATAACAGTCAAACAGGAAAGAGGGCAGGCGGAATTTGACCGCATGGCCGTATCCTACCACCTCACCGGCCAGATGGAAATTTTGAATTTTTCGCAAATAAACGAAAAATGAAACTTTGGGCAGAAAAATTCTATAAGAGCAAAACTTGGAAAGATTGCAGAAAAAGCTATCTAAAATCGGTTCATGGGATTTGTGAGCGTTGTGGGGGAATAGCCAAAATAGTTCATCACAAAATACATTTAACTCCGGACAATATCAATGACACATACACCACCCTTGCCGCCGCCAACCTTGAAGCAGTTTGTCAAGACTGCCACAACTGCGAGCACCACGGGCGGGCGGCGGAACGGGAAGCGGCGCGGGGCTACACCTTCACCGACGCCGGCCAAATCATAATCGCCCCCCATTTCGCCGCCCCCATGTGCGGCCCGAGCACCGAGCCGCCTGGATAATAAAACCCTGCGTGGTGCGCGTGGGGGGTGTGGTATCCGCCGCAGCGGAATTTTTGATACTGGAATGAACTGGAAAACCTCGAAAGGAGCGCGGACTTATGGCCACAAAGAAAGATTTGACGAAAGAGCAAAAGATAAAAAAAGAGATAACCCGACTTAACCGCGTTTTCAAATGTTTGGACAAAAATAAATTGGCCACCGTCCAATCCCTGATAAAAGCTGCCGCCTTTAACGCCGTCACGATGGATGAATTACAGGAAATCATCAATGTCGAGGGCTACACACAGGAGTACAAAAACGGCGCGAACCAATTTGGCATCAAGCAAAGCGCGGAAGTCGAAATTTACATCTCCATGACCCGCAACCAAACCACGATAATAAAACAGCTGGCCGACCTTGCCCCGCCAGAGGCCAGAAAAAACAGCAAGCTTGAAGCATTGCGGCGTAAATCATAATGCAGAATTACATCTATGAGTATCGCGCAAAGATTCAAAGTGGGGAGATTGTAGCGGGCAAATGGATTAAGGCACTTTACAACATTATCGTAAGCGGTATAGAAAGCGGGGAATACCTCCTTGATGAGAAAAAGGCAAATACCGCCATTGAGTTTATAGAAAACCTTTGTCACCACTCGAAGGGACGGGACGACCTCTTAAAATTGGAACTTTGGCAAAAAGCTAAAGTGTCTATTATGTTTGGAATTGTAAACGAGAGCGGCTTGCGCATATTTCGCGAAGTTTTTGAGGTAGTGGCACGGAAAAACGGAAAGACATTGTTTGCAAGTGCTGTAATGGCCTATATCGCGTACTTAGATGGCGAATATGGGTCAGAAATATATTGCCTCGCACCAAAATTAGACCAAGCTAAAATTGTGTACGATAATTTTTATCAAATGATTCAAAAAGAGGATGAGCTTGACGAAATTTCCCGTAAGCGTCGTAGTGATATTTATGTGTCCGAAACTAACACCATAATAAAACCGCTTGCATTTAATTTTAAAAAATCTGACGGCTTTAATCCAGAATTGACTATTAATGATGAAATGTCAAGCTGGAGAGGTGACGGGGGCTTAAAACAATATGAGGTTATGGCATCGGCTGTGGGCGCAAGGCTCCAGCCGATTATTTTTAGCATTTCTACAGCCGGATATGAAGATGACAGCATTTATGATGAGTTGTTTCTAAGAGCTACGCGCTTTTTAGAGGGCACAAGTGAGGAAAAGGATTTTTTACCATTTCTGTATGTTATTGATGATGTAAATAAATGGGACGATATAGAAGAATTAAAAAAAGCTAACCCCAATATGGGAGTATCAGTATTTGAGGAATTTTTCAAAAAAGAAATCATCAAAGCAAAAAACTCCCTATCAAAAAAAGCTGAATTCTTAACAAAATACTGCAACATAAAACAGAATAGTTCTGTTGCATGGCTTGACCGCATCGCATTGGAAAAGGCAACCACAGAGGGCTTAACCCTTGCGGATTTTGCAGGGTGTTACGCCGTGGGCGGTATAGACCTGTCACAAACCACAGACCTTACCGCCGCTACCGTTGTAATTGAGTGTGATGGAAAGCTATATGCTTTCTGCCAGTTCTTCCTACCGGCAAACAGGCTGGAACGTGGCATTCAACTGGACAAAGTGCCCTATGATATGTTTGTGAAAAAAGGCATCGTCAAGTTAAGCGGGGAAAACTATGTAAACTATCGTGACGTGTCTGAATGGTTTGTAGGCTTGCGTGAGCAATATGATTTATATGTACTCAAGGTGGGATACGACCGCTATAGCGCACAATATCTTGTAGGGGAAATGGAAGATTGTGGATTTCAAATGGATGATGTGTTTATGGGAGAGAATCTAACCCCTGTTATCCGAGAATTTGAAGGAGTAATAAAAGATGGCGACTTCCATATTCCGGGAAACACACTTTTGCGTGGACACTTCCTTAATGTAGCCCTAAAACAAAACATGGAAACCCGAAAAGTCAGGCCGGTAAAAATTGAGCAGCGGGCGCGAATAGATGGCTTTGTAGCCGCTATATGTGCTATGACTGTGCGTCAAAAATACTTTGCAGAAATAGGCGATTACTTGAAAAATAGTGAATAAAAATATTTTTAAAACCCTCTTGACTTTATGCAACCCATAAATTATAATCTTCACAGTTAAGGCGAACACCTTAACAAATTCGGTGGGCAAGCATCTAGGAGGGTGATACTGGTGGAAGCTGTTATGACAGATTATCAATTTAGGTCCATCATCAAAATGGTTAAAAAAATCGTCAGAGCAAACAACACAAAAGAAGAAATAGAAAAAGAGCTTGATGAACTTCTTGAAGATGACCGAGGAAAAAACAAAAACTCTGATTAACAAATAATCAGAGAAAAAAACAAACAGGCGCGGAACTTGCCACCGCGCCACTCGCTTAGAGCCATTATAACGATTATACAAAAATATACAAGGGGGGTGATTAAATCGCCAAGAACAGGAAGACCGAAAGCAGAAAAGCCAAAAACGGTACAGTATTCAATACGCCTTGATGTTGAAACGGAAAAACGCTTACATCTATACTGTGAGGAAAACAACGTTTCGAGAGGTGAAGCAATACGCAACGGGATTCATCTGCTTTTAAAAAAACAAAAAGAAACGCCCGTTTAAAAGCCTTGGACAGCTACGAGCGTTTCAACACGAGGTTTCCCTCATGGAGAATTATACTCCATCGGGGAATCTCTTTCAACCAAAAATTTTGAAGGAGGTTTTTTTAATGAAAAATCTAATGCAGAAAATTCAGGATACCCAAGGAGCCATAAATAACCACTACTCTATGAGCTGGGGGCAGATGGAAGAAATTAAAAATAACAGTGAGGGTACACTTGCTATAATAGTGAATAGCTTTGCATTTGGATATATGCAAGGCGTAAAGGCAGCAAAGGCCGCAGGCCGAAAAGTGGCAAAATTATGAGCGCGACAGCAACAAGGGGCGAAGAACCGCCTTTTGACTTGGACGGTGAGGTGTGGCGTGAAATCCCCGGATATGAAAATTACGCCGTGTCGAATCTAGGGCGCATTAAAAATATTAAACCGTATCTAAGCAAGCCGGGTGCAAAGAATCGCCTTTTGAAGCCCCAAGAGGACAAGGACGGGTATTTTAGGGTTGAGCTATGCGCTAAAAGCAAAAAGAAAAAGTACAAAGTACATCGACTTGTTGCATTAGCATTTTTAGAAAATCCGAAAAGCTTACCGCAAATCAACCATAAGGATGAATGCAAACAAAATAACAATGTGGATAATCTTGAGTGGTGTACGGAACAATACAACAAAACATACAAAAATCTGCATTACAGAACGGCAAAGAAGCGAGATTACACAAAAGTAATACCTAAAGTCATTGCAAAAACCAAAAAAAGAGTCAATATGTTTTCAATGGACGGGATATTTATAAGGACATACGAAAGCCAGCATGAAGCGGGTAGGCAAATGGGCATTAGCAACAAAAGTATTAATAGTTGTTGTCGAGGAAAAGCCAGAGCCGCAGGCGGTTATATATGGCAAGATGCCGACGAATAGTACAGAAGCACACCCAATTAGCCGGGTGTGTTTCTTTTTGGAGTTGATAACGTGGGTCTATTCAATAAAATTTTCGGCAATCGGGGAGCGCGGGAAGCGGAAGTACAGCAATATTTCAAAGCGTTTACAGCGTATTCACCTGTGTTTACTACGTATGAGGGCGGACTGTATGAAATGGAGCTTACCCGCGCTGTCATACACTCTTTTGCCACAGCCTGTAGCAAACTCAAACCGGAAATCAACGGCTCTGCGTATGCCAACTTGACCAACACGCTACAATTTCGTCCAAATCCATTTATGAATACCAGCCAGTTTCTTTATCGAATTGCCACCATATTCTCTATAAAAAATAATGCTTTCATCGTACCAATTGAGGACGATTTTGGAGCAATCACAGGGTATTATCCGCTTCTACCGATGAACTGCGAAGTTATGGACGTGGATGGCGTGGCGTATTTGCGCTACACATTTAACAGCGGGGAGCGGGCTGCCATTGAGCTTGCCCGTGCAGGGATGCTTACGCAATTTCAATTCGAGGATGATTTTTTCGGCTCAGACAATTCAGCCCTAAGGCCAACTATGCAAGCCATACATGCACAAAATCAAGGCATAATAAACGGCGTGAAAAATTCCGCCGTGATTCGATTTCTGGCGCGGCTTTCAAATGCCATTAAGCCGGAGGATATCAAGAAAATGCGTGAAAGCTTTACGGCGGAAAATCTATCCGGAGAAAATCAAAGCGGCATGATTCTATACGATGCCAAGATAGCGGAAATCAAACCGATAGAAAGCAAACCATTTTTAGTAAACCCGGCACAAATGAAGCAAATTACGGAAAATGTATACAGCTACTTTGGAATAAACGAAGCAATCCTTCAAAATAAATATACAGAAGATGAATGGAATGCATACTATGAAGGAAAAATCGCGCCTTTTGCTCTCCAGTTATCGCTCGCCATGTCAAATATGACCTTCACGGCCCGGGAGCTTGCCTTTGATAATAAAATTACATTCTTCATGAACAATTTGCAGTATGCCAGCAATCAAACGAAGATGCAGTTATCAACGCAATTTTTTGACCGTGGGCTTATGAATCAACATATGGTTGCGGATATGTGGGGCTGGAAGCACGTAGAGGGCGGGGATAAATTCTATATCAGAAAAGAATATTCACAAATAGATAAGCTGCACGCACCCGACCCGAAAGCCGCACCAACAGAGGAAATTGCAGGGGGTGAAGAAAATGCCGATTCGTAAGGAGCGGTTATACCGCTATTATTCGCCGTTATTGGCTACGACTACGGAAAAACGAATAGAAAGTAGCCACTATGTAGAGGGCTACGCCACCACTTTTGCGCCATACCTGTTATTCGAGCGGGATGGCGTTCAGTTTTTTGAGCATATAGCCCCGGATGCATTAAATGACGCGGATATGTCCGACGTCATTTTTCAATATGACCATAGCGGCATGGTCTTTGCCCGTCAATCCAACGGCACATTGGGTATTGAGGCCGACGACAGGGGTCTTTTTGTATATGCGGATTTATCAAAAACAGAGGATGCCCGCCGGATGCATGAGGCCATAGGCGCGGGGCTTATTACAAAGATGTCCTGGGCGTTCACCATCGCAGAAGAAACATACAATCGCGATACCCGCACATGGACAATCAGCAAAATCAAAAAAGTGTATGACGTATCAGCTGTTAGCATACCCGCCAACGGCGATACCGAAATAACAGCCCGCGACTTGGAGCGTAGGAGCTACGCGCTAAGGCAGTCGGAGCGGCTAGGGCTGGAAGCAAAGTTATTGGCATTAAAAATCAAATTGGAGGTATGAGACATGAACCGAGGGAAAGAAATAGAACAAAGGCTTGCTGCCATAGGTGCCGAGCTTGAAGAAAGGGGCGCGGAAATTTCCGCCGAGGAATTAAAAGCCCTTACGGACGAGGTTGACAGATTAAAGGCAGAGCGCAAGGCTTTACTTGAAGCCGCCCAAAAACGTACTGCCCTACTTGATTCATTGGCCGAGGGCCGCACCGAGGAAGCAGGCGGCAGCGCGAAAATTCTAAGCCGCCTATCCGCCGAGCCTAAAAACAATGCAGAAGATGCGGACGACCCGTACAGCAGCATGGAATATCGCCGGGCGTTTATGCGCCACGCTTTGAAGGGGACTCCGATTCCGGAAGAATTTAGAGCCGGAGAAATTACCCACACAACAGATGTAGGCTCCGTAATCCCTACGCCCGTTCTTAATCGAATCATCGAAAAAATGGAAAGCAATGGGATGATTCTACCGCTTGTAACGCGCACTTCTTTTAAGGGCGGGTTGCGCATTCCTACATCAAGTGTAAAACCCGTGGCTACATGGGTTGCAGAGGGTGAGGGAAGCGATAAGCAAAAGAAAACTACAGGAGAAATTATTTTCGCCTATCACAAATTACGCTGTGCCGTGGCTGTCACGCTTGAAGTTGACACCATGGCGATGCCCATTTTTGAGGCCCGCCTAATTGAAAACGTAGTTGAAGCTATGACCATTGCCGTGGAAAATGCCATAATCAATGGCTCTGGCATAGGACAGCCTAAAGGCATTTTAACGGTTGCTCCGGCTACAGGGCAACTTATAGAAGTGGTAACTCCGTCATACCAAGACCTCGTTGCCGCAGAGTCCGCCTTGCCCATGGCATATGAGCGTAACACAAGATGGTGCATGACTAAAAAGACCTTCATGACGTTCGCCGGGCTTGTTGATGCCACAGGCCAGCCTATAGGCCGCGTAAACTTTGGAGGCGTCACTAACAGGCCAGAGCGTACAATTTTAGGCCGTTCCGTTGTACTGTGTGATTATCTGCCATCATACACCCCTAGTCTTCCAGCTGGTACGCCTTTCGCCTTTTTATTTAACTTCCGTGATTATGTGCTTAACACCAACTTAAACATGGGTATCAAGCGGTATCAGGATACCGATACCGACGATTGGGTTACAAGGGCAGTTATGCTTACAGACGGTCGGGTTGTTGATGAAAATTCCCTTGTGCTTTTATCCAAAGGCGGCGGGAATGGGGGAGCAGGCGGCCTGTCCCTTAGCTTGCCAACACACACAACAGCATGATTGATGATGTAAGGCTTGCCCTACGCATAATGGGCGATGACTTTGACACAGAAATAGCAAATCTTATCGCGGCTTGTAAAAAGGATTTACAAAGGGCGGGTATCGTCAAATTTCCAGACGATGACCCGCTCATTTTGCAAGCCGTGATTCTCTATGGCAAGGGCTATTTTGGTTTTGCTGACATAAGCGAAAAGTATGTAGCCGCATATGAAAGCCTAAGAAATGCCCTATGCTTGGCGGGTGATTACAATGTTGAATGACGGAAAATTAAAAATCTACATGAAAAAACCCGCCAAAAGTGCGACCGGGATGGCCTTGAAAGTGCTGGAGCATTACCGGGATGCCTTTTACGGCGAGGTCAGTTTTACCGTAAATGAGTATTACACCGCCAAGCAAGAGGGCACATCAATTGAAAAGCGAGTTCGTATCCATGAGGATAAAACCATTGGCAATAAACATGTGGTTATTCTGGGCGGCACTCAATACGATGTTGGACGCACATTTACCACCGTAGAAAAGGGTGTAGCTGTAACCTATATCACGCTGGAAAAGGTAACGACAACATACGGGCTGGAGGATGATGCGCTATGACGCTAAAAGACCTCTACAATATCCTTATGGAAGTTGGCATTACCGTATCCCACTATGAGGCCAACCTTGACACTTTTCCCTATATCGTGTTCCAAGAGCTGGGCACAAGCTACAGCCTCGCCAGCGGACGCATATGGCGGGAAGTTACGCGGGTGAGGGTTGAGTACTTCACAAAGGATGAATGGGACAAAACCCTTGATGCATTAAAAATCGCATTATTGCGCAAAAAAATAAATTTTACAACCGCCACTATATGGTATGAGGACACAAAGGTTATATGTACATCTTTTGACTTTTCCATAGCGCGGGAATTTGTGATGGGAGGTATAAACTGTGAAGAAAGACAAAGAAATGATGGGCTATAAAACGATTACCAGCCAAGACGGGCATCAAGTTTTTACTTGTGGGGCGCGTCAAGTCTATGACATCGGGAGGATAGAGCCACCCCCCGACAACACATTTAAATATTCTGTGGGTGTAGACGGTACGAGCATTGGGCAATTTGACACCATAAAGCAGGCCTCTACCGTCCTTGAAGAAATCACTGCATTTTTAAGCGGCGACGAAATGTCCTACACCGTACCCGCAAATGAGCCGTCGGTCGAGTCTAAAGAGTAATGGCGCGACGGGCTACACGCCAGAGAGACGAGTGGTTTGAGTACGATGGACATTTGGAAAATGGTTTCAACGAATTGGCGGAAGTTCTGGACGGTATAGCCGAAAAAGTTACAGATGAAGAAATGCACAAACGGGTATTATCACACGGAGCCAAGCCTATCGTAGAACGCGCCAAAACCAACGCACGGACAGTTTTTGGCCGTAGCGGACGGGGTGGGGGTGAGTTGGTTGAATCAATAACCGACACCTACGACACCTTTAGACTACCGGGGCAAGCCATAGGCTGGGGGCGTCCGCTCCATACCCGCCCATCCGCCACCGGATTTTATGGCCGTATGCATGAAGAGGGATACCGGGCCAAGCCGGGCATCCGTATAATGCGCGGCGGTCGAGCCACATGGAAAAATTCAAAAAGAAACCCGCAGGGCCGCACCGTACAAACCCCGCATATCCGTCCGGCGTTGGAAGCCGTAACAGAAAATGCAGGGCAAAAAATTATTGAAGCATTACAAAAAGAATTGAAGGAGTGAGAGCATGGCAGAAACAACGGAACGCATAATAGAATTTGTTAAGCCTGAATATGAAGTAACCATAGGGTCGGCTTATTTTTGCCTTATCAAGAGTAGGAATAATCAAACAATCACCTATGAAGATACAGTATTGGAAGTGCCTGTTATAAAAACCCTTGGATTAAGTCGTACTGTATCAGAATTAGAGGTATACGCCAGCGGCATCCTATTTGACTATCTAAATCGCACAGCGGGGGCACAAATTGCCCTTACAGCGGTAACGCTTCCCCCTGACTTGCTGGACAAAATAGAAGGAGCGGCGGCGGATGCGGGCTTTACTTTCAACCGTACAAACGATGTAGAGCGTGAGTTTGCTTTTGGTTATTGGGGAGAGAACAGTGATGGCAGCTTTATGTACTATTGGCATCCTGTGTGTAAGTTGACACCAACAGAAGAAACCCACGGAACACGTACAGCAGAAATACCAGAGCCGGAAAGAAATTACGCGCTTAGAGTTATTCCATATAATAACCTGTGGCGTACCCGGTACAACACAAAGAAAGATGAGGAAGCGGGTTACAATCCCCTTGAAAAAGACGCATTTTTCTTGAGTCCCATTTACAATGAAGACCAAATACCCACGCGCGACCCAATTGAACCACCAACAGAGCCACCAACGGAACCGCCAACAGAGCCAGAGGAACCAAATGAGCCATAAAGAAAAATTAAAGCCCCGCTATATGCCAATTAATGGCGTGTAGCGGGGTCATTCATGTTTATGGAGGTAGACCATGCAATTTGAATTAAAACGCCTAGAGCCTGTTTTTATTAATATTGGCGGTGCGGAATATCCGATGCGCCTAACTAACAAAGCTGCCAAAGAGCTGCAAGAATTGTGGGGCGTAAAATATTTTAAACTTTTCGAGCGGTTTACAGGTTACGGTATCGAATTGGACGATATGATGGACTTTTTGCATATCACCCTAAAAAGCGGCGGTGTGAAAGTAACAAGGGAAGATTTAGACGAGATAGACATCGACGCCAGCATTATAGCACATGCCACAAACTGCATCATTACCCTTCTCGACCGTACCCAAAAAGTAGAAAGTGTAATCGACGAAACCGACGAGCCGGATACAGGAAAAAAAAAGAAGTAAGCGACCAGTCAACGGATTTTGACTGGTTTTTTCATATCCAATTTGCACAAAGCAAGCTGAATATGAGCTATGAGCAATTTATGGACAGCACCTTTTATTTTTATTTTGGTCTTTTTCAACAATGGTTATTGTCCAATGGTGCGAACCGCCGCGAAGTTGAAGCAACTACGCCGGAAAAGCAAGAGCGCAAGATATTAACATTTGACCAACTGCCAGACGGGTATTGGTAATGAGGGTGTGAGGGTGTGGCGGCAGCCGAAACTATAAGACGTGCGGCGATGGATTTAACCATAAACGGCGCGGCAGATTTTAAAAAGAGCATGGGTGAAATTAATCGGCAGCTTAAACAAAGCCAGTCCGAATTAAACAAAGCAACCGCCGCATACGGCAAAAATGAGCGCAATGTAGAAACCCTCACTGCGCAAAAAAATCATCTTAATAATGCCATCACACTTAACAGGCAAGAGCAAGAGCGATTAAACGAAGAACTGGCCCGCGCCACAGAAAAATACGGCGAAAATTCCCGGGAAGTACAGGTATTACAAACCAAGCTGACCAATGCGGAAGCCAAGGGCATCGCCCTTACTCGCCAACTAAACGAAACTACCGCCGCCCTTGAAGAGCAAGAAAGGGCCCTGCGGGGGCTTCCATGGACGGAATTAGGGCAAAAGCTGGAAGCTACGGGCGCGAAAATGCAGGCCGCCGGTAAAAAAATGCAAGATGTAGGCAAAACCATGTCCCTCGCACTTACGGCCCCGTTAATGGCCATTGGAGTGCAAGCGGTACGAGTTGGCGCGGATTTTGAAAATTCAATGGGAACTGTGCAGGCCCGCACTGGCATGGCGGCAGATGAAGTTGAAAAACTTGGCCGCGAATTCAGGACTATGGCCGCATCCGGCAATTATGGCACGTTCACCGCGAGACAAATAGCCGCCGCCTACGCAAATATCGCCATACACGGGCAAGACGCAACCCACGCCACGGAAGTCATGCGCACCGCCATGGTATTGGCCACAGGCACAGTTAAAGACCTCGGAAGCGTTGCAGCTTTCTTGAGTGACTACCTCTTAAAAACAGGCAAGGACGTCAGTGACCTCGAAAGCCTCATCAATATATTTGCCGCAACTAACCGGAAAACAGGCATAAGTTTATCAACTTTGCAAAACTATTTATTCCGGGCAAATGTAACCCTACAGGCTACAAATATCAGCGGCGCGGAAGCTTCCGCCATGTTTGGCCGTTTATATCAGGCGGGCATCAAAGGGGCGCAAGCCTACAGCGGCGTCGAAAATGCTTTGCGTAGCTTATTGCAGCCCACGGAAGACCAAATAGCCGCGCTCTATAGGCTGGGCGTAGCACGGGAAGACGAAAACGGCCAGTTACGGGATGGTATTCCGTTCTTAATGGATGTTGCATATGCTCTAAGTGAATTAGAGGGTGCGCAATTAAGTTACTATAACCAGCTATTAGGTTCAACAGCTATGGGCTCTGCATTCTTAGGCGGTATGGTAGATATTAAGGGCACTTTGCCGGAAACTATTGCGGGCCTTTATGAGGCCGCCAACGCCGCCGAGGGTACGGGCGTGGCCTTTGAAATGGCTGCAATACAACAAGAAGGGCTTACAGCTTCCGCCGCACGGGTGCGGGCATCGCTGGAAGAAATAAAGCTGCAAATAGCCGATGCACTCATGCCGCATATTCAGCGGCTTACAGATTTTGTAGGCGGATTGGTACAGCGTTTTGCATCCCTTGATGAAGGGACGCAGCGCACCGTGTTAAAAATCGCGGGTATTGCCGCCGCAATCGGCCCGGTTTTAATTATCGGCGGAAAACTCGTTACCACGGCGGGGAAAATAACATCTTCTTTCGGTGCGCTTTCAACGGCCATCGGAGCGGCGGGCGGCGCGAAAGCGTATTTTGCCGCAAAATTTCCGCTACTTACAAAAGCCGCAGGTGCGTACCAAGCCGCAAACGTGAAATTAATCGCCACCATGAGGGGCACTACAGCCGCCACAACTGCATCAGGCGTCGCGGCCACAAAATCCGCCAAAGCTTTTACCTTAAAAGGCGTGGCAATGAAAGCCTTTGTCAAAACCTCCGGCACAGTAACCGGGGCTTTGGCGGCGGTCAAAGCGGCCTTTATCAAATTAAAGACTGTGATGCTTGCAAATCCTATCGGGCTTATTGTAGCCGGGGTTGCGGCTTTAGCGGGCGGTATTGCATATTTAATAGTGCGGCTTAATCGTGTAAGCGAAGCCTACCGAGAAATGGCTGACGAAACTGCCCGCCTAACCGAGCGGCAGCAAGAATTAAAAAATGCATCGGCTACAGCGGCGGCACAATTCCAGCAACAAATAACAGGGCTACAAAACCAAGCAGAATATTACCGGAGCCTCGCGGACAGCATCGCCTATTTAAGTTCAAAGCAAAATCTATCCGCCGGAGAAATGGAAACCCTGCGCCACAAAATAGAAGAGCTTAACCGAGGCGTACCCGGTTTAACCTTGGCCTATGACGAGCAAACCGGGGCTTTAAATTTAACTACGGAAGCCTTACAAGCATATCTAAGGGCCGCCGAAAAAAGAGCCGCCTTAGATGCCCAGCTTACAGAACGCTCCCGGCTGGAGCGGGAATTTATAGACCTGCAAGCGGAAGCAATGGCCGTAGCGGAACAGAGGGAAGCTTTGGAGGAAAAGCTTAATGATGGCACAAACCGCCGCCGCGCCGACCGCCGCGCCTTGGAAGATGCCATTCGAGACCTCATAACCGCCGAAGAAAATTACAAAGCTGCCATCGAAGCCAATGTCCAAATGCAAGATGCTGTAGCAGAAAGTGTAGAGGCTTATGCCGCCGCGCTGGTATATTTGGAAAAAGCGCATCATGACGCAGCAGAAGCCGTGGCGGAATTAACCGCCGAAATGGAAGAACAGGCCCGAGCCGCCGAGGAATTGGAGCAGGCCCAAACTAAAGCTCTGGATAAAATGAACCGCTCTTTTGAGAATTACCAGCGGATTGCTTCCAACGCTTTCAGCACCGTTTCCGAAAATGCTGCAATATCCGTACAGAATTTAACCGCGAATTTACAGGAAAATGCCCGCGCCGTAGAAGAATGGAGTACAAATATCGCCATTCTTACGGAACGTGGCGTAGACCAAGGGCTTATACAGCAATTGCGCGATGCCGGGCCAGCCGCCGCCGCAACCGTGCGAGAATTAGTAGATGCTTCCGATGAAGAACTAGACGCCCTTAATGATGCCTTTGAAAACTCGACACGGGTTGCAGTTGAATCCATGAAGCGGGAATTTGACCCCGCCGGGGTTATGGAGTCCGCCGAAAAGCTCATAAACAGTGTAGCCAACACCATACTTGAAAATCAAGGCATGGAGGACGCACTTGTATCACAAATAACATCCGCCTTTGAATCATTGGACAATACAATTTCATCCATAGGCTTTGATAGTGCTGGGACAAATGCCGTGGAAGGTTTTACAAATGGCATAGACAGTATGCAAGACGAGGTAAGAAATGCAGGGGAAAGCACCGGGGAAAATCTTTTGAATTCCCTTAATCGCGAACTTGAAAGTCAATCGCCCAGCCGTGCAACACAAAGAATAGGTGTATTCGCCGGTGAGGGCTTGATAAGAGGTGTAGCTGATATTCAACCCCGTGTGACTGATACCGCCAGAACCTTGGCCCGAGCCTTTATCAATGCTATAGCTGATAAAATTAATCACAGTCACGATATAGACAACGCTACCCGCCGCCAAGTAGAGGATATGCGCCGCGTTGCAGACATGGCCGTAATGAACGCCCATTTTGACAGCATCGGTATAGAAATGGCGAACGGCGTAGCCCGTGGCATACAAAGCGGCGATAGCATAGTGTCAAACGCTGGCCGAAACATGATTAACAACGCACTTGCGGCCATGAGAGCAGCGGCGGCCATTTCTTCACCGTCCCGACGCACCACGGAAATGGGTATGCAGCTAGGCGATGGCGTAATAATCGGGCTCTTATCCAAAGAAAACCAACTTGTGGAAGCCTGTAAACGTATTACCGAGCGGGTTATAGACAGCCTTTATATAGACCCGTCGGAATTTATATTTTCCACAAATGATATTTTGCAAAGCGTCAATAACGCGCTTCCAACTATGCAAAACTATGCAAAGCGCGTAACTGGCCAGCAATATGCCACTGCAACCACAGGCCCGCCTATCTCTATCAAAGTTGATATGACAGGCGGGCATTATTCTATCCGCGAGGATGCGGATATTTCAAAAATTGCAAAAGAGGTTACACGCGAAATTAGCCGGGAAGTGGGCTATGCGGGCCGAATAGGGGGGATGGTGTTCCAGCCGTGATAGGATTCTTTTTCGCTGATAAACACAGTAAGGAATTTAACATAATGGCAATGGAGTACGCATCAAGGGGGTTGTTGCCCTCTCTGCGACGTAATGATTATGTCATTAACGGGCGACATGGTACGGTAGATTTCGGCGGCGAAACATATAACACCCGGCAAGTATCTGTGGATATTTGCTTTATAGACGTAGATGAGCCGAATTTACAAATCCTTGCTCGTAGCGTGGCCCACTGGTTAAGCGGCAAAGGGCTCTTATATTTTGACGATGAGCCCGACAAAGCCTATACCGCCGTAGTATATGAAGCCGTAGACACAGACCAACTAATAACCGCGAAGCGGGCGACCATAATTTTCGAATGCCAGCCATTCGCCAAAACCATTCATCATAGGCAAAGTATTAATGCAGGCGTCGCCAGCGGCGGTATGATACCCATATACAGCCACGGAACACAGCAAACACCCTGCATGATATTTGTACGAAACACAGGTACAACAGCAATAACAAATATAAGAATCACAAGGAGGGCAATAGTACGATGAGTAGTGCATCAAATTGGCTTGAAGTAACCGCATTAAACCATTTTTTCCGCAATATACCAACCCCGCCGCCACAACCATTTATAGGGTTGCTTATTTCAGACCCTACAGATGAGAACATAGGCACGGAAGTAAGCGGCGGAAATTACGAACGGCAGCCGGGAACATTTACAGCCCCGATACAAACAGAACTAGGCAAGGCACAAATCGAAAATGACGCAGAGATAATATTCCCGGTTGCTTCTGCCAATTGGGGCAATATCACGCACTTTGGAATTTTCACAGCCGCAACGGGCGGAGAACTTATGGTACATGGTGCTGTACCAGTGCCACGGGAAATAATGGCCGGAGATGAGGCCGTATATCGTGAAGGGTCACTTGCCATCACATTTGACTAAAACAAAAGGGGCGCGGGCATATGTTTAATAGACAGCCATTTAACAGGGGGCGGTTTAATCGCAGAAGCACAGGCAGGGTTTATTTAGAGGGCGATGTAAACGCCAGCCTATCCCTTAATGGCAGCATGTCCGTGGCGCATGGTTTAAGCGGGGAAGTTCCAATAAAGTTGATACTAAAAGGATATAAAGGCATCCCGCGATACATGCAAAGTAAAGCTTCCATTAGTTTAACAGCCGAAAGCGACAACATTGCACGACGACGCACAATAAGCGGCAATATTGACATTGTCATTAACCTCGAAATGGCGGGAAAATTCAACCTTGTCGCAGCCATAAAAAGCAATGTTGATATGAAATTATCCGCCGCAAGCCACTTAAACACTATTAATGCATTCCACGGAAGCGGGGAAATTTCTCTAGCTTCCGGGGGAATGCTTAGCCGATTTAAACCATTGCATGGCAACACAGCTATTTCTTTGGGCACGGACGCCCCACTAGGCATCAATATCCCATTTGAGGGAAATAAGGCGATAGCATTAACCGCCACTGCAAGCCGTCTTAGTGCTGCACAGTCCATACGAAGTGCGGCCCACATTGCTCTCATGATATTTAGTGAGAGTTTTAATATTTGGCGTTACGAACATATTCACTTACCCAATCTTGTTATGGGAGTGGGCGGGGAGCTTGTCATAGACACAGATAACATGACTATAACAATGGATGGTCAAAATGTGATGCGCTTCCTAAGCCGTGATAGTGAATTTTTCCTACTTAATCCATCTGAAAATGAACTTACATTTACAAGTGGAAACATCAACGACCGGGCGGATATGCGAGTGCTTTGGCGTGATGCATGGTTATAAAGGGGGCTGGAAGTATTGAGCGTAGCAAATAAGCCGCGAATATATAATCAGCGTATGGAGTTGGAGGCCGTGCTGGAAAATGGGAAAGCAGGCTATAGAGAGGTTTTCAACGGCCTTTGGACAGCTTCTTTTACACTTCCGGCGGACGACCCTAAAAATGAATATTGCAAGCCCTTTAACTATGTAGAAATTTTTGATGAAAGGCGGCGCATAGAACTTTTCCGCATCGTGGGGGAAGATTTCACCCGCGCTGTAAAAGGCTTTCGAACATATGCCTGTGAGCATGTAATAATTACGCTTTTAGATGATGTGCTTTTCAAGTTTCACCAAATTGGCAATAGGGGCGTATTCACGCCGGAAGCTATAAATTATGTATTGAGTTTTCAGACTACACAAAATTGGCGGCTTGGCCGCTGTGATTTCAACCATCAATTTTTATATAAATGGGAAAGTGAAAATTTGCTTGCGGCATTATTCTCTATCCCCCGGCCATTTATAAACAAATGGCATTTTACGTATGACACAACATCTTATCCGTGGACATTTAACCTTGTACGGGCGGAAACGGAAATAGGATGCGAGCTGCGCCGCCGCAAAAATATGCAAGGCGTAACAAAAAATATGGATGTTAAAAATCTTGTAACCCGTATATATCCGCTTGGCTACGGAGAGGGGGACAACCAGCTTACTATTGCAAGCGTTAATAATGGCGTACCATTTTTGGATGCAGATACTATACCCATTTACGGAGTAAAACAAAGTATCTGGACAGACCGTCGTTTTGAAAATGCTGATAGCTTAATGGCCACAGGCAGCCAAATGCTAGAAGAACTCAAACATCCATATGTAAGTTATTCTGTAGAGTCTATAGACCTCTTCAAGCGTACCCATGATGAATTTGACGAATTCCGAGAAGGCAAAATGGTGCGGGTTATCGACCGGGCGGATGGCATTGACCTAGACACTAGAATAATGGAAATATACAAACCCGACGTAACCACTGCGGATATAGTCGTAGTCATTGCCAACAAAGACCGCAATGTAGCCGGGAGCATTGCCGCACTACAGGAGCGAGCGCGGATAAATGAAACCTACGCCCAAGGCTCTGAAACACCGCAACATATCCCATTTGCAGATAATGCAGAACCGGGGTTTCCCGCAGTTTTTGAATTTTTCATTGATGCGGGTATGGTAAATATCAATCAAGCCCGTTTGAGAGTACGCTTAGAACCATACCGGGCATTTTCCAGAGCTATCCGGGGAGGCGGTGGGGTAACATCTACCACGTCCAGCGGCGGCGGGACTACTCAAACCTCCACCAGTGGCGGCGGGACAACGGCCACAACCACACAGCAAAATACCTTGACCCATACCACCACGCAGCAAGCCGTTCAGAGCCCGACTACCTCTACCACAAGTACGCAAACTCCCACAACCTCTACGCAAGCCCAGCAAGCCGCCACAACGCAAAACGGTGGCGGGGGCACAAGCGGGGCAAGTAATCAAACAGTCACCGGAAGCGGGGGTTTTGGCACAGGGCAGCATACGGGTTATGCAGGGTCGTTTATAAACTTTTCAACTGTATCGAGCACACCCAGCCAGCATAATCACACAATTAACCAGCACCAGCATTCATATCAGCTGATTGCCCACACTCACGGCATGGCCCATACTCATATAATATCAGCCCACTCTCATCAATTGACGATACCCGGCCACAGTCACACCGTAACCATCCCCGGTCACAGTCACAGTGTAACCATACCGGCCCATAGCCACAGCGTAACCATACCGGCCCATGGCCACAGTGTAACCATACCGGCCCATAGTCATAACGTAACCATTCCACCGCACGACCACGGGATTACCCTACCCGACCATACCCATGATATAGAATTTGGCATAGTCACCGGGGAGCGGGCGGAAAGCATAAGTATCCGGGTTGATGGCAACACCGTGCCCATCACCGGAAGCCTGGACGATATAAACATCATCCCATTTCTACGGACAGACGGCGGCGGGCGCATTGTCCGTAACGCTTGGCACCGGCTGGAAATTATACCAAACACTCGCACACGCATAGCGGCGTGTGTTTTTTTAAGTGTCTTTACAAATTCGAGGGGAGGCGAAAATCTATGATTGAATTATTACCGATGTTTCCCGGCGCAGTAAATAGCCCCGAAACATTTATAACGGCGGACGTGTCCGAAACGGACACAATTATAACCGTACAAAGCACAACAGGTTTCCCAGAAACCAACGAACCCTATGTACTCGTACTAGGTGGAGGTTTCCCCAATGCTGAAACCATCAGGGTAATAGCGGTAAGCGGCAATACTCTCACAGTGGAGCGAGGCTATCAAGGTACAGCGCAAGCATGGCCGCAGGGCACAACAATAGCCTGTAACTTCACGGAGGCACATTACCGGGCTTTGGTAGAAAATACTAAAAGTCTTAGTAGTGCTTTGAATCACGCTAATTCAGAATTGGACAATATGGCGAATGAATTAACCGCTATCCAGAGCGTAGTTGCCGGCCAAAACATCCTCCGCAATTGGGATTTTAGGCATATAGCAAGTATTATTAACCAGAGAGGGTTGATGGAGTATGAAAATCTAAATTGGGGGGCCATTTATAGTATTGACAGATGGGCTGTAGCTTGTGGAACTTTAACCATGCAAAACGGTGGCATCAGACTTACTCGTACATCAACCATTCGTCCTGATACTGTCTTCTCGCAATCCATTGAGTTTCCAGATTCTTATGCTGGTATGACAGTAACATTGTCAGTAAAAATTCCCGAAGGTATATTTTTTAATACACACGCCATCCCTTTAATCAATGGCTCAAATTGGAGCGGTGGCATGACGCCTCTTGGGAATACGTCATTTGTCACATACTTATGGAGAAATGCTGCGGGGGTATTAACCTTTAATGTGGGCTCCATAGAAGGAACTCCCGTCGGCTCTTTTATTGATATTGAAGCCGTCGAACTCGTACCCGGCACTGTTTCCACTCTGGCCAACCGTGTGCCGATGGATTTCGGGCGGGAGTTACTAACCTGTATGCGGTTTTATGAAAAATCGTATCCATACCATATTGCTCCTGGTGCGGCTACAGTGCATACGGCCCTTACAAGAAGCATTGTTGACAGAAATGGCATCTTTGCATCTGGTTTCATGTTCCAAGTACCTAAGAGAATTCCACCTCGAGTGACGATTCACTCATTTAGGACGGGAAATATTAATGAAGTCGAGCCAGCATTTATCACTACACCCATTTCAGTTACAGCAATTGAGGGTGTTTCATCTT